>Ga0316208_1003373_pt1 | contig 11589 bp, 8 predicted proteins | sample 3monopyrite_MG_FD_204944 | JGI IMG/M metagenome (GOLD analysis project Ga0316208, IMG submission 204944) | Microbial mat bacterial communities from mineral coupon in-situ incubated in ocean water Damariscotta River, Maine, United States -... | ecosystem: Environmental > Aquatic > Marine > Coastal... | reverse complement strand
TTTCTCGTTGCTGCGCACTCAGTGTGAGTTCACGAGGGCTGCGAACTTCCTGCTGATCTTCGGTCTTGACCGGCTCGACCAGCGGACCGAGTGCTTCGATGACGTCGTCGACGTTGCGGATCAGAGTGGCGCCGTCTCGGATCAGATCGTTGCACCCGTCGCTGGCGAAACTGTCAATCCGCCCGGGAATGGCCATCACTTCTCTGCCCTGCTCCATCGCGTGCCGGGCGGTGTGAAGGGCTCCGCTTTTTCGATTGGCTTCGATGATGATCACGCCGAGCGACAAGCCGCTGATGATCCGGTTTCGCTGCGGGAAAATTCCGGACGTTGGCTGTTGGTCGAGTCGAGACTCGCAGACGACCGCTCCGTTTTGTGAGACTTGTTCGGCAAGCTCGACATGCTCGGGTGGGTAAACGTGATTCAGACCTGTCGCTGAAACAGCGATTGTTCGGCCTCCGCCTGCGAGTGCTCCGCGATGCGCAGCGGCATCAATGCCCCTCGCCAGACCGCTGACGACCGTGATCCCGGCCATGGCCAGCGCGCGACCGAACTTCTCCGCCTGCTGAGTTCCGTACAAAGTGCAGCGACGGGAACCGACGATGCCAACTGCCAGATTGTCCTGGACTTTCAATTCACCTCGGCAATACAGAGTCAGTGGTGCGTCGCAAACTTCCGTCAGATTCTCGGGATACTCGTCCGTGCCCATTCGCAGCAGCCGATATCCGTTTTGCTGGCACGTTCGCACTTCCGTTTCGGCGTGATCCGAAGTCCGCGCGGCATGGATCAGTCGAGCGAGTTTCGGCCCGACTCCCGAAACCCGTTCCAGCTCGGTCAATGACGCGGCGAAGATGGATTCCGGATCGCCGAAGTAGTCCAGCAGCGATCGCTGATGCCGCGGCCCAATTCCCGGCACCAGATTCAGCCGGATTGCCGTGACCAGCTCGGAATCCAATTCGGAAGAATTTTCGCTGTCGGAATCCGGTTCGGTGTCGTTCTGGATGTCGCTCAAGTTTGCCCGCCCGCCTCAGGAGAAGTGAACTTTTGAGCCGCAATTCTAGCGATTCGATGCTCGTTCCGTCTTCCTGCAGAACTGCGTACCTCGGAACTTTTCGGATCAAAATTGCAAATCCTGTCAAGACGCATGACGGGGAAATTGAGGAAAGCCGTATTGACCGTCTTTTCATTGTGAAATAGCATCGCGCGAATGCACAGGTCGGAATTGGTCGTTTATAGATTTGGCTGTTTGCTCGCCTCGTCGAAAAACGAACGATTCTTTCCGTCAAATCTCTCCACAACTCTTCAAAACTGGAAGTCAGTTTGAGTCTGCTCGCAGGACGTGACGTCTCATGAGACTTCGACAATCCGGTGCATCCTGGATTGTCCACGCCCCGGCGAAACTCAATCTGTTTCTTGAGGTTCTTGGCAAGCGGGCGGATGGTTTCCACGAGCTGGAAACGCTCATGGTTTCAGTCAACCTGTTCGACACTCTCGTACTCAGACAGGAGTCTTCAACACAGATTTCACTACGTTGTCACTACTCGGGTTGTGTTTCACGAAAGGTTGCCACTGAAAGTGCTTCGGCATCGGATGAGGTTCCTGACGGGCAGGACAATCTGGCAGTGAAGGCTGCGGAGCTGCTGAAGAAAAAGACGGGTGTCGACAAGGGCATCCATATCGAACTCTTCAAGCGGATTCCGGCCGAAGCGGGGCTGGCCGGAGGATCCAGCGATGCCGCCGCCGTTCTTCTCGCTCTCAACCGAATCTGGCACCTCGGATTGAGTCGCGACGAGCTGCAAAGGTATGCATCCGAAATCGGAAGCGACGTCGCCTTCTTCCTCTCCGAATCTCCCGCTGCTCTCTGCCAGGGGCGAGGCGAAATTATTCGTCCGCTTAAGAAAGCTCCCCGTCTTCACTTCGTCATTGTCAAACCTGACAGCGGACTTTCGACGGCTGCCGTGTTTCGGCAGTGCCGTCCGGAAGCGAAGCTTCGAGGAGCGTCGAAACTCGCCGAGTATCTTCAACGTGGTGACCTGACGAATGCGGGCCAGCATTTATTCAATTCACTCCAGGCTCCAGCAGAATCGCTGAACCCGGACGTGAGTCGGCTGATCGAAGAACTTGGCAGGCATCCATTTGTCGGGCACATGATGAGTGGTAGTGGAACTTCCTGTTTTGGTGTCTGTCGACACCGCGACGAGGCCAGGATGGCCGCCGCCCGGCTGAAGGCACTACGCCTTGGTCGTGTCTTTGTGGGGGAAACCTCATTCTGACGCGGCATGTTTCAGGAGGGACATCTGTGGATATTTCAGAAGTCAGAATCAAACTCATGGACGATCCCAACGATCGTCTGCAGGGATTTTGTTCGATCACCTTCGACAAGTGCTTTGTCGTCCGGGATCTGAAAATCATCAGAGGGACCAAGGGTTCCTTCGTGGCGATGCCCAGCCGCAAGCTGACCGATCGCTGCCCGAAATGCGGCACGAAGAATCAGCTTCGAGCCCGTTTCTGCAACGATTGCGGAGTCGAGCTGCTCGAAGATCGAGCCATGAAAGACGACGCCGGTCGAGCGAAGCTCTATGCCGACATCGCGCATCCAATTAACTCGGGCTGCCGAGACATGATCCAGCGAAAAGTGCTGGAAGCCTTCGAGAAAGAAATCGTCCTCGCCCGGAAACCCGGCTACCGATGCTCGTACGATGACTACGGCGAAGACCGCATCGCCGGCCTGAAGCATCCGCAGGAATCCGAAACGCAAGAAGGAGAAGCTCCGGCACCAGCCGCTTCCACCGAGCCTGCTGCCTCGCGAGCCCCGACTCCGTCACCAGTTTCAGCAAGCGAAGGCCGAACCATCCGCATCGACGGCCCGGACGGTTCCCACCGCCGCATCGAGCCTGCCCAACCCGACGTCACCCGTCCTCACCACTTGGACGCTCCCGACCGAGCACCGTCCGTCACTTCCGATGGTGAATCAACATCGGAAGACGGCTTCGGCGCAGGGATAAGCTGAAAACATGCCGGACGGTCGTAGTCCAATTTCCACTCGCGAGAAGGGAAGCAACCCCGAGGGGAAAGTCGAAAATCGGCCAGAGTTGGCGGTGACTTGCGTTGCGGTCGTGTTTGCGTGCTGTCATGGCATTTTTGGGCTCTTCGTTGCTGTGGTCGCCCATGTTGGCGATCCCACCGTCGGCATGGTCTGTGCGGGAATTGGTGGCTTTGTTGTTCTTCTCACGTACAAATTCTCACGGCTACTGCATTCAATCCTTCGCATCGTCGCCTTGCTGATCACTTCCGTCATCGTGCTTGTGGCGAACGTGATGATGGCCGAATGGTTGATTTGATTCCCGTCCGCGCTCGACCGAGAGTGCCAAATTTCACGAGTTCGATTGTGGTCATCCGGTCAAAATGAGCACTGCGGTTCGTCCGAAACGCTCGAAGTTATTTTCACCCGAGCAGCCCGTCCAGAATGGGCCACCTGGCAAACCAGGGCTTTGCCTTCGTAACCTTCTGCTCGAAACTTGGCGTCACCTCGCACTTTCTTGAACAGAAGATTGCGAAGGACACGAAGATGCAGGTAAGCATGGCGGAGGAGATTTCGCCGTTTCACGGCAGCGTTCCGGCGATGAACGGGCCCTGATGGGCCGATTTTCTGCCGAAAAGGCGGAATAATCTCGTGTGGTCGCGTTTCTGTAATTCTCAGGAATTCGCACTAAGACTCCGGTTGCTGGCTCGTCATTGAGGCAGCACGACTCAGCGGCACGGTTGATTTTCGCGGAGAGTGGCGGGAATCAGCGGTCGCCTGAACGGGGACACGAAAGTCCGGGGACGATGATGAACAACGGGCAGGTCAGCCAGTCCGAGTGGGTCCGGGAGGCTCTTCTCAAGTTTGAAGGGCCGCTGGTTCGTTATGCGCAGCGAATCACCGGTGAGCTGGAACTGGCTCGCGACGTCGTGCAGGAAACATTTCTCAAGCTCTGCCGGCAGGATCGAGCGGAAGTGGAGGGCCATCTTTCTCAGTGGCTGTTCACCGTCTGCCGAAACAGAGCTCTTGACGTCCAGCGAAAGGAGCGTCGGATGACGACGACCACTGCTCTTGATCAGCGACCTTCGGAAGCCGGTGCCGACACTGCGGGTGCTGCGGCCGAGCAAAAAGACTCGATGGCCCGAGTCCTTCAGCAGATCGACCGCCTGCCTGACAACCAGCAGGACGTCATTAGGCTGAAATTTCAAAACGAACTCAGCTATCGCGAGATTGCCGAGATCACCGGCCTGACGGTTTCCAACGTCGGCTTCCTGCTTCACGTCGGCCTGAAGCGGCTGCGTGAACTGATGCAGGTCGAACTGGCGTGATCTGAGATTGAGAGAGGGAGTGATCGAGAGAGTGAGAGGCCGCGTTTTTCTCTCCGTCTCCCCATCACTCGTTCTCTCAATCTCCCGTTCTTCCTTCCACAACCACCCTCCCACCGGGAGATTCGAAATGACGAATCCAGCATTCAACCCCGAAGATCCTCGCCTGACAGCCTTCGTGCTGGGCGAGATCGACGATAGCGACCGAGCAGAAATTGAACAGTTGCTTGAGACTTCGCCTGAAGCTCAGGCAGCCGTTAAGGAAATCGAAGAAACGATTGGTGTGCTCAGGGAAGGTCTGGCTTCCGAGCCAATTCCCGAACTGACCGCCGAACAGCGAGCGGCTGTCGAAGAACAGCTTGCCGGTGCGACGATCGCAGCCGCGCCTGAATTGGCTGTGAAGCGTCCGAGTGCTCGCTTCGGCAAACTCGCAGGCACGATCGCTTCTGTTGCGGCCTTGGGGCTTGTTGTGACTTTAGCGGCTCCCCAATTGCAGCCCGCTCGCGAAGCAATGATGGCTCCCTTATATCAGTTTGCATCCGAATCCAGCACTGCCGATATGGCTGTGATGGACGACTTGGCAGACGATGGCGATGTCAGACTCTTTGCACGCTCAGAAAGTCGGTCCGACCGTTTGGGAAGTTTTGGCGAACCGGCAGACGTTTCTGTGGCTAACGTTGAGGCCCGTCCTGGAAGATCGCTTGTCGAGTTGGCACGTGAAAGCACACCGGCGCAGCCTGAATTCTCCGACGTGCGGCCAAGAGGCTCATCAGCTTTTGGGGCTTCCAATGAAGGTCACAGCGTAAGCAATTTTGAGAGACGAGATGGAGCAAAGCGGGGGCAGGCAATTCCAGTAGACAAAGCTGTCGACTATGACCGGGCTTCGCCTGGGAAAGATTCCAACGGCTCACAACTGAAGCAAAGATTGGTGGCTGATTCTGGCTCGCGACCGCAAACAACCAGCAGCCGGCAAGGCGGCCTCTCCCTCGGTTATCCAGCTCACACTTCGACGCGGCCCGTGGCGGCTCCGATAGCTGAAGCTGAAGTTTCCAAGGCTGGCGCTGGCTCAGCTGATTCGCCTCAAAGCGTTGGAGGATCGACCAAAGGCTTCAGGCCGCCACCGCCGGCGTCAGTCTCCGGCGGTCGTGCTGCGGACAAAGTGAGTCTCTCAAACCAGACTGGCGGTGCGGTTGGCGGCAAGTCGGTTAACGGACCACGGAGTGCAGAACCGCGAATGCCGGCCCCGGGCCCTGGAAACTCGCAGCCTGCGAATCTTGTCACAGCATTTGGAGTAGTGAGTTCGGGAGTCGAAGGGCCTCGTCCGGACGGAGACACAGCAGCCGATCGTGCTGCTGATCGTGCCTCGACGGTCGCGAACCGGAAACTGGCTGATGAGTTGCAAAAACAGATTCAGCAAGTCGAACTAACAAAGGGACTTTCGCAAAAAGAAAAAGCACAGCGGCAGGTCGCTTTGGTGAAAGCGGCTGAACGTGAATCAAAGATCAAAGAGGCATCCGGCAGAGGGTTTCAAAGAGTTCAAGTGGGAGGCGACGACGAGGCAGCCGGGAAGAATTCTGCGGCGATGCGGGCGTACCGTGAAAGTTATGCCGCCTTGGCCAAGGGAAAGAAAATCTCGGAACTGGCTGAGCAGATTCACGAAGAACAGACACAACTGGCAGCGATTGACAGCGGTGCGACGCGGCGAGTCAGCGGGCGTGGTTTTGGCTTGGAAGGGCGAGATCTTCAAACGCAACTGCAGCAATACTCAGAAAGCCTGAACCGAGCACGAACCAGCAAGGAACGAAATTCGGAAGCAAAGTTGCAGACGTTTGGCTTTGGCAACGAGACTTACGAAGCCATCGTCGAAAATAATTTCATCGTCCCTGTGGTCGGTGACAAGGAAAAATCACTGTCGACGATTTCGATCGACGTCGACACGGCCAGCTATGCCAACATGCGTCGTTTCCTGAGTCGCGACCAGCTTCCGCCGGCGAATTCGGTGCGAATCGAAGAGCTGGTCAACTACTTCAAGTACGACTACCCGGAACCGGAAGGCAACGATCCGTTCTCAGTGACGACTGAACTGGCATCCTGCCCGTGGCAAGCGAGTCATCGTCTGGCGATGGTCGGTCTGAAGGCAAAGACGATCGACAAGGCTCAGCGGCCGCCGACGAATCTCGTCTTCCTGCTGGACGTTTCCGGATCGATGCGAGCTTCCAACAAACTGCCGCTCGTGCAGCAGTCGATGCGGTTGCTCGTTGAGGAGATGACCGAAGACGACCGAGTCTCCATCGTGACTTACGCCAGCAACGCCGGCGTTCGTCTGGAGTCGACTCTGGGATCGAAGAAGCAGGAAATTCTGGCCGCGATCAACGGTCTGCGAGCCGGCGGTTCAACCAACGGCGAAGGCGGCATTCGCATGGCTTATGACGAAGCCAACCGTCACTACTTCCAGGGCGGAGCGAACCGGGTCATTCTGTGCTCGGACGGCGACTTCAACGTTGGCAAGAGCAGCGACGGCGAACTGGTCGAGCTGATTCAGGAGAAAGCCGCCAGCGGTGTCTTCCTCAGCGTCTTCGGGTTCGGCATGGGTAACCTGAAAGATGCCAAGCTGGAAAAACTCGCCGACAAAGGCAACGGCCACTACGGCTACATCGACAACCTGAATGAAGCAAAGAAAGTCTTCCAGGACGAACTCGTCGGCACGCTCTACACCGTGGCGAAAGACGTGAAGCTGCAGGTCGAGTTCAACCCGGCGACCGTCGGAGCGTACCGGTTGATCGGTTACGAAAACCGCAAACTCGCCGCGCAGGACTTCACCGACGACACCAAAGACGCGGGCGAAATCGGATCGGGCCACACGGTGACGGCTCTCTACGAAATTATTCCAAAGCAGGTTCTGTTGGCAGAACCGAAGGTCGACGGTTTGAAGTACCAGTCAACGGCGAAGAAGCCAGTTGACGAAGGGGCGAAAGAAACTGTCGACGTTTCGGCTGTGGATGGTGTTAAGCCTGCAAATACTCAACCCGTCGACCAGGAATTGCTGACGGTCAAGCTGCGGTACAAGAAGCCGGATGAAGAAGTCAGCCAGCCTGTTCAGCAGGACTTCCCGGTGAAAGACGTTTCAATTGCTGGCAAACAAATTTCAGCGGTCAGCGATGACCTGATGTTTGCCGCGTCGGTCGCTTCGTTCGGGATGAACCTGCGAGGTTCGAAGTATCGAGGTAACTGGGGCTTTGCGGAAGCTCTGGAATCCGCTCAGGGAGCACCGGGCGACGGCAACAACGCTCAGCGAACGGAGTTCATCCAGCTCGTCCAGCGAGCGATGCGAATCACCGGCCAACAGACCGGCCCGCAACCTCGGACGAGCCAGGGAACGACGACTCGACCGGGTGAGTTGGATGCGACCGCGGCTCGGATCAAAGCATCGGTCAACGGCAAGTACCGTCGGCTCGTGAAGAAGATCGAAGTCCGCGACGACTTCCAACGCTTCGGAGCGTTCAACGACTACGGTCACTGGGACGGCACCGAGTATTCCGGCCACAAAGACCTGCCGCCCGGCAACTGGGTCTACGTCTACCCGAACTGGTACATCTGGGCCGAAGCCATCGTACCACCGACAGAAGCCGCGGCTCCGAAGGCAGAACCCACGGCACCGAAGCCAGAAGACAAACCTGCCGAAGAAGAGCCGGCAGTCAAGTAGGTCAGGCTCTGCCTGACGAAGTCTCGAAAACGGTGCGGTGTGTCATCAGGCATGCTGCACCGTTTTTTATTGAGCACCTGCAGCTCGCCTTGCGTCGAAAGCTGGCAAAGTTGAGCGGGCTGCCTGATGCACGGCTTGCTACTTACACGTCCCGCGAAAAAAACAATCGCTATTCTCCGTTGCCGAAGCTGCCAGCTTCGGACCGACGCTGGCAGCGTCGGCAACGATACACCACCACCTTGTATCCGCCCCTCAATTCGTGGGACGACTACTACGCGAAGACTTTCTCGACAACGTGGCCGCCGACGTCGGTCAGGCGGTAGTCGCGGCCCTGGAAGCGGAACGTCAACTTGAGATGGTCCAGGCCGAGCAGGTGCAGCAGCGTTGCCTGCAGGTCGTGGACGTGGACCACGTCTTCGACGGAGTTGTAGCCGAGTTCGTCGGTTGCCCCGATCGACTGCCCGCCCTTCACGCCGCCTCCCGCGAGCCACATGGAAAAGCCGTCGATGTGATGGTCGCGGCCGATCAGGTCTCGTGGTTCGCCTTGTGGTGTGCGACCGAACTCGCCGCCCCAGACGACGACGGTGTCTTCGAGCAGGCCTCGTTGTTTGAGGTCTCTCAGCAGTGCGGCTGACGGTTGGTCGGTTTCTCCGCAGCGAGCTTCCAGAGCCTTGCCAAGGTCCGTGCCTGGGTTTCCATGATGGTCCCAGTCTGTGTGGTAGAGCTGAACGAATCGACTGCCGCGTTCAACGAGCCGCCGAGCCAGCAGACAATTCCGCGCGAAGCTCGGTTTAGCAACATCAGTGATGCCATAGTCGGCGAGAGTTTCTTTCGTTTCGCCGGACAGGTCCATCAACTCGGGAGCGCTGCTCTGCATGCGGTATGCCATTTCGTACGCGGCGATCCGCGTGGCGATTTCCGGGTCGCCGATCTGGTCGAGCCGTGCCTGGTTGAGATCCTTGACGGTGTCGACGAACTCGCCCTGCCGTTTTCTGTCGAAGCCCTTTGGCGATGAGAGATTCAGAATGGGGTCAGCACCGTTCAGCAGTGGCACTCCCTGGTAAGTTGTGGGGAGAAATCCGCTTGACCAAAGAGGCGTTCCGCCGCGTGGACCTCGCGGGCCGGAGTTCAGCACCAGGAAGCCGGGCAGATCGTCGGCTTCGCTGCCGATTCCGTAGGTCACCCACGAGCCCATGCTCGGTCGGCCCATGAAGCGTTCGAAGCCGGTATTCATATAGAGCTTGGCCGGGCCATGATTGAAGACTTCCGTCTTCATGCTTCGGATCAGGCAGATGTCGTCGGCCATCGACCCGACATGCGGAAGCAATTCGGAAAGCTCGAGACCGCTTTCGCCGTGACGAGCGAACTTCCGCTTCGTGCCGAGCAGCTTGGCGTCCTTTTTGATAAACGCGAAACGTTTGCCCTCGACGTAAGACTCTGGGATGACCTGGCCGGTCAATTCCTGAAGCTTCGGTTTGTAATCGAAGAGTTCCAGGTGGCTCGGACCTCCGGCCATGAAGAGGTAGATCACGTTTTTTGCGCGCGGCGGATGATGACCATCCTGCGGCGCGAGCGGGTTTGTGAGTCGCGGATTTTTCGCGTCGTCAGTCTTCGCTGCAAAGATCTTCCGGTCGGACATCAACGACGCCAGGCCGATACTCCCCAGGGAAAGCCCGGCCTTGCCGAAAAAGTGCCTGCGAGTCTGATCGATGATTGGGTTAAGGGGCGTGTTCATTGTTCGTTGGATCCGACAAAGAGTTTGCTCGCCTGGCCGATTGAGAGACGACGCACGTTGAGATGGCGTCACGTCGTTAGGTCGTTGATCATCCCGATGTAGGTCAGCACGACTTTAAATACGAAGAAGATGATGAACCCGGCGACGAACAGCCAGACCACAACGCTGATCGCACTGGTCAGAATTTTCAATGCACGGCGGGCATCTTCTTCGAAATGCGGGCTCAGTCGATGAAGCGCTTCCGGAACGGTGCCGGATTCTTCCGCGACAGAAACCATTTCGAGGAACTCTTCCGGAAAGAGTCGGCTTTGCTTGAGGCTTTCTGTCAGGCTGGAGCCTTCCATCACGGCTGAAGTAATGAATGGCGTCTGACTGACGAATGCTCCGTTGCCGGTTACTTTGAGACTTCCCTGCAGACTTCGATTAACCGGCATCCCGGTCTGCTGAGTCAGGTAGTACGACCAGGAGAATCTGGCGATCGCGAAGGATCTCATGCAGCGTCCCAGAACCGGAACCATCAGTAGCAGTGGATCGACGATCGCCTTGGCCTGAGCCGCCTTTTGAATCATCAGCCAGACGGCGAACATGGCGGCAAAGGTTCCGAGTGTTCCCGTCAGCCAGATCATGGCCCCGGATGGACCTTTCAGGCCGAACACAATGTTCGAGATTTCGTTGTCACCGCCGATGAGCCCGAGAACCAGAATCAGGATGGCGATGACAAAGATTGCGGCGACCAGCTGAAACACTGGCCAGATCAACGATCCGACCAACTCTTTCTTCATTCGGATGTTGGCGTCGTAATGTTCGGCGAGGTGCCTGAGCACTTCAGGAAGCGAGCCGGTCTCTTCGGCCATCGTGACCATTTCGACGAACAGCGTCGGGAAGAAACTTCCGTGATCCTTCAACGCCTGCGAGATATCCGATCCGCCCTGGATAGCATCAGCGACTTCCCGCAGCACTTTCTTTGTCGGAGGGTGCATTGCCTTCTTCGACGCGATGCCGATCGCCTTTCGAATCTGGATGCCGGACTCAAGCATCGTCGCCAGCGATCGCGACACGATTGCCAGAGTTTTCGGCGGAACCCGTGACGCGAAAATCATAAAGGTGTCTTTCCGAGGCGGGTGGGTAGTTCGTCTTAAGAGTAGCCTGGCCAGGGGGCGTTTACAGCTTGTGAGTTTTTGATTGTAGGGTGTGACAAGTGGGCTGAACGAAAATTGCGGTGTGCCGGCGCGGAGATCTGCGAGCAAACTTTACGACTATGAACTCCAACGGTTGCCCGCGCCGGCACACCAGCCGTTTGATTCGCTCCGCTTGTCACACCCTACGAAGAACTCGCTACGGCCTTCGGCTGATCAGCCGTCGATACTCCATTCACCAAGCGACACCGTGAATTCTGTTCTCATCTCTTTGATGATGGCGATGGCCAGGATCGGTGAAAACTGGTCCGGCTGATTCAGCATTTCGATGAGCTGATAGCGAAGGATTGGATCTCCTCTCAGCACGATGATATTGACCGGTTCCTTTTCCGCGTGCTCTCCAATCAGAGTGATCAGGTCTTCCGGTTGCCGTACCGCTTTCCCCGAAATCTCGACGACGATATCGCCCACTTGCATGCCAGCTTCCGCCGCTGCGGAATCCATTCGCACCTGACTGATGAAGCAGCCCAGATTGTCCGGGCGTGTGCCGACGCCCAGCATCGCTCGGCCTCGATGCTGAATGACCGTTTCCGGTAACTCTTTTTCGAGGTCAAGGATGGCCTCTTCCGAGAGTGGGTGACCGCTCACCAGGTAAATTGTCTGCAGCGACT
>Ga0316208_1003371_pt1 | contig 11592 bp, 7 predicted proteins | sample 3monopyrite_MG_FD_204944 | JGI IMG/M metagenome (GOLD analysis project Ga0316208, IMG submission 204944) | Microbial mat bacterial communities from mineral coupon in-situ incubated in ocean water Damariscotta River, Maine, United States -... | ecosystem: Environmental > Aquatic > Marine > Coastal... | reverse complement strand
CTGGCCGACCACGTGATTGTGGAACCGCTTCTGCTTCAACCAGGCACGATGCTTGGCGGCACGTTCACAAGCTGGCTCAAATTCACCCGCATCCGCTCCCAGGGCGGAGGCCGACAGTCCTCCTCCCACGGTTACGGCTTCCGCCTCACATTTCCCACCCCAGTCCCCGGCCCGATCGCGCTGGGCTACGCCTCCCACTTCGGCCTCGGTTTGTTCGAGGCCGAGGGGCCGTAATTGATGCGGAGAGTGGTCTCTTAGGTTCTCTCGGTGAGGGCAGGAATGGCTAACACGCAACGACAAGGCAACGAAAGATAATGAGTCAAGAACACCGCCATATTCTTCTGTCATCAATGGGCGTCCATGCCAGAGCAACGACCTACATTCTGGATGGTCAGACACAGTCCAGCCGCTTCTCGGCACTGGGGCTGTGGGCGTTGCTTCCTGAAGGCCGTCGCCCCAATGAGATCTGGTTTCTCCTGACCAGTCAGGCACATCAAGCGTGCTGGGCTGCGATTCAGGAAGACGCCACGCAGCTTGGGATCTCCGTGACACCGGTCCTGATCACCGGAGACGCTGCTGACGACACGCGGGAGTTTCTGGAAGTCACGGCTCGACGTATTCCACGCGGAGTTTCTCTGACGCTCGACGTGACTCAGGGGCTGCGGCATCACGCGTTCCTGTTTTACGCGCTGGCTCTCTACCTCAGTGAGTTCTGCGAAACCGACATCCGGGGGGCCTGGTACTGTCGCGTTGAAACTGCTCGACCGGACGACCCCAAACCCGTGATCGATCTGAAGCCGGTACTCGATCTGGCTCGCTGGTTTCACGCGCTGGCGGTGTTTCGTGAGACCGGCTCATTGCGAGAAGTCGGGAAGTTGCTGGACTCACCGGAAACCCGCTCGCTCATGAATGATCTGTCGTTCTTCTTCCTGAATGGCATGCCGCTGGAAGCCGGCAACGCGGCGACCAGTCTGATTCAAGCCGCTGAGAGCAGTTTGCTACCGGACAATCTGCCGCTGGCCGGCGAGTTGCAGGAGATCATTCTCAACGAGATTCGCCCACTGGCTGGACCAACATTCGCCGCGAATCCCAAACCTGGCGAGACGGCGAAGAAAGCGGTTTCGCTGGATGACGAAGAACTGCAGCGTCAGGCGGAATTCATTGAACGTTACTTTCGCACCGACCAGCACAATCTGGGATTCGGACTGCTCCGAGAGTGGCTCGTTAACTGGATGGTCAGCCAGCCCACTGACCTGAGTGGCTGGCTGGAACGTCAGACGCGGGAACAGACAGAGCGAGCACTGGGTGGTCTCGGAATTGTCTTCCGCAACAAGCGGGATCATCAGCCCGTCCGTGATCTGCTCACTGACGAGCAGCGGGACTGGGCGAAACGCTGGAACTCCGTTTGTGACATTCGCAACGCCTTGCAACACCACGGAATGAAGTCGGCGGTTTTCGAACCACACCGCAGCGATCTTGCGAAAGCCGTCAAAGACTTCAGCAGTCGTGCGGAATGGCCTGACCCGACTGACTTCGGCGGTGGATGCGGCCGACTGCTGATCTGCCCGGTCGGGCTGACGCCTGGCGTGCTCTTTTCCGCGATGTCGCATGTGCAACCCGCCCGGGTCATCGTGATTTGTTCCGCAGCATCGTCGGCAGCGATCGATGATGCGGTGACGCAGACGGGAAGGCCGGTCGAAGTCATGCGTCTCACGATGAACGATCCCTACTGCGGAGTTGATGAATTCAAATCGCTTGTCATGCAGTCAGTCGTCTGGTTGTTCGAAGCTGACGACGTCCGCGCGAACCTGACTGGCGGGACCACACTGATGGGTGTTCTGGCAGGAGAACTCGTCAAGCGAGCCTCGCGCGAGTATCAGCGACCGCTCCGCGAATTTGTGCTGATCGACAAACGCCCGCCGGAGCTGCAGCGCACCGATCCGTGGCAACTGGGCGACATCCACTACCTCGATGGTCACCCTCCCGACATGCCGGACGAGGCGAATGCGGGATTGCCAGAGGGCGGCCCCACCGACGGGACACCACAAACCGACGGCTCACCGCAAACCGAAGCCTGACACGATTCCAACAGCAGAGAGACGGCACAATGACGCACAGCAAGGCGACAACCATCGAAGCGACGTATCGCATCGTCACGCCGATGTTCTGCAGCGGAGCCGACCAGAAATCGGCCGAGTTGCGTGTTCCGAGTTTCAAAGGGGCTCTGCGATTCTGGTGGCGTGCTGCGGAGTGGGGGCGTTTCTGTTCGGCTGCAAATGGTGATCAGCAGAAGGCATTGAATGCGCTTCGCAACGAGGAAGACACGCTCTTTGGAAGTTGCGGAAGCGGGCAGTCCAGAATCCTGCTCAGCATTTCCGGAACGCGACCGGATGACTCCGAACTGGTCAGGGACTGGCCTCACAACAAACCACCGTTCGGAAGCACCTATCTGGGATTCGGCATTACTGAATCGGGCAGACTGGGAAGCCACAACTACAAGCCGCATCGAAACGGTTTACCGTGCGGAAATGACATTCGCGTTGTCTGTCGCATTCGACCCGGCAGGGATCCGGTGGATTCAGCATCGGTCATCAGAACCTTGCGACTTCTTGGCCTGGTTGGCGGACTTGGCAGCCGATCCCGACGCGGCTTTGGTTCGATCGCGATTCTTGAGATTGATGGTGAGGACTGCACCTGCCAGTCGCCAACTGAGTATCGACAGCGAATACGCGAATCGCTCTTGCCAGAGGCACTGAGCGGTCCCTGGCCACCTTACACGGCCGTCTCGTCTGACTTACTGATCGCTGACGTCAGTGCTGGTCCGGATGCTTTCCAGACACACAACGAGCTGGGAGAGCGTTACCGCGAGTTTCGCGGCCAGCCCGGCCCACACAGGGGGGCGTCAAAGCGACCGCTGGGGCTGCCCTTGAAGAACGTCGATGAAGATCGACGGCGTGCCAGTCCACTGCTTATGCACGTGCATCCGGTTGGGCAGGGGTTTCTTGGCAGTGTGTTGTTCTTACCCGCTCAGTTTCACCCGGAGATTCGGGATGGAAATTCCTGTTCGTTTTATGAAATCGCACGCACCTGGCTCTTGGAAATGAAAGGAGGCAAGCTGTGACCGTTCATCTTTCATTTTCAATTGGCCCGGTGCAGGGTTTCGTTGCTCAGGCTCGGCGGACTCGCGATTTGTGGGCCGGGAGCTGGCTGCTGTCATATCTTGCGGAGTGTGCGCTCGTTGCGGCTGAGGACTCACAGTTCGAATGCGAAGTCATCATTCCGCATCGCGCTGAATCAGATCGTCCAACTGAATCAGATCGGCGAAAGGTCACCTCAAAGCTGACGGCTGTGGGCGGAGTGCCTAATCGCTTTGAAATCCAGTTTTCGGGGGACGACGCGCAAGACCGCGCGCAGCGGGCGGGCGAAGCCAGCGAAGAGGCGTTTCGCGTCGCATGGATCAAAGTGGCCACTGCCGTGTGGGAGACGTTCATCGCTCCTGTCGTCACTCATGGAGGCGACACGCGCGCGATCTGGGAACGGCAGGTGGACAGCTTCTGGGAACTCTCGTGGGTCGTGGGTGAGCCAGACGACAAGCAGACGATCGGTCGTCTCGCTGCCATGCGGAAGAATTTTCGCCGTGTGGCTGTTGTGGATGAGGGCGGCACGAAGTGCTCTTTGATCGCGACACTGCAGGAGATCTCCGGATATTCCGGCAGGGGCCAGTGGGATTCGCAGAAGCAGTTCTGGAATCGCTTGCGGGATCAGAAGGGTGTCAAAGGGCTCAACCTCGCCGAGAACGAGCGGCTGTGTGCGATCGCCTTGATCAAGCGTCTGTTTCCATTGTCGCAGTGCATTGAGCAAGCGATCGGCAATGACATCAGTGACGATCTTCGACAGGCATCAAGCTGGCCATCGACCGCGTTTGTCGCCGTGCTCCCGTGGCTGCGGGACCTCAAGGGCGACGCGTTAAAACAGGCCCAGGAGTTTGCCGCAGCCGCACGACAGGCGGGGTACGAGCAGACGGAACGGGTTGCGGCCCACGACGCCAATCTGGGCTGGGCGGCAGTCGATGGTCCGGTCTGGTTTCGATCCACGTTGCAGACGGCTCTGCGTGGAGGAGACGACAGTCGTGAACTTGATCAGAGCAGACTGCCCGGCCTCATTCAACAACAGCGTGATCTGCATAAGGCAGCCCACAGTCAGCCGGTTCCGTATTACGCGCTGCTGCTGATGGATGGCGACTCAATGGGCGAACTGGTGGGGCGACTGGACAGCCCGCAGGAGCTGAGCGCCTGCCTGGGCCGCTTTGCAGCCGAGGTTCACGCAGTCGTCGCCCCGACCGGTGGCCGGACCATCTACGCCGGAGGCGACGACGTGCTGGCTCTGGTTCCCGCTCGGAACGCCCTGCCCATCGCCATGCAGCTGTGTGACCGCTATCGAACCGCGTTTGAGGCCCCGGTCAACGACGGGCGACTCCAACAGGATGAGGCAACCATCTCCGCGGCCATCGTTTATGCCCACTGGCGGTATCCGTTGCGGCAGGTCTTGAGTACGGCTCATACACTGCTGGACGACGTCGCCAAGGATCGCACGGGACGCGATTCGGTCGCGCTGGGCATCGTGCTGGGCAGTGGTCTGAACGCCGTTTGGTCCGCTCCGTGGCGGGTTGTTCGAGGGCAGGCAGAAGGGGCGACCGAACTCCTCTCGATGCTGAAGCAATTCGGCTCGGACGCACAGGACGACAAAGCCGAGTTCAACGCCTCGTACCTGTACCTGCTGCGGGAGCGATTCGGACGACTGCTCAGCGAGTCGAAGGATCGCCCGGGCGAGTACGCCGCCCTGCTTTCTGAGGACGATTCATTGCTGCTGCGCGATCTCGCCCACGCCGAGTACCGACGCCGCATGTCAAAGTCCAGACTCAAGGAGACGCCGCACTCCGAATCGGAAGCAATCGTCGAGCGGCTGATGTCGCTCAGTCGTCGCTGGCAGCGAACGAAGTCGGGTGATGGCCCCGGCGCTGTCTTCAACGTCGAGGCCGATCCACTCACGTTTGGTTTCGACGGATGGCGAGTCGCTCGGTTCTTAAAGCAGGTTCACGATGGCGAGGCACAGGATCATGATTAACCCGAACGACTACACATGGCTGAAAATTGAACCGGTCGATGCGTGGTTCTTCCGCGATGGCCGACCGTCCAACCGGGGCGAAGACCAGAGCGATCTCGAAAGCGAGTTTCCTCCCAATGCGTCCACGGTTGTGGGCGCGCTGCGGGCGGCACTGGCCCGCTCACGGGGATGGAATGGGCGTGGTTCGTGGTGCGACCAGTTGAAGGCTGATGACAACGCGACCCTCGGAGATGGCTTTGACAATCTCGGTCAGTTGTCGTTCCTTGGTCCGCTGCTGATGCAGCGTGACGAACTGCAGCGCGACGAACTGCAGCGCGACGAACTGCAGCGTGACGAACTGCAGCGTGACGAACTGCTCTGGCCGATGCCGCGACACGTGGCCGGGCACATGGTTGATGGTCGCTTTGTGCCCGTCCTGTTGCTGGCTCCTTCAGACGCACCAGTTGCGACCGACATTGGATCGGTTCATCTACCCATGCTGCCTGATCGCTGGAAAGAGCAACAGGCGCGCGTGTCCGGCCTGAGTGATCAGCAGCGGGGGCGACCGCCCGAGCCACGCAGCGATCTGTGGGTCACATCCAGGGGAATGTCGAAGATTCTGTCAGGTCAGGTGCCGGAACCAGCCGACTGTCGACAGAACGATGAACTGTTCGCCCTCGAAAGCCGCATTGGCATTCATCGACCGGGGCGACCGAACGCCGGTCTCGAAGGTGAACACACCGATGAAGCCGGCCCCTCGATGTACAGCCCGCGTTACGTGCGGCTGAAGCCGGGCGTGGCTCTGGTGAGCGGAATCCGTGGACTGCCGCCGGGTTGGCCCGCACTGCTGCCGGGTTCGACGGTGCCCGGACTGATGCCGCTGGGCGGCGAATCAAGACTGGCCGGCGTCGAGATGCTGGAACACAAGCCAAAGTTCCCTGAGACGGCACCGGCAGCGGGTCACTCCGTCGTGATTGCAGTCACGCCGGCCCGCTTCGCCGATCCCTGGTGGGGAGCCGACCCGGGTGACGACGCTGGCAAACTGTCCCCGGAGCTTTCCGGCAGGGTCGTGACGGCGGCACTCGACCGACCACGTCTGATGGGCGGCTGGAACTCCGTGAAAGGCCAGCCGCGACCACTCGCCCCGTTCGCAGCTCCGGGCACGGTGTGGTGGATCAGGCAGGCAGACTCTGCGGTCTCCGGACTGCTGCAACTGGGAGACAACCTGCAGACGCAATATGGCAACGGCCTGGCATTGGTGGCCGGCTCAGAATGACCAGCCTTGATCACACATTGGCCCGGGGTAACCCGACGCGTGAGCGAGGGACTTGTCGCAGGTCCGGTGGCAGCCGGTCCCTCGCTGACGCGTCGGGTTACCACCACTCACCTCGGCGGACCAATGTGTGATCAATGCCGGCTGACCGGCCTTTTGAATCACGCGCTCTCAACGATCGAACCTGCACACTCATCAATCTCCAGTCACTCCAGTGAAGAGGCATGACATGAACAGCAAAATCCTCGGCCTGCTGGCCGAGACATCCATCCATCCGGGAGCCGGTCAGGACACCGGTTTTGTCGATCTGCCAGTCGCGCGTGAAGCCGCCACCGACTATCCGGTGATCGTCGGCAGCAGCTTGAAAGGAGCCCTTCTCGCGCGTGCCCGTGATGCCGGGTGGGATGACGACCGACGTAACGCAGTCTTTGGCAAGCAGGAAAACGCCGGGAACATTCTTGTGTCCGACGCCCGGCTGGTGCTGCTGCCAGTCCGGTCGCTGACGTCTCACTACCGGTGGGTCACCTGTCCGCATTTGCTGGAACGGCTGCACCGCGACCTCAAGCGAGCCAACTGCAACGGCCAGCCCATCGACACGACAGGTCCCGCACAGGGCAGCTATCTCGGTGACGGCCCCGAAGCGCTGTACCTGGAAGAGCGGGAATTCAAGCGCGAAGGCGATCTCAAGGACGGCGTGGTCAAAGTCCTGAAGACGCTGATCGCTCACAAGGAAACCAGCGACCGCCTTGAGCAACAGCTCGTCGTCCTGCACGACGCTGATTTCGCCTGGTTCGCCCGTTACGGCCTGGCAGTCAACGCCCGCAACGTGTTGGATCAGGTGAAGAAGACCAGCCAGAACCTCTGGTACGAGGAAACAATCCCACCGGACAGCCTGTTCTACTGCCTGCTCGCCCAACGCGATGGAAAGGCTCTCGACGAAGTCAACAGCCTGTTCAAGGACCGCCCTTATCTTCAGGTCGGCGGCAACGAGACCGTTGGTCAGGGGTGGTTTGCCGTGCAGGAGAAGACGGGAGGTGTCGCATGACTCAGGCATCCACGCAGACACTCGATCAGCAACGGGCTCAGTTTGCACGGCAGTGCATCCGCGACCTGAAACCTCTGGGTGTGGAGAAATACGGCAACTACGTGTCCTACGTCTCGGCCCTGCCGGCCACGATCGTCATGAATGGCCTCGGCCAGGCACTGACCACACTGCTTGCCAAGGCCGGTCGCAAAAAGAAACCAAAGGACGATCCTCATTACTTTCTCTTTTCTCACGTCGCCGGCTGGCTCTCGCGAGATGGTGAAGTCTGCGGCGTCCTCGCGGGGTCATCTGATGAGCTGGTTGACCGGCTGATGCAGTCGTCACAGGACGTTTACGTCCTCGCTCAAGGTGAAGCGATGGCGTATCTCAACTGGCTGAAGCAGTTTGCTCGCGCCTATCTGCAAGAGGCCGATCTGCAAGAGAAGGAGGGGCAGGGAGATGCCTGAACGGATTGATGAACCCTTCTGCCCGCTTTACAGCACAGCTCGATCTTCCAAACCGTGGAAATCGTCTGAGTCGGCGCATGCCGGGCTGTTGTTCGACAAGTTCGCTTATGGCTGGCGATACAGACTCGATCGTGATGCGCGAATCCCGGAGTTCGACAAAGGGGCAGGTCGGAACAAAGAGGGAGCCAATGACTGGATCAACAGTTTTCGGCGAGAGTGTGGCGAGCCCGCCTCACTCGACGAAGCCTGTGTCCGTCAGCGCCGTTTGGTCGAACGACTCGGCGGTCGCGTCATCAATCTCAAGAACACCGAACGCTTCGTGACCGGCATGGGCCGCGAACATCCGCTGGAAAACGGATTCGCCTGGCACCACACACTCGGCGTGCCCTACCTGTCCGGCAGCAGTGTGAAAGGTCTGCTCCGCGCCTGGCTCCGGGAAGAGAACGGAGAAGTCACGACGGACCGGCATGGCAACGACGCGTGGGAAGAGACGCCGGAACACAAGCAGCTCTTCGGCACACTCGGCGACGTCGGCCAGGTCATCCTGCTCGACATGCTGCCCACAAAGCCGCCGCAGCTCGACAAGCCGCAGCAGCACGACAAGCCGCCGCAGCTCGACGTCGATGTCATGACCCCACACTATGGCGACTACTATCAGAAAGGGGCTATCCCTGGCGACTGGCACAGTCCCGTTCCCATCTCCTTCCTGACCGTCGCTCCCGGATGGTCATGGCAGCTTGGCATCATCCCGGCAACCGGGCACCGCGCGCTCGAAGCCGGGACGCTCGACTCGCTGTCTGACTCACTGTTTGACGCTATCCAAATCTGCGGCGCAGGTGCAAAAACTGCTGTCGGCTATGGTCGCTTCGAGAAGGACACCGCTACCGAAAAGCAGTTTCGCCAGCAGCAGGCCGAGCGGGAGCAGCGAGAAGCCGCTACGCGACAGCACGCCGTGGAGGAAGCCGCATTCAAGGCTTCCATGACCGCCGACTCTGAACCGCTGCAGCAACTCAAAACACTGCGGCGCAAACAGAACTGGGTGCTCACCGCCAGCAACCAGATGATGCTTCAAGCTCTTCACGAATTTGCCGATCAGTACGCGGATCCTCCGCGGGACTGCCTCGACTGGATCCATGAACTGCTGGAATCAATTCCAAATTACAAGGGGGTCTGGAACAATGTCGAAGCCAGGAAGGGCAAGAATGGAGACAAGCCGAAATACAACGCTGAGGCCATCCGAACCCTAGTCAGAAAACTGAATCCGCCCTCCCCTGGAAACTGACTGCGTCACAATGACCAATCAGCACAGACTAGATTCCGCGCGGCCGCAGTTCTTCTGCCAATTCAGAGCCGTTTCCCACTGGCGATATCCTTGACCGTAGGCAACATCACTCGTCAGTCAGGTGGCGTCCTGCGTCATCCCGTTGACACCGAATGCTGCAACGTTCTTTGACAATCTGGAAAAAGTTCTTGCGATCTTCTGATCGGATTGGCAGAGTGGATGGATGTTTCGTTTCGCCGCTGCCTGGCGGGTGTCAGGCAGCGGCGGGATGGTGAAGTCCTGGTCGGAAGCAGTCCGCTCACGGAGGCGGCTGTCGGGCTTTGCGGGATGGAGAAACGTTGCCTCAGAATGAGTCAGTCTGGAAGTCAGCCTGCGAAGGAACAGTCCCGAAATAACTGTCCGAATGTGGGGCCGCTAATGAGCCGTAGGCGCTGGCCTCGGGCCCGCGGCTAGCGCCGTCGGCTCACGAAAATCCGGAAGTTGTTTCGGAACTGATCCTAAGTGGGCGATGGCTGACTGGTCGACTCGTTCAGTGGCGGCATATTTCCCGCTCGCTGTTCCGGAACCTGGCCATGATTTCGCCTCGCGATGTGGCGTCGCTCGACGCTCAACCGTCGTCCCTCAACCCTCCTGATGAAACACACTTCGACGTGCCGGACCTCATCCCGGCGAGGATGCTCAACGAGTTCGCCTACTGCCCGCGACTGAGCTACCTCGAATGGGTGCAGAGTGAGTGGGCCGATAATCTGGAAACCGATCAGGGAACCTTCGGGCATCGCGTGGTCGATAAACCGTCGCGTGGCAAAGTCCCGCAAGGGGCCGAGGGGCAAGGGCTCAGAGCCGAGGGGCAAGAGCTCAAAGCAGAGAGGCAAGGGCTCAGAGCCGAGGGGGAAGAGCTCAGAGCCGAGAGGCAAGAGTCGTCGAACGCAGATTCGAAGCCGGATCATGCCGCAGCAGAAAGCCCTTGTCCCTCGACTCTTGACCCTCCGACCTCTTCCGAAGCTCCGCCCACCATTCACGCTCGATCGATGACACTGTCCGCTCCGGAAGAGGGGCTGATTGCCAAACTCGACCTGCTGGAACTGGACGGCAACAACGCGACTCCCGTTGATTACAAACGCGGCAAGGCTCCCGACATTCCGGAAGGTGCCTACGAGCCGGAACGAGTTCAGCTTTGTGCTCAAGGGCTGGTTCTGCGAGAGAACGGGTTCGACGTCACCGAGGGCGTGCTGTATTTCATCGCCTCCCGCCAGCGAGTCGTTATTTCGTTTGATGAAGAACTGGTCGAACGAACGCGGGAGCTCGTCAAGCAGATGCGATTCACAGCGGACGAAGGCGTCATTCCGCCGCCGCTGGAAGATAGTCCGAAGTGTCCGCGTTGCTCGTTGGTCGGTATCTGCATGCCGGACGAACTGAACTGGCTGAGGAGGGCGGAAGGCTCAGAGTCGAGGGACGAGGCCCAGAAAACGGCGACCACCTCAGCCGACTCCAATGGTCAATTGTCGTTCGATTTTGAGACAGCGCCCGAGGCGAAGACTCCCCGGCAACTGTTGCCCACACGGGACAATGCTCTACCGCTTTATCTGCAGGAGCATGGACTGTCGCTGGGAAAAACCGGCGAGCAACTGGCGGTAAAAAAGAAAGGCAGCCTGGTCCAGAAGGTCCGAATGCTGGACGTCTCGCAAGTCTGTCTGTTTGGCAGCATCCATATCACCGAACCGGCCTTGCGGGAGCTGATCACTCGTGGCGTCCCGGTCTGCCACTTCTCGTACGGCGGTTGGTTCTACGGAATCACCACCGGGCTGGTGCATCGCAACATTGATCTGCGTATTCGGCAATATGCTGTGGCTGCTTCGAAGTCAGAGTCGCTGGAATTCGCTCGGCGATTCGTCACTGGAAAGATCAAAAACTGTCGAACGCTGCTGCGGCGTCATCTGCAGAGTGATGATCGAGACCGGCTGCTGTTTCAGTTGAACGATCTGATTCGCAAGGCGGAACGTGCCGATTGTGTGGCGAGCCTGCTCGGCTTCGAAGGCATGGCCGCGAAATCCTACTTCGGCGGATTTGCGAAACTACTGAAGGGCGGCTCGGCGTTCGACATCAACGGCAGGAACCGTCGTCCGCCTCGCGATCCGACCAACGCCTTACTGTCATTCGTCTATGCGTTACTGACGAAAGAACTCACCGTCGCGGCACAGTCCGTCGGCTTCGATCCAATGCTCGGTTTCTATCACCGGCCGCGATACGGTCGACCGTCGCTGGCTCTGGATGTCTGTGAAGAATTCCGACCTCTGCTGGCCGACTCGACAGTTCTGACGCTCATTAACAACGGGGAAGTCACCGAATCGAGCTTCATTAGTCGTGCCGGGGCCATCGCCCTGACGACAGCCGGTCGTCGAGCGGTGATGGCTGGTTTCGAGAGGCGGATGCAGTCAGAAGTGAC
>Ga0316208_1003370_pt1 | contig 11594 bp, 8 predicted proteins | sample 3monopyrite_MG_FD_204944 | JGI IMG/M metagenome (GOLD analysis project Ga0316208, IMG submission 204944) | Microbial mat bacterial communities from mineral coupon in-situ incubated in ocean water Damariscotta River, Maine, United States -... | ecosystem: Environmental > Aquatic > Marine > Coastal... | reverse complement strand
CTGACGATAGACCCCGTCTTCATGGTCAAGGCCAGAGTTTGGCCGACGTTTTCGCGCAGGCGACCTTCCAGGCGACGGTCTAAAGCCAGGAGTTCATCGATGCGTACCACTTCGGCGCGTGCCTCGGTGGATTGCAGCAATGCCTTGGGCTCCAGGCCGTCCCAACGTTGACGAGCTTCGGCGAATCGGCCTTCGCGCAGCAAGCGCTGGCCTGATTCCAACAGCTGCGGAACTCTGGCTAAAGCCAACTCCAAGTTGGCGGCTTCGGCCTCGGCTTCGAGGCTTGCCGAAGCTAGGCGAAGTCGGCCGCGCGGATCTGCAGCGCCAGGGCGCAAGGGCAGGTCCCCCACCATGAGGCCTGTACGTTGCCAGACATCTTCGACATCGCGGACCCAAAGGTCGACCAGGAAGTTGCCACGCACCATGGCTTCGCGGGCCATCCGGACACGTTGGTCCAAAAGATCGAGCGCCTGTCCGGCAATGCGTTCTGCAGCAGCGTCGACCTGGACGCGGCTCTCGGCCAGGAAACTACGCCGCTCTTGCAAGAATCCGACCGGGGCATCGGCGGGAATTTCTGCGCCCTCCAGCTCACGCAACAAATCTAGAGCTTGGCGCAAGGCTCCATCCACCAGGGCTTGCTCAAACCCTTGGCGTTGACTGCGACTCCACCGCGCGAATGCTGCGCCGGCATCGGTTTGCGGAAGGTTCTCAGTTTGGTAGGCCGGTGGATTAACCGGCAGGTTCTCGCCTTGCCCCTGGTCCTCTACCGCGACCTGATTGGGGTCTTCGCCAAGGGGACCGTCTCCTGAACCCAGCCATTGCCAAGGCTTGGACCACAGCAACCCCACCACGACCACAGGAGTGAACACGGCGGCCAGCAGACGACGGCGGCGCTGGCGATGACGATTGCGCGTCATCAAGCGCGGCGGGTGCCCCAACAGAACACGGCCGAGGTCATGGCCGAAATCGCGCACGCGGGCGTAGCGGCGTTCGATATCTTTGGCCATCGCGGTTTCGACGACCTTGGCCAAAGCCACCGGGACTTCTGCGGGCAGCGGCAATGGTGCTTCATGCATGACCCGGTGAATGACTTCTCCAACTCCTTTGCCCTGGAATGGTGGACCGCCGGACAAGGCATGGTGCAGAGTGGCACCCAGGGAATAGATGTCCGCCTGTTCATCGACGGTGGACGGATCGCGCGCCTGCTCCGGACTCATATAAGCCGGACTGCCCAAGGCGGCGCCTTGGCGAGTCAGGGTACTGTCTTCTTCGCGCCGCACTAAGCCAAGGTCCGCAAGAACTGCACCACGTTGTGGATGCAACAGAATGTTGTGCGGCTTCACATCGCGGTGAATCGCACCTGCGCGGTGCAAACGGTCTAAGGCGCGTGCGATTTGCACTCCGAAGCGGCACGCTTGTTCCCACTCCAAAGGTTGCTCTTGCAGACGCGCGCGCAAGGTTGGACCGTCGATGAACTCCAGCAACAACGCTGGGCTGCCATTGACCTCGGCCGTGCCGTGGCCATGCACCAACTGCGGGTGGTCCAACTCCTGGAGCATTTGCGACTCACGCTTCCAGCGTTCGCGCAGCCGTGGGTCCCGCGCCACACTTGCGCGCAAGATTTTGAGCGCAAAAGGCCGCCCCTGTTCATCTTCGACCAGCAACACCCGGCTCAATGGCGACTCACCAAGAGCGCGCACAAACCGCAAGCCAGAGGGCAGGGTGACAGGCGTCGGCTCAGTCAGAGGGATCCTCCTGATCTTCTTTGTCGACGCCGGCAAGATCGTACTTCTCAATCTTGCGCAGCAAGGTGAATCGGGTAATGCCTAAGTGTTTGGCTGCTCGCGAGCGATTATTTGGCTCTTGCTCTAAAGCCTTTTGAATCGCGCGGATTTCCAAAGCTTTGACACGTTCGGTCAGGGGCAAACTGCTGTCATCTTCGACCAAGTTTGCTTCTGTTGCACTGGCCACTTCCAAAATTACCGGAGACAGCTCATCGACCTGCACCTCGCCTTCTCCGAGCAACGTCAGACGACGCATTTCGTTGCGAAGCTGGCGCACGTTACCGGGCCAGGAGTATTGGGCAAGGCGCTCCATCGCGGCGGCGCCAATCGTGCGCGTGGTTCTGCCTTGTTCGGCGGCCTCGAGTAGCAAGAAGTGGTCGGACAGCAACGGCACATCTCCTTCGCGGTCGCGCAGGGGCGGCAAACGCAGGGAAACCACTTTGAGACGGTAGAACAAGTCTTCCCGAAAGCGACCTTGCTCGACGCGGTCTTGCAGAGAAACATTGGAAGCGGCAATCACGCGAACTTGGATATGGCGCACTTCATTGCTGCCCACGCGACGAATCTCTCCTTCTTGCAACACGCGCAAAAGGCGCGCCTGCATGGCTTCGGACATTTCCGCGACTTCATCCAAGAACATGATGCCGCCGTCGGCTTCTTCGAAACGGCCCTTGCGGTCCCGGGTCGCCCCGGTGAAGGCACCTTTGACATGACCGAAGAGCTCGGATTCCAGCAAGGAATCCGGCAGGGCGCCACAGTTTTCAATCACAAAGGGACGGTCTGCTTTGCGACCATGCAAGTGCAGGGCGCGCGCGACTAACTCCTTGCCCGTTCCACTTTCCCCTTCAATGACCACAGGAACATCGCTATCCAAGATGCGCTCCATTTGCGCAAAAAGATCCTGCATGGCGGGCGAAGTGCCATAGAGTCCGTGGAAGCCGCCGCCGGTAGGCGTGTCCAAGGCAGGTTGCGGTCCCTCTTTGCGACGGCCCAGTTGCCGTTCGAGACGCGTCAAACGACGCTGCAATCGTTGCCGACGCTGGCTTTCCAGGCTGGAACCAAGATGGCTGGCGGCCATACCAGCCAGCCCGCCGATGAGTTCGGCGTCGCGTTGGCGGAAGGCCGCCACAGTCATGCGGTGATCAACCGCAAGCAGGCCCAGGGCCTCGCCACGGAAGCGCAAAGGCACCGCAAGCACCGAACGTAAGCCAAGGTCGCTGATGCTTTCCACTCCCGCAAACTCGCCATCAGAGGCGGCGTCGCGCAAGAGCACAGGCGCCTTGGCTTTGGCGGTGGCCTCTAACAGGGTGCGCGAGAATTTACGTTCTGGAGTGCTCACAGGTTCGCGCGCAAAGTTCCGCGCCAAGGCTAGAGAAACTTTGCCGTCTTCAAGCAAGAACAAAAAACCGCGTTCGGCACGGCAAAGAGACACCGCGGCGTCGACCAATAAAGCGGCAACACGTTCGACGCGATCTTCTTGGTCGAGCGTGCGCGCAACCGCCAACATGGTGCGCAGCGTGTCCTCTTCTTGGGGTGTCTCTTGGGTGCGCGTGGATTCCATCGCGGCAAGGCGCTCCGCCAATCCACCGGTAAGGCGAATGGTGGTGCCGCCAATCTGAATGATGTCTTGCGCGGTCAAGGGCCGCCGGTCGATTTGCTGCCCCTCAATCCAAGTGCCATTTGCCGAACCCAGGTCGACCAAGAACACCTCTTCGCCTAAACGCTCCAAACGGCAATGCCGACGAGACGCCATGGGGTCATCGAGGCGGACATCGCAATCGGAACCACGGCCAATCAACACCGTGTCCCCATCTACGCTCACCACCTGCCGCAGCTGGTCGCGTTCAAGGCTAATCTCCAGGGGAACTTCCATCATCGAAAGGATACCCTGTTGCGATGGTCGACTCGACCTCCTCTTCCCCGCCCTGGTGGGCCGATGGCCTGCCCTTCTCTTGCAGCCAATGCGGCAAATGCTGTGAGGCGCGGGGAGATGTGGCTCATGTTTATGTCGGGAGGGCGGATCAAGAGCGCCTAGCGAGCCATTTGGGGCTCAGTTTGCAGGTCTTCCGCAAGCGCTATACCCGCTTTGAGCCCGGTGGTTACCTCGGCCTACGCTTCGAGAAGGGGAGCTGTATCTTCCTCGACGGCAAGAGTTGTTCGGTACATGAGGCGAAGCCAGTGCAATGCCGCACTTGGCCGTTTTGGCCGGAGCTGCTGCAAGACCCCGAAACCTACCGCAAAGAGGTCCTAGAGTTCTGTCCTGGCAGCCAGGCAGAAACTCCGATTGTGCCTGCAGAGAGCATTGCAGCCCAGGCGCTCGCCACCGACGAAGCGATTCAAGACTGAGGCCACGGGAAGCCTTTTGCCTTGCGCTTCTTGCGATACAATCACTGGTTGCCATGGCGGAGAACCCCAATGAATACGCGCTTCAGGTTATTGGCCTGAATAAGTTTTACGACCGCACCCAAGTGCTGAAGGACATCACCTTGTCTTTCTTCGCTGGGGCCAAGATTGGCGTCATTGGTGCGAACGGTTCGGGCAAGACCACGCTGCTGCGGATTTTGGCCGGTGCCGATAGTGAGTTTGATGGTCAGCGGATTCAGATGGCTGGTCGCACCCTTGGCTATGTGCCACAGGAGCCGCAACTCGATCAAGACAAAACGGTTCGCGAAGTTCTTGATGAAGCCGTCGCGCACATTCATGCCGTCACCGATCGTTACAACGAAATCTGCGGCTTGATGGGCGAAGCCGAGGGCGAAGACCTCGAAAAGCTCGCCGAAGAGTTTGATCGTCTACAGGCAGAGATTGACGCGCACGACATGTGGGAGATTGACCGCCTGCTCGAAAAGGCGGCCACTGCCTTGGATTTGCCTCCGATGGACCAGAGCTGCTCGGTTCTCTCCGGCGGGGAAGCCCGCCGCGTGGCCTTGTGCAAGACGCTGATTGAGTCGCCTGATATTCTGCTGTTGGACGAACCGACCAACCACCTTGATGCCGCCACCACCGAATGGTTGGAGCATCACCTCGCCGGGTACCCAGGAATGGTCATTGTGATTACTCACGACCGTTACTTCCTCGACAATGTGGTGGACTGGATGCTCGAAATCGACCGTGGCACCGCACGCCCCTACCAAGGCAACTACTCGAATTACCTCGAGGCCAAAGAAAAGGAATTGGAGCTGAGCGAGCGCCAACAAGACAAGCGCCGCAAGCGCCTAAAGAGCGAGCTCGATTGGGTGCGCCAAAACTCCAAGGCCCGTGGCAACAAGAATAAAGCGCGGATTCAGCGCTATGACCAGCTGGTGGAACAGCAAGACAAACTGCGCCCGGAAACCATTGACCTCATGATTCCCTCTGGTCCGCGCCTGGGCAACAAGGTGATCGAGATGGAGCATGTGCGCAAAGGCTATGGCGACCGCATCCTGATTGAGGATCTGACCCTGACCATGCCGGCTGGTGCGATTGTCGGTGTGATTGGTCCCAATGGCGCTGGCAAGACCACGCTGATGAAGATGGTGGTTGATTTGGAAGAGCCCGATTCCGGCACCATTACCTTTGGCTCGACGATTGAGGCTTGCTTTGTCGACCAACGTCGCGCCGAACTCAGCGATGACCGCTCCGTATTCGAAGAAATCACGGACGGGCTCGAGTTTCTGCCCTTTGGCGCGGGCGAAATCCAATCACGCGCTTATGTGTCGCGCTTCAACTTCAAGGGCACCGACCAAGAAAAGCTGGTCGGCAACTTGTCGGGCGGGCAACGCAACCGCGTGCAACTCGCCAAGATGCTTCGCGTCGGCGGCAACCTCATCATCTTGGACGAGCCGACCAACGACCTCGACTTGCCCACCACGCGTGTACTCGAAGAAGCCATTGAGCATTACGCCGGATGCATGTTTGTGGTCAGTCACGACCGTTATTTCCTCGACCGCATTTGCACCCACATTCTCGCCTTCGAAGGCGATGGCCAGGTCGAGTTCTTCTACGGCAACTACAGTGAGTACGCCGAGTGGCTAGCTCAGCGACGCGAGGAAGAAGGCAAAGGCCCTGATTCTCGCGCCGCCAAGCATCGCAAGCTTTCGCTTTAGAGTTTGACCTCTTCGTAGTGCTTTGCGCACGCCGCTTGCGACTTGCGATCGCAGCGCGGACAGGTGTCTTTGAAGCCCGGCTTGCGCGCTTCAATCAACGCACGTGCGGCGTTGTAGGCATGGAGCTCAATCTTGCCGCCCTTACCCTTCTTCATGGCAGAGCGATAGGTTTTGACGGCATCCAAGTATTCCTTGGCGCCTTCTAATTCCTTGGCTTCGGCGTAAAGCTTGCCGCCATTGATCTCCTTCTTGTAGTTCTGATCATCCTGCAGCATGAGCATGCGTTGCTCCATTTCTGCAGCGCCATCGTAGGGAGACTCCTTACCGAGGTAAGGATCCACGAGTTGAGTGGCACGAAAGTAGAAGCCCTGATCGATGCTTTCGGTGGCCTTGGCGAATGCCTTGGCACCCTGGTCCATCAAGTAAGCCTTGTAACGAGCTGCCCATGCGGCATCTTTTTCATCGAGCTTTGGCGTGACCTTTTCTAGTTCCGCCATGGCGTCGATGGCGCGCCCTTGGTCCATGAGCTTAAACGCCTTGGATAGCTTCTTCGGATAGGGACCACCCTTCGTGGCGCCCTTCATGGCCTTTTCGACGGCACCATGCGCGCTAGACGGATGGCCGGACCACTGCAGTTCGTTGTCGAAGAATACGCCCGAGGTCGGGAATCCACTGACCCCGATCACTTTCTCAAGTGCGCCGTCGGGAAGAATGACCACCGGGTGGGTGACATTCATTTCCTTCATGTACTGGTCTACCAGTTCCTCTTTCTCATCAGTCACGCTGATGACGACCAAACCCTTTTCCATGCCGTCTTCCCATTCGGAATTGAGCATCGGGATTTGGCCCTTACAAGGGCCTCACCAAGTACGGAAGACTTCGATCAGGACGGCCTTCTGTTTAAAATCTTCGATGGACAGAGGTGGTGTGTTGTACCACTTCAATGCCTTCAGTTCGGGCATGGTGCCACCTTCCGGGCCTCCGCCCCCGCCCAAGAAGGGCAGAGCGAGTGCGCCGGCAAGAACGGCTACTGGAGCGTGAAATTTCATGCGGAAATTGGGTGGAAGCCGGAGAAGCCGGCAGGTGCTCTCATCCTAACAGGTAAACGCTCCGGTGGCCAAGGCGTAAGCTGGGGTATGCGCTCAGCCGTCTACCGCTTCCGCATGTCCTCTGGAGGGCCTGCAGGCACATCTAAGCCCGGATTCTTTGCCTCCTGTCTCGCCCTGATTGTCGGCTTGGCAGCTGCGGTTCTGGCCTTGGGCCTGGCCGCCTTCGTTTTTGTCGCCGGTCTGGTGGTGATTGCCTTCCTCTATGTCCGGCGCTTAGTGACCGGAGGTGGCGTGGCCTCCATGCCCCATGCCGGGAGCGCTGCCGATGCCCCTGAAGCTGAGGTCACAGGAGACGCAAACGTCAGCCCAGAGGACCATGAGGAGCTGGAACAATTCCACGGCAATCTCGACGAGTGGTTTGCACAAAAGCGCAAGGGTTCTTCCTGAGTCAAGGGCAGCATCCGCGGCCAGTCGCTATGGTGAAGTCTTAGCAAACCATGACTGACCGCCCTGAACTATCTGAATCTCCCGCTTCTTCTCGCCCGGTTCCGGTGGGTGCACTGCACCGCTTAACCGAAGCCGTCGGCGAAATCTTACAGGGCAAAGAAGAGGCCGTGCGCCTCACTCTCGTCGGCCTTTTGGCTGGCGGACATATTCTGCTGGAAGACATTCCGGGGACGGGCAAAACCACCTTGGCCCGCGCATTGGCCCGTGCCTTGGGCCTGAGCTTCCAACGGATTCAGTTCACGGCAGACCTTCTGCCCAGCGATGTTCTTGGTGTCAGTATTTGGTCCAGCAAAGAAGAGCGCTTTCGCTTTACCAAAGGCCCCGTGTTTCATCACCTGGTCTTGGCCGACGAATTGAACCGCAGTTCGCCGCGCACGCAATCCGCACTGCTCGAAGCCATGGGCGAAGGCCATGTTTCTGTGGATGGAGAAACGCGCGAGCTGCCGCAACCCTTCTGCGTATTAGCGACTCAGAACCCGCTGGAATTTGAAGGCACTTATCCCCTGCCCGAGGCCCAACTCGACCGCTTCCTACTGCGCCTGCAACTTGGCCACCCCGACCGCGAAACCATGCGCCAGATTTTGGAAGAGCGCGGGCGCACCGAGCCGGTGGAAAGCTTGCAAAGCGTTGTCACCGCAGAAGACCTTGAGGCTTTACTAGCTGCGGTGCCCAAGGTACGGATTGATCCAAGCGTCCGTGAGTACCTGCTCGACTTGGTCGAAGCCACGCGTCAAGACCCACGCTTGGCTCTGGGTTTGTCCACCCGCGCAGCCCTTGGTTTGCAACGCGCCAGCCAAGCCTTGGCCCTGACGCGCGGCCGTGCCTATGTGCTCCCGGATGACCTTAAGGAGCTATTCCTACCCTGCGGTGGCCACCGCGTCGTGCTCTCGCCCTTGCGTGATGGTCGCCAAGAATCCACCGAAGAAGTTTTGGCGTCCTTATTAGAGAAGACGGCCGTGCCTGCCTAATGATTCCGGCAAGGGAGACGGTGACGAAAATCACGGATGAGGGTCGCCTCGTCCGCAGCTTCGCGATTTACGGCATCATCCTGATTGTTTTTCTTGGCTTCAGCGAGCTGTCTTCGGCGTGGCTTCTGTGTTTCCTCCTGCCGAGCATTGTGTTGGCTTTGGCTTGGTGGCTTGGCCGCCGAGATTTCGAGCTCCTCGAGCTTGGCGAGTTTTCTCCCTTGCAAGGCTTTAGCGGACAACGCATGCAAGTGCATTTCCAGGCCCAGTACTTGGGTAGCCGCCCGCTTCGGGACCTTAGTTTTTGGCATGGCAAAAGCGGTGGCAAAAGCACCGTATTTGCGGTTCTTCCTTACCTTCCTGCCTCTGCAGAAAGCTCGACCATCGAAGGCCTCATGGTCATGCCTTCCCGCGGGCGCCATCAGGAGCATGTCATTCGCCTGCGTTCCCGATTCCCCTGGGGGTTGTGGCAGCGGTCGGCGCAATACACCTTGCCCACCGAAATCATTAGCTGGCCGCGCTTAGGCACCGTGCGCGCCCTGGATCTTTTGTTGCCGCGCGTCCTTGAAGACCGCGGAGCTCGCCCACAACGTCATGCTCTCGGCGATGACTTCCACGGCCTCGAAGAATGGCGCCCCGGCCTTAGTTTGCGCCAAGTGCATTGGAAGAGCACTGCACATCGTGGCAGGCTCATGATTCGGCTCAACGAAGGAGAGCGCCAAGGCATGGTCACGATTCAAGTGCTGCCACCGCGGCCCAAAATTGCGCTTGGCCTGCAGAGCGCTTCCTATGAACGTTCCCTCTCGTTGGCGGCCAGCTTGGGTGAGGCCATCATGCGCAAACAAGTGGGCGCCATTCTTCAGGTCGATGACGTCCGTGGTGCCTTCCGCCATCAGCAAATGCGCGGGCAGCGCGGCTTCTATCAACTGCTAAACGACCTCACCGAAGTCCAGCTGAAGGACAGCATCTATCCCGGCGACAGTCCACCGCCGCTAGCTTTACCTAGCGGAAAATTCCGGTTGGTGATTCAAGCCGGAGCGGGCACCCAAGTCACAGCGGCTGGTGTCGTTCTCGATCCGATTGATCCACTGACGCGGCGCTGGTTTCGCGAGGAGCGCGGCATGCGCATGCATATCCCAACCCAGCAACAGCCTAGTCGATGGGGAGAAGCTCGAAGGAAACAGTTTTCAGTGGGCGCCTGGACCGAAGCCAAGTTCAGCGATCCTGAAGAGGAAGATGAGGAGGCCCTGGTATGAAAACTCGGGCGTCTTTGCGAGCACGCTTCTATGGCGAAGTCCCACCACATCCCTTCGACAAACGATGTGATCGCGGCTTGCAATTCCTCGCCTTGTTGGCGTGGACCTCCAGCCTGCCGGTGTTGTTCCGCCATTTGACGGGGCAATGGTTGTTGGCCGTCGTGGTCCCGCTTTACTTGGTATTCCTGTTGCCTCATGCCTTGCTTTGGCTGAGTGCCATCGCCAAGAAACGTTCCTGGCCATTCTCTAAGGGGTTTTTCCGAGTGGTCGCCACCCTCCCCCTGATCGTTTGGATTCAGGCGCAGGAACCAATTTGGCCTGCAGAATTGACTCTCGCTGGCGCATTCTTATTCGCTTTGGCCTTTGCCCACGGCATGTTATTGCCTCGGGCGCGGCGAGTTGGCACGGCAATTTTGGCCTGCCTCATTCCACTTCTCGTTGCCATCATTGTCATGGGAATGGGGCAGGTTTCGCCGTACTCCTATCCATTGGCGCTGCCGGTGTTGCCAGCAACCTTGGGGGTCGCCCTCCTATTACAGGCGCGCAACCATGACCGCTTGCAGAGCACGCGCCCTTTGGTCATTCCTGGCCCCTTGGCATCGGACCTTGATTTGCATGGTCGCCTGCGCCTCGGCTTCCTGGCTGGCGCAGCCTGTCTATTGCTGTTGCTGATTTCGCCGAAGCGCATTAGCGAACCCTTTCAGAAAAAGAGCCCCGTCGCCAGCACGGTAGGTAAAGCGGAAGAGGAACCCCAAGCTGGCATCGTGCGGTCCCTGCCTCCGCTCGATGACCCCACTGCGGTGCAGCCGCCCAACACCCCCGCTCCCCCCGCGCGGCCAGTCATGCCAGATGAAGTCACCTTCGATGGCCGCATGATGCAGGACAGCAATCGCCCTTGGCGAACTCTGTTTCAAGTGCGCAGTGATCTCGATCGACGCGGTCCTTTCTTTGGCGAAGACCGACCGCTGTACTTGCGCACCCACACCTATGATCAAATTGAGGCCGACGGCTTATCGATTAGCCCAGGCCCGGTCGATGTGATTTACGGCGAACCGAGTGGAGCCGGAGAATGGTCCTGGCTCGATTTGGTCGAAGAGTTCTTCGCCAACGACGCCGTGCGCTTCGAATGGCAAGGCTTTCCGGTTCGTGGCCAAGCTTCGCGTGGACGCGCAGACCTTGCCCTACTCATGCACCGCACGCCTCTGATGGCCATGCAGGTACCGGAATTACATCGTTATCCCGGAGGCACGTATTACACCTCGGTCAGCGAGAACGACCCTTTTGTCTATCGCTGGATCAATCGCGATGCAGGCGCAACGGCAGAAACTTATGACGCGGACAGTGAGGTTGCCTTGCTACCCAACTATCGCGCTACAGCGCTCCCGCTTGGCATCGACTATCTCCAAATCCCCCAAGACGAGCGCCTACGGCCTTGGCTTGAGGAAGTTCGTACCGAAATCGGTGGCATCATCAACACCCAAGAAAAGATTGCCGCAATCTTAAATCGCTACCGTAACTACAAATACTCGCGCATTGTCGGCCAGCTTGGTGGATTAGAATCCCTGCTGGAATTTCGCCAAAAGCAACGCGGCTATTGCACTTACTTCGCCACCGCCGTGGCCTTGGAATTGCGCACGGTGGGGATTCCATGCCGCTTAGTCGGCGGCTTTCGCTTGACCCGATGGTCGACCAAAGTCCAAGCCTACCTCGGCAGCGAACGAGAGGCACACCTGTGGCTAGAAGTCCCCAACCAAGACGGAGAATGGGTCGCGCTCGAAGCCACTCCACCCGGAAATCTCGCTGCCCTGCTTGCGGCAGACTTACGGGCCGCGGAAGAACTCGCTGGGCAAGAGCGCAAGGCGATTGCAAAGGAAGCGATTGCCGCTGCCGAAGTAGACGCTGAGGATGACCCAGAGAAAAGAGCCATGGGAGCTGGCGGAGCGGACGG
>Ga0316208_1003369_pt1 | contig 11594 bp, 8 predicted proteins | sample 3monopyrite_MG_FD_204944 | JGI IMG/M metagenome (GOLD analysis project Ga0316208, IMG submission 204944) | Microbial mat bacterial communities from mineral coupon in-situ incubated in ocean water Damariscotta River, Maine, United States -... | ecosystem: Environmental > Aquatic > Marine > Coastal... | reverse complement strand
CGTTTTAAACCCTGCCGTATTTGTGTATGTTGTTGATGTAACTTTTGTTAATGGCGAAACCACCACCGAAAAAGGAAATATAAGTATTATTAAATAAGAAATTATGAAAAAAATTGTATTAGTATTAAGTATCATTTATGGAACTATGAGTATTGCTCAAGATATTCATTTCTCTCAATTTTTAATGGCACCTTTAACATTAGATCCGTCACAAGCGGGTAAGTTTACAGGAGACCAAAGGGCAATTTTAAATTATAAAAACCAATGGAAAAGCATTGCTAATCCTTATCAAACTTATGGGTTCTCATTTGATTCTCGGTTAACCAAAAAAAGTAATTTTTTAGCTGGAGGTATTTCAATTTACAACGACAAAGCTGGTGATATAAATATGGGATTATTAACCGTAAACGCGTCACTCGCTTATCATATTCAACTGGATAGAAGAAGTTATTTTTCGGCCGGTTTACAAGGTGGTATTTTGCAAAGGAGTATTGACCCATTAGCTTTAGAATTTGATAACCAATATGACGGCAGTGGTTATAATGCGTCTTTAAATTCCGGAGAGTTTATTTCAAACCCTACGTTTATACAACCCGATTTTTCTGCTGGAATATCTTATTCTTATCAAACAGGTTCAGGCAATAATGTGATTATGAACAATGGGTTTAGTGGAAAAAAAGTAAACGTTGGTATTTCGGCTCAACACGTTAGCCGAGCAGATTTTACATTTTTAGGTGCAACCGACCAAAAACAAGCGTTTAAGTACATTTTACATTTCAATACATCATTTGGAATTAGTGGAACAACGGTGGCAGTTCAGCCAAGTGGTTTTGTAGCATACCAACAAGGAGCGTATGATGCTGTAATAGGTGCTTTTTTACGTTATACACTCAAAGAAAAATCTAAATATACCACCTATTCAAATGGGGGCTCAATGAGTTTAGGAACACATTACCGATTTGGAGATGCATTTATTGTAACAGGATTAATGGAGCTCGGTTCGTTTACTTTTGGGGTCAGTTATGATATTAATGTATCAGGATTAACTGTGGCTACAAATAGCAGAGGTGGTATAGAGTTTTCTCTTAAATTTGTAAACCCAAATCCGTATGGTAGTAGAAGGTCAGTATCTAAGTTTTAAACATAAAAAATCCCAGTAAGCATTACACTAAATGGGATTTTAATATGATAGAATATTTATTTGTTAAGTTCTTCTTTTACTATTTTTGAAATTAAAGAACCGTCAGCTTTTCCGTTTAATTGACCCATAATTGGACCCATAATTTTACCAATAGATTGTGGACCCGATACACCTAATTGAGAAATTTTTTCTTGAACAACTTTTCGAACATCATCCTCACTCATCATTTCTGGCATGTATTTTTCAATTACTTTAGCCTCAAATAGTTCATCTTCAGCCAAATCTTCACGTCCTTCTTTGATGTACAAATTGTAAGTATCCATTCTTTGTTTATAAAGCTTTACTATAATTTTAGTTTCAGCCTCTTCTGTAATTTCTCCAATTGTCCCTGAAGTTTTTTCAAGTAAAATTTTTGATTTTATATCGCGTAAAGCCGTTAACGTTTTAGAATCACGTGCTTTCATTGCGGTTTTAATGTCGTTGTTGATTTGATCTGTTAAACTCATAATTATATATTTTGGACAAAGTTAAAAATATATTCATAACAACACTTTTAAATATAAGGTTGTATTACATCTATAGTTCAAACAAATTAGCTAACTTTAAAAGTTGAAAAAGAAATAAAAATGAAAAAAATTATAGTATTAGCTTTATTGTTAGGCTTTATTCCTTTCACTAACGCTCAAAAAAGTAAAAAGTCTGTTGATTCAAAAACAGAAATAAATTCATCATTAGTATCTAATTTATCTTTTAGAAATATTGGGCCTTCTTTAATTTCAGGTCGTATTGCAGATATTGCAGTAAACCCAAATAATTCAAGTGAATATTATTTGGCTGTAGCTTCTGGTGGTGTATGGAAAACAACTAATCACGGCAATACTTATTCTCCAATTTTTGACCATGAAGGGTCATATTCTATCGGATGTATTACAATGGATCCCAATAACTCAAAAGTATTATGGGTGGGAACAGGAGAAAACAATAATCAACGGTCAGTAGCCTATGGTGATGGTGTTTATAAATCTATAGACGGAGGAAAATCATGGAAAAATATGGGATTAAAAAATTCCGAGCACATATCTAAAATTATTGTTGACCCAAATGATTCTAACATCATTTATGTTTCGGCTTATGGGCCTCTTTGGAAAGAAGGAGGAGACAGGGGTGTTTATAAATCTATTGATGGTGGAGAAAATTGGGAACAAATGTTTTTTGTATCTGAAAATACAGGCATTGCCGATTTAATTATGGATCCAAATGATAATAATACGCTTTATGCATCTGCACATCAACGCAGGAGACATGTTTTTACTTATATTGGAGGTGGAAAAGAATCAGGCATTTTTAAATCGACTGATGCTGGTAAAACTTGGAATGAACTAAAATCAGGATTACCAATTGGTAAAATGGGTAGAATTGGCTTGGCAGTATCACCTGTAAATTCAAATTATATATATGCCATATTAGAAGCTGAAGAAGGTAAAGGAGGTTTTTTTAGATCGACTGACAAAGGTGCGTCTTGGGAAAAAAGATCGTCATATAAAACATCTGGAAATTATTATCAAGAAATCATTTGTGACCCTTTTGATGTCGATAAAGTATTTAGTATGAACACATGGCTGCATCATACTGAAGATGGAGGTAAAACATTTAAACGAACAGGAGAAAAATCAAAACACGTAGATAATCACTGTATTTGGATTAATCCTAACGACCCTAACCATTGGATTGTTGGTTGTGATGGAGGTGTTTATGAAACTTATGATCATGCTCAAAATTGGAAATGGATGTCGCATTTACCTTTGGTACAATTTTATAAAGTAGCAGTTGACAATGATTATCCGTTTTACAATGTATATGGTGGAACACAAGATAATAATTCGGTAGGTGGACCTTCAAGAACAACAAACAATGCTGGTATATTAAATTCGGATTGGTATATCACAAATGGAGGTGATGGTTTTGAATCTCAAGTTGACCCAAAAGATCCCAATATTGTTTATGCACAGGCTCAGTATGGTTGGTTAGTGCGCTACGATAAAAAATCGGGTGAAAAAATGGGAATTCAACCTATGCCAAAAGAAGGTGAAGCAGCTTTTCGTTGGAACTGGGACGCGCCTTTAGTTATTTCTGAACACAACAAACATAGATTATATTTTGCTGCCAATAAATTATTTAAGTCAGATGATCAAGGTAATACATGGACAGCTATTTCGGGTGATTTAACACGACAATTAGACAGAAATCAAGTGGTAGTGATGGGTAAGATTCAAAAACCTGAAGTTGTAATGAAAAATAAATCGACTACTATTTTTGGAAACATTGTGGCACTTGCAGAGTCGCCTAAAAATGAGAATTTATTGTATGTAGGTACAGATGATGGATTGATTCAAGTCTCTTCTGATGGTGGGGAAAATTGGAATAAAAAGGATTATTTTAATGGAATTCCCGATATGACGTATGTAAATATGTTATTGACTTCTCAACATGATGAAAATACTGTTTATACCGTATTTAATAATCATAAAAGAGGAGATTTTAAACCATATATCATGAAATCAACTAACAAAGGAGAATCATGGGTTTCAATCGTTGGAGACTTACCCGAAAGAGGAAGTGTTTATGCCATAGCTGAAGATCATATAAACCCAAACTTATTGTTTGCTGGAACCGAATTTGGTTTATTTTTCACATTAAATGGTGGCGAAAACTGGATTCAATTAAAGTCTGGATTACCAACAGTTGCCATTAGAGATATTGCCATTCAAAAACGCGAAAATGATTTGGTATTGGCTTCATTTGGTAGAGGGTTTTACATTTTAGATGATTATTCAATATTAAGAGAATTAACTTTTGAAAACCTAAAACAAGAGGCATATATTTTTCCTGTAAAAACTGCATTAGAGTATATCCCTACTAACCCATTAGGATTAAAAGGCAAAGGTCATCAAGGAGAAGCGTTTTATTTAGCTAAAAATCCAGGCTTTGGTGCTACCATTCGATATTATTTACAAGAAACTCCAGAAACTTTGAAAGAAAAACGAAAAAAAGCTATGGAAAATGGTGAGCTTATTTACCCTTCTAACGACCAATTTTTTGCTGAAGATCATGACGAGTCAGCTTATTTATTATTTGTCATTAAAGACAAAGACGGAAGTGAAGTGCGTAAAATAAAAACAAATGCCAGTAAAGGGATTAATTCTGTGAATTGGAATTTAAGATACACAACAACATCTCCTATTAAATTAAATGCTCAAAAACCGAGTAGGTATTCAAATGCTGATGAAGGACCTTTGGCTTTGCCAGGAGCATACTCGGTTGAATTTTATTTATGTCAAAATGGATCTGTCACAAAAATGGGAAACAACCAAACTTTTGAAGTAAAAACACTCGAAAATTCATCTTTAGCTAGACAAACTGATGATAACGTAGTATTCAAAAATAAATTAGCTGAGTTGAGACGACAATTTTTTGGAACAAGCTCTCAATTAAATGATTTTTCAGATCAATTAAAATATATTAAAGCTGCTATTCAAAACTACCCTTCAGCTGATTTAGCTTGGTTGAAAGATGTGAAATCTTTAGAGATGGCTGTTGTTGAAGTTAATAACTTGATGTGGGGTGAAGCACACTTATCAAAACGTGATATAGAAACTTTGCCCGGTACAGGGGGTAGAATAGAGACTATTGTTTATCAAACTTGGTATTCAACCTCAAACCCAACCACAACTCAAAAAGAACAGTTTGAAATAGCTAAAAATGAATATGCAGGGATTAAAACCAAAGTGGTTGCTATTCAAAATAAAATTGTTGAACTTGAAGAAGTGTTAAATGCAAAAGGGGTGCCTTACACGCCACGCAGAATTAATTACAGAGAAGAGTAAAGGCTTTGAATTCGAGATAAGAAATCAAAAAAGGCTATTTGAATTAAATTCAAATAGCCTTTTTTAATCAATTTTCATCATATTTATGGAAATACAATACCTCTAAATTTACCAATATCAGTTTTAGGAATATTGGATCCATAGTGCGCATTTATTTCTGAAATAAATTTATTTGCAATCACAGCATAACCTCTTGGATTTAAATGGACACCATCAAGCGAAAATAATCCACCTTCAATATATTGTGGTGTAAAATTAATACCATCAAATGCTAATCCAGATTTTAAATCAGTCATATACGCATGCATATCGGCAACTGCAAAGTCATATTTAGCAGCTAGTGAAACGATTGAATTATTGAAGTCAATTGTTCTTGACTGACATAGTGCCACTTCATCTTCATCTAAAACTAAATCTTTATCAAGTGGATTAGATTGACTAGACCCTTCACCGTTTTCAATATTAGTTGAGGCTGATAAAATAATTAAGTCATTATCTGTTCCAACTCTAACATTCCCATTCATATCTGTAATCCATACATCTGCCCATCCAGTTTCTTTTAATCCAGAAACAGTAATGGTATTTAAATTAGGTATAGATGTCACATCTGGTAGAGTTGCAACGATTCCTTTAGCTCCCATATCATATAACGCTTTTAAAATGGTATCATATTTAGCATGAAATTCTGTTGGATCAGATAATCCTGAAAATTTAACAACACCTAAACCTAATAGAGATAAGTCTGTAGTACCTTCATTTCCGCCACTTGTTGCATAGCTTAAAACATCATTATTACCTAACCAACTTGAAAAAAATGTAGCACCACTTGATTTTACATGGTCAACATACTGAATTGGCGGTTCAGAAAATGGTATAATTGGATTACCTCCCCAATCTAAATATCTAGAGTATGGATTTCCGTTAAACAACCCTTGTACACCAGCTAAAAATAAATGGTTAATTTTTTCGTCTGTACTATTTAAATCCACACAATTAACTAATTTAATCCCGGAAATCCCTAAATTATTGTATTTAAAGTTTTTTTCATTAGTTCCCCAATCAGCCCATGTTGATGACTCTGTATATGCATTCGGGTCAGTAGTCGAAATCACATCAATTTCGTTATTAATAAACTCTAAATGCATATATCCAGATCCATTTCCGCTGGTCATTGGCTGTGCAAATTCTCCCATATTAGAATTAACAAAACTCATTTGTTTTGCAATGATTGACGGGTAAGATTGTGATTGTCCTTCTTCATATAATCCGCCATCAGCATAACCTTGAGTTAAAGAATTTCCGAGTGCAATATATTTGGTAAAATCAGCTTCACCTTCTGTTCTGTCAACAACATCAAAGTCAACTTTACGACATCCTATTATTGACAAGGAAGCGACTATTGTAAATAAAATTATTTGTTTCTTTTTCATAATATTAAGTTTTTTAAATAGATGGTTCTTTAGCCTTTTTTTCTTGTCCTAACTTTATTGTTGTGCTAAAACTAATTATATCTGCTACTCTACGGTATTTAGCCGAAAAGTTTGCAGCATCTAGTGAAGCCTCTCTTTCAGCATCTTGATGAATCCATGCAACATCAAATTCTAAAATATTTCCAATTTTAGCACCTAAGCCCATTGTTAACACAAATTGATCGGCGTCTGGTAACTCAGGACTTACATAACCGTCTAAAATAGGTGTACTATCATAATATCCTCCAACTCGCAAAGCATATTTTTGTTGATAACTAAACTCTAATCCAAACCTGTGTGCACCTACGTTTTGCCAATTTTTTTCATTTTTAGAATCTGGTGTATTTTCATTTACAAAATCAATATTTAAAGAATCATAACTAGACCATGTCGTGTAATTATAGTCATAGGCAAACATTGCTGAAAAATCTTCAGTTAAATTATATGTATAAGATAAGCCAAAACTAATAACTGATGGTAGTTTTAATTGAGAAGAAAAACCTGTTGTGGCAGGAAAAGTACTTTGCAATGAAATAGGAATGTCTGTAAAAGTAGCGGTACCTTCAGGTAAATTAAGCTTAGTACCAGATCGATAATCAAAACCTAAACTTAATTTCATTTTATCTGTATCAATCGTATTAGAATGAATCCCTAAATTAAATCCATAACCAACACCTTTTCCTTCTAATCTTGCTTTTCCATAATCAATTGTAGCTGAACCTAACGGAACTGCTTTTTCAGTTGAAAAACTCCCTGAAGTATAAACAAAACCAGCACCTACACTCAATTTTTCATGTAATTTATATGCAGCTGTTGGTTGAAACATAAAGGTTCTTAAACTAATGTTTTGAATAATAAATTTACCCTGCCAATCATCATCAAAAGAAGATGATGAACCAAATTGATTGTTTATACCTAAACCAACAGATAGTTTATTGGTTATCTGTCCAGTATAATAAAAATGAAATGGTGTTGCGTAACCAGTAGTTTGACGTATGTTATCATTAACATCAGTTTGTAATGCAACTAATGGAGAAATATAATTAACACCAAAATTAAATTGATGCCCCATAATAGAGGTCATTCCTCCAGGGTTAAAAAATAAAGAAGCAGGTCCGTAGGCTATTCCTGTAAATGCACCACCCATACCTATGGCTCTAACGCCTTGTACGTTGAGTTGAAATCCGCCAGCTTGTCCTAAAAAGGGCAGGCTGAGTAAAATGCTTAACACTATTTTTTTCATATTTTCGGTTTTATTTTACTACAAATATATAAGAATACCTTAGATGTAAAACTACATAATGCTTTGTTAATTAAATATTTATGTAGATGGCTTTTTAAGTTTAAGAACGGTATAGTAAATCGATATCGTTTCAATTTAGAAATTGAATTGGCAAAATTAATTATATTCACCTTGACTATTGTTGATTGTTTTTTATTTTTTTAATAAAACCCTAGACTTACTTGTTTGTATTGAAGAGTTGATGCATTGTTTTGGTTTGATTCCGAGTGGGTTGTAAAATAATTCTTAAAATTTAATCAATAATCCAAATATATGCTTAGATTTGCATCAATTAATGATTAAAAATTCGGCATGATAAAATTAACAAAAGGTGATAAAGCACCGCAATTTAAAGGGGTAGATGAAAATGAGAACCCTATTTCGCTATCTGATTTTAAAGGAAAGAAAGTGATTTTATACTTTTATCCAAAAGATATGACACCAGGTTGCACAACAGAATCTTGTAACTTAAGAGATAATTACGCAGACTTGACTAAAAAAGGTTTTGATGTAATTGGTGTAAGTGCAGACAGTACTGAACGGCATTTAAAATTTATAGCAAAACATGAATTACCATTCCATTTAATTGCAGACACAGATAAAAAAGTGATTAATGCTTATGGTATTTGGGGGCCTAAAAAGTTTATGGGGAAAGAGTATGATGGAATACATAGAACAACTTTTATTATTGACGAAAACGGCATAATTGAAGTTGTCATAAAAAAAGTAAAAACGAAAGATCATACCAATCAAATTTTAGAAGAATTAAAAAACTTGAAAAACAGATTTATACAGGATTAAAAATAAATTGATATAAAGAGATTTTTTTGAAAAAAAATATAATTATTTCACAACGTAAATAGTTTATGTTCTGACTTTATTTCTTTGTATCATAATTAAAAACAAAACATCATGGCAGAAGTAAAAGAAAAAGAAGTAAACAAAGCAAAATTAAAAGCGTTACAATTAACGCTAGATAAACTAGAAAAGAATTACGGTAGAGGCTCCATAATGAGATTAGGTGATCAACCTACTCAAGATATTGAAGTGATTTCTTCAGGGTCGTTAACACTTGATTTAGCTTTAGGTATAGGCGGCTATCCAAAAGGAAGAGTAGTTGAAATTTATGGGCCAGAATCGTCAGGTAAGACAACTTTAGCAATTCACGCCATTGCAGAAGCTCAAAAAGCAGGGGGTATTGCAGCATTTATTGATGCAGAACATGCATTTGATCAATTTTATGCTGAGAAATTAGGGGTGGATGTAGATAATTTATACGTATCTCAACCAGATAATGGTGAGCAAGCATTAGAAATTGCAGATAATTTAATACGCTCTGGTGCGGTTGATATTTTAGTAGTTGATTCTGTTGCTGCATTAACACCAAGAGCCGAAATTGAAGGTGAAATGGGGGATTCTCAAATGGGATTACAGGCCCGCTTAATGTCTAAGGCTCTGCGTAAATTAACAGGGTCTATTAAAAAAGCTAATACAACCGTTATTTTTATCAATCAATTAAGAGAGAAGATTGGCGTAATGTTTGGAAATCCTGAAACAACTACTGGAGGGAATGCGTTAAAATTTTATGCGTCAGTTAGGGTTGATATTAGACGTTCAAGTCAAATTAAAGATGGTGATGAGGTGATGGGGAACAGAACTCGTGTGAAAATTGTAAAAAATAAAGTGGCACCACCTTTCCGTAAAGCAGAATTTGATATAATGTACGGACTAGGAGTATCTAAGGTAGGTGAAATATTGGATTTGGGAGTGGATTTAGGTATCGTTAAAAAGTCTGGTTCATGGTTTTCTTATGGAGACACTAAGCTTGGTCAAGGTAGGGATGCAGTGAAAAGTCTAATTCTTGATAACCCTGAATTAATGGATGAGTTAGAAGGTAAAATAAAAGAAGCAATGAACCCTGAAAATCAAACTGAAGAAAAAAAATAAAAAAGCTACACATACAAGCAATTATCCAATAATTGTGCTTTCGACAGAAGCAATACGTTTCAAAGAACTTTAGGTTTTACTTCATGCCGGAGGATAAAAGAGGGTGAATCACTTATGATGAGCCCTCTTTTTGTTGTTATACCACTTGTGAATTGAATTGTGCTATAAAAATAGCCTCCTAATCTTAAACCATAATATACCGATTATGTTTTGGAGTGAAATGAAAAAAAAGCGTATTTCAATGTTTATTCGGTATTAATCAGAGTTTTCGTTAACAATTGAATTTATAACTCGTACACTTTACCATAAAGTCATGAGTTTTATAAAATAATCTTGTATTTTTGACAAAAAAAACAAAAATGACTAGATTAATATTTGGATTAACTTTGGTATTTCTATCTCTAAATTCATGTGGTACACCGGTTGAAAATAATCATTCAGTTGAGGAAACAGATTCTGTTAAGGCCCAAACAGTTAAAATAGATTCTTTACAGTTTTTAACCGATCAAATTCAGGATAATTCTCAAAAAGCTGAAAATTGGGCGCAAAGAGCGTTGTATTTTTTGAAAATAGGTAATATTACTGATGCAGCTATCGATATGAAATCTGCAGTTAGATTAGATTCAACTAATATTACATATAGAGATTATTATGCTGATTTATTAATCTCAACTTTAGACCTTGAAACAGCAATGGATAATTATGAATATATTTTATCAGTAGATTCATCAAATGCAAAGGCTTATGTTGGTCTAGGTCATATTTATGCTTTAATTAATAATCCTGGATTGGCTACTGGGTATTTGAACAAAGCATATAAAATAGATCCACATTTAAGTGAAGCCTATTTTCTTGAAGGCTTAATTTATCGATCAGATTTTTATGAAACAGGAAGAGAAGAGAGTTGGGAAAGAGCATTGTCTTCTTTTCAAACTGCTGTTGAGCAAAATCCAAATTATTATTCTGCTTATATAGAAATGGGCGTGATGAATAATGAACGTGGAAACGATATCGCATTAGAATATTTTAACACTGCAATAGATATTGCACCAGAAAGTATTGAGGCATGGTATAATAAAGCAATGTATTTTCAAAATAGAAGAGAATTAAATTCAGCTAAAATTTGTTACCGTACTATAACTGACTTACAACCTCTTTATCCTGAATCTTATTATAATCAAGGTTATATACAGTTGGTATATGATAAAAATAACGACAGTGCAATCTACTTTTTTGAAAAAACAGTAGCTCTTGATAGTTTGCATTTTAAAGGTTATAATAACCTTGGTTTAGCCAATGAATATAACGGGAATATTGAAAAAGCAAAATTTAATTATAGAAAATCTATCGAAATTAATCCTGATTTTAAGTTGGCAAAAGACAATCTATACATTGTTAATGAATAATATAAATGAACTTAAAGGACAAAATTCGAAATCCTCAAGTTCAACAAACAATACTTGAAGTTGTTTTTCCGATTGTAGGGTATTTACTTTGGGAATGGTCTTTAATGATTATAATAGTGTTTTATTTATTGGATTATATAATAGGCCAAATATTTTTTATAAGAAGGCTTTACTTTTCAATGTCTTTTCATAAGGATTTAAAATATAGCATCATTTTTAGTTCAATTTTCTCTTTTCTTCTTTTCCTTTCAGGTGAATTACTGATTTTAAATGATTCATTTACCTTAATATATGCCGAACTAGACAAATCTCATTATCAAGAGTTAATTAAATTTGCAAAAGAAGAGGTGTGGCTATTGTTTCCTGCGATTGGTTTAATGTACTTTATGACCGATAAAATGTTTTTTTACATGCCACGCAGATTTTTAAAAGTCAAAGCCAAAAACTACGCGCTAAAAAATTTAA
>Ga0316208_1003368_pt1 | contig 11601 bp, 7 predicted proteins | sample 3monopyrite_MG_FD_204944 | JGI IMG/M metagenome (GOLD analysis project Ga0316208, IMG submission 204944) | Microbial mat bacterial communities from mineral coupon in-situ incubated in ocean water Damariscotta River, Maine, United States -... | ecosystem: Environmental > Aquatic > Marine > Coastal... | reverse complement strand
GTTGAACTGGGAATGAAGCATCCGGAGATTGGTGTCGAATTTACTGAATATATAAATAATTTAAAAACTTAAACTGTCATTGCGAGCGATAGCGCGGCAATCTCACAGTCAATAGCACTTCTTGAGAGATTGCCGCGTCAGAATTGAAAACTATTGTTTTCATTTCTTTCTCGCAATGACGTTGTAACCTTGTAGTACTAATGTTCACCTTTCGTACGTAACAAACCGGCTAAACGATTTCCTTGTTTTTGCGGGCCACCTCGTGGAAAGATACGATGCAGATAACGACTATTACCGCGCTCTTCATCCCAGGCCGTTTTAAAATGTTTTACCATTTTACGTACTTCAGCTTGTGCCCCGTGTTGCTCGTAGAACGCACGTAAAAAACGAACTACATCCCAATGCTCTTCGGTTAACTCTAAACCCTCAGCTTCTGCTTGTGCCGTAACAAAACCTTCCGTCCATTTATCACGATTGACAATATAACCTTCTCCACAAGTTTGAATTTCTTTATCGTCAACCATAACGGTTTTAATTTTCATGTTTGGATACATAATCTTTCTCTTTGTTTAAATAGGGTACCGGAGTCAATATAATACTTGGCACAGAACTTTAAAATACAGATATGAATAATTTAAAGCTTTATATATGAATAAAAGTGACTCCGGTACCTTTGCTTTTATTAATGATTGTCGGGGATAACACCAACCTGTTGCATTTCAGCCAAGCCTGTTTCACGTGCATGTTCCTGAAATCCTTTATTACGCCAGAAGAAAGCACCGGGCATCGTCGTTGGTATAACCAGAACGTAGAATAATGCGCGACCAATAACGGCACTTATTAATAACGAAATAGTAAGTAATGTCCCCATTACTGCACCTGTAACACCACTTAAACCTGCCAGCAAGATTCCGCTTAATACTGCAATATTGATGGCTAATAAAATATTTCGAAGTAAATAAGATTTACCATAATGCGTTGTTTGTTCAAAATGAGAAACCGCGCCTTCAGCATTATTTTTCTTCAAGTCACGCGCATGCGCGATTAAACCTAACGCTTCAAGCCCTGTTCCGATTAAAGCAACGATTGCAGATTGTTGAATTAACGAACCATCTAAATGACCAGTAGCAATACTTGCCACTACAGCAATACTTGTGGCACCAAATACAAGCGCGGTAGACACAAAGCTGCTGGCTGTTTGCCAATGATTCCAATACGGTCTTGCCGGTATCAAGTACAGTTTGATCATGTAATATAAACCAACAACGCCACCAATCACCGCGGCTGTCGCAGAAGCCGTCATCAATACCTGTATTAAGTTAGTGTTCATAACTTCAATCTCAACCAATAAGCCAAACTGGTTTAATACAGCAAATAAAGCATAACCAGCAAAGCCCATAAAGAATAAAGAAACACCGGCTATTTCCCGACTAAGTGGTGAATATCGCAAGTTGTTCATACCACGATAAAAACGCAGTGGTTTACCTAAATGCAAATTCAACTTAATCATGCCAATACTTAAAATAACCAATAAAGTGGCAATAACAGGCAAAAATGAATTTGTGAAACTAGCGGTGATACTTTCCGCACCTGTCTCTGCAGCAAACATTAATAATAAAAAAGCACCAATAACGGTTTGTGAGGTTAATGTAAAAATTATATGTGCATTTTCATGAGACGATAAGAGCTTTTTCAGATTCCAGTATTTGTTGGTATCTGCTTCACTGGTATCCAATTCTGCAACATATTCCCCACCAGTATTATGTGAACCAGCGCTTCCATCACGACGATATTTCAATGGAATTGAATCCGTGCGCTTCATTTCATTTGGTAAGCTTTTCGTCTGTTGAAAACGAATATTTGGATTCGTTATTTCAGGTGAAGGAAATCCGGGTATTTGTGTTTTTAACTGTTCACGATTCTCCGGTGTTGTTTCAATCACACCAAAATCTAAAGCACCTGCTAAGCATGCTGAAGAACAGGCAGGCTTTAATCCTTCTTCTAAACGATCAACACACATATTACATTTATGCACATGCCCTTTTGTCATATCTAATTGTGGTGCATTGTACGGACAAACCCAGGTACAGTAACCACAGCCAAAACAAATATCAGGATCTTGTAATACCGCACCGTATTCAGCGAATTTAGTATAAGCCCGTGTTGGACAACCTTTAAGACAAACAGGATCATCACAATGATTACATGCCATCGAAATATTTAAACGGGTATAACTTGGATAGCTCCCTCCTTCGACATAGCCTACCGATCTGTATGCAAGGTGAGGAGGTAGATCATTTTTTTCACTACAGGCTGATTCACAGGCATGGCAGGAAATACAGTTATCGGCATTAAAATAAAAACCATGCTGTTTATAACGGTCGGGGTTTTCACTAACGCTTGCATCGCCATTAATATTTAAACTTTTCCCGGCAAGTTTGTTCGACGTATCAACAAGCTGTATAGATTTGCCGTAACGGTTTTTCTCAGGCGCATCGACTTTAGGTAAAAACGCGTAATCACACTCATCATCGCGAAGAAAATATTTTTTTGGTTTGATTTTATCTAACATAATATTCTCTTATTAATATGTTCGTGATGCAACATTAGCTTGTGCAGCAACATCCTGGTTTTCTGCGGCTTCAATTTTTACAGCAGCTTGTTTAAATGCAGGTTGACGTGAATGTGGATCAAGTAAACCCAAAGCAATACGGTTAACACACTCATGAAAATGGAACGGAATAAAGATCATGTTGGGTGGTACACGTTGTGTTAATTGCACCATAACAATGGCATCACCACGACGCGAAGTTAAGCGAGCATAACCGCCATGCCTAACACCTAATTCTTTTGCTGCATCCGGGTTCATTTCCATATAAGGTGTTGGACTAAACTTATTTAAGTTACCCACCTTGCCGGTACGTGTACGAGTGTGAAAATGTTCAACCACACGACCACTATTTAACCAAAAAGGATATTCTTCATCCGGACGTTCATTGTTATCTATAAATGGCAATGTAATAAGTTTAGCTTTGCCATCTGCAAACTGAAATTTCCCATCCGTATATAATCGTGGCGAACCCGTTTCGTCACCATCCGTACATGGCCACTGGATACCACGTTGTTCTTCAATCATCTTATAGCTCATACCTGAGTAATCCAGCATTCGACCTTTTGATAAATGTTTTAATTCATCAAAAACACCTGAAGCCGTTTCAGGGAAGGTCACTTTTTTACCTTGTTCAAAGCGCTTTGCCATTTCATTAAAGATCCATAAATCAGGTTTTGAATTTTTATAAGGTTTTATGGCATTGCTAATTAAATTCACCCGACGTTCTGTATTAGTAAAGCAGCCTTCTTTCTCTGCCCAAACAGCCGCAGGAAAATAAACGTGACTGTATTCATTCGTTTCAACATCGGCATAAGCATCTTGTACCACCAGAAAATCTAATTTCTCTAATGTTTTACGTATACGTGCCGTGTTCGGCATAGATGTCATCGGGTTGGTCGCTACCAGCCATAAGCCTTTAATTTGGCCTGTTTCAATAGCAGGGAAAATATCTGTTTGCGTTAAGCCGCGCTTTTCTGGTAAGAAATCTTCTTCAATACCCCAGAATTCAGAAATATCTTTTCGATCTTTTTCATTTTCTAAATAACGGTACCCCGGAAGACCAGAACAGGATGACCATTCACGTGTTCCCATCGCATTGCATTGACCGGTAATGGATAAACTCGTCCCACCAGGCTTACCAATATTACCGGTTATCAAATTGAGATTATTAATTCCAACTACACCATCTGAACCATGGGTACTTTGATTTATACCCATCGTCCAAATTGTCATTGCAGCACCGGCTTTGGCATAAAGACGGGCAACAGTGCGAATAGTATCTTCGTCAATACCACATATTTTCGATGCAGTAACTGGATCATACTGTGCAACTAAGTCTTCAAATTCTTTAGCACCATTAGTAAAAGAATCTATATAAGCTCGATCTTCCAGACCTTCATCTAATATGACATGTGCGAGTGAGTTAAGTAAAACGAGATCAGTTCCCGGTGTAATGGGTAAATGCATATCTGCCATTTGCGCAAACATGGTGACACGTGGATCAACGACAATAACCGGGAACTTTCGCTTCTCTAAGGCTTGTTTTAAGCGCCAGAATATAATTGGATGTTGTTCGGGTAAGTTAGAACCGATGGCGAGTAAACATTCAGTATGTTCAAAATCATCATAACAACCGGGAGGACCATCAGAACCAAATGAGCGTTTATAGCCCGATACAGCAGATGCCATACAAAGCGTGGTATTGCCATCGTAGTTATTAGTACCAATAACCCCTCGAGCCAGCTTACCTAATGTATAAAACTCTTCGGTCATGATCTGACCAGTAGAAACAATCGCAAAAGAATCACGACCATATTTTTCCTGTATCTTAGTTATTTCACTGGATACTTTATCGAGTGCCGTATCCCATGTCGTTTCTTTAAATTCATCAAAATGACGGTCACGAATTAACGGTGCAGTACCACGCCCCGCACTGCGAAAAAGTTCATGTTCAAAAATACCTTTTAAACAAAGCTTGCCACGATTAACATCAGCACCACCTACTCCACGAGAGGCAACCGCTTCACCTTTGTCATCAAGGCCAACTTCTATTGAGCACCCTGTTGAACAATAACCGCATGTCGTGTATTTCCATTCTACGACACCTTTATCGGCAATTTTAATCGGATTTTTTTTCTTACGACCGAATAACATTTCATCTTTCCTGGTATGATATTTAAAAGTGAAAATAAATATTAATTACAATATCTACAACTATTTACTTCGAGTTAATATAAATTCGATAATTACTTTAGTTAACCCTGTCTTTCTTAGCGGCCTTCGCGACTCTGCGTCCTTTGCGTTAAATCGCTTTATTTATTAGGACAACCTTCAGTAGGTGTTAAAGACAGCATGATTTTTTCGCCTTCCATTTTGATAGGGAAGCTTGCTGCACAGCCTTCATCTGGTGCAACCGCGACACCATTATCAAGACCAATTTTCCAGTCATGTAATGGGCATGCAACACGATCACCAAGCACAATCCCCTGAGATAACTGGCCGCCTTTGTGTGGGCATTTGTCGCGTAATGCAAAGACCCTGTCATCTGCTGTTCTGAATACTGCAATATCCCCTTCTGTACGTTGCACAACTCGTGCACCTAATTTAGGAATATCGTTTAAGGTTCCTACTTCAATCCAATCACTCATCATCATTTACCATGTTTATTTATATTTGAACCACTGGGGTCACGGGGAACACGGGGTGAAAATCTAAAATGCTTTCCCAGTGCTCCCCGTGTCCCCCGTGGTTTATTTTTTAATTAACCAATCACTTTAATTGGTGTAAATTCATGCGCTTCGCCACCCTTTGCACGTTCTTCCCATGGATCATCCTGCATAAATGTTTGCGAGAAGTTAAAACGTTCTGCCAGCTCTTTACGCTTATCAGGATTATCAATCAATGCTTCTTTAACATGATTCAATCCCATTCTTTCGATCCAGGGCGCAGTACGTTCAAGGTAATGTGCTTCTTCACGATACAGTTGAATATAAGCAGCACTGTATTCAAGCACTTCTTCTTCTGTATCAACATTACATAACAAGTCCGTTGCACGAACTTTGATTCCACCATTACCACCCACATGTATTTCATAACCTGAATCAACACAAACAACACCGTAATCTTTAATGGTGGCTTCTGCACAGTTACGCGGACAACCTGACGCGGCCATCTTGAATTTATGCGGCATCCATGAACCCCAGCTCATTTTTTCAAGTTTAATACCCAGGCCAGTAGAATCTTGTGTACCAAAACGACACCACTCTTTACCGACACAGGTTTTAACCGTGCGTAGTGCTTTACCGTATGCATGACCAGAAACCATACCGGCTTTATTTAAGTCATCCCAAACTGCGGGTAGTTCTTCTTTCTTAAGGCCATATAAACCGATACGTTGTCCACCTGTTACGTGAACCGTATCGACATTAAATTTTTCAGCGGCATCCGCTACTGCGCGTAATTCCTGAGGTGTGGTCATGCCACCCCACATACGAGGAATAACAGAGTAAGTACCATCACCTTGAATATTTGCGTGGGCACGTTCATTAATGAAACGAGACTGGCTATCATCAAGATTGAGTTCAGGGAATTTGCATACGAGATAATAGTTAAGCGCCGGACGACATTTGCTACAACCGTCTGGCGTCTTCCATTCCAGCGTATCCATCACAGTACGAATAGATTTCATTTCCTGGGTTTCAATCGCGGCACGCACATCATCATGAGATTTATCAGTACAACCACACATAGGTTTTAAATGTGGCGCGGTTGAATAGTCGCCACCTAATGTATGAGACATTAATGATTCAACTAAACCGGTACACGAACCACATGAGCTTGATGCTTTAGTGTGAGCACGTACTTCATCTAAGGTGAAAATTTTATTCACCGTAATCGCGTTAACAATGTCGCCTTTCGTGACACCGTTACAACCACAGATTTCTGCGTTGTCTGACATTGCCGCAACCCGGTTATCATCGCCATGACCCGAGTCACCCAGATGCGCTTGTCCGAATAATAAGTTTTCACGGAATTCAGAGATATCCGTTTCGTCACGCATAAGGTCAAAGTACCAGGTACCATCAATGGTATCGCCATACATGACCGCGCCAAGAATTTTGTTATCTTTAACAACTATCTTACGGTAAACACCACGCGCTTTATCCTGGAATACAAGTTCATCTGTTGTTTCATCACCATTAAAATCACCCGCAGAAAATAAATCGATGCCAGTAACTTTTAATTTGGTTGAAGTCATGGTGCCTTCGTAGCGACCAATCCCCATTTTAGCTAAATGATTCGCACACACTTTTGCCATTTCAAATAAGGGTGCAACCAAACCGTAAGCAATACCACGATGTTGTGCACATTCACCCACTGAATAAATAGTCGGGTCATAGGTTTGCAAAGTGTCATTAACAACAATACCGCGTTCACAATGTATTCCTGCTTCTTTTGCAAGCTTAATATTTGGTTTGATACCGACTGCCATAACAACTAAGTCAGCATAAATTTCAGAACCATCTTTAAAGCGAACTTTTTCAACACGATCTTTGCCGATAATTGATTCTGTAGCTGCTTCCATCAAGAAGTGTAAACCACGTTCTTCGAGTGATTCTTTTAACATTGCCGCAGCTGGACCGTCCATTTGACGCTCCATGAGTTTATCCATCAAATGAACAACGGTGACACTCATACCTTGTTGCATTAAACCGTTTGCCGCTTCAAGACCCAGTAAACCACCACCGATAACAACGGCATGTTTATGTTCTTTTGCTGCAGCCATCATGGTGTCGACATCTTTAATGTCACGAAAAGCGATTACGCCATCCAGATCATTTCCTGGAACAGGAATAATAAAGGGGTCAGACCCCGTTGCGATTAACAAGCGGTCATAAGATTCTTCGGTTCCATCATCCGCGACAACTTTACGGTTAACACGGTCAATAGCAGTCACTTCTTTACCGCTGTGCAAAGTCACCTTGTTGTCTTTGTACCATTGCATATCATTGAGCATAATTTCATCAATGGTTTTATCACCTGCTAACACAGGTGAAAGCATAATGCGGTTATAGTTGCCGTACGGTTCTGCGCCAAAAACGGTAATGTCATAGCGTTCTTCGTCTATTTTCAGCAATTCTTCAACAGTACGGATACCCGCCATGCCATTGCCAATTACAACCAGTTTCTCTTTCATCCTATGCTCCAACTATGTTCTAAAATGATTCAGGTTTAATTAACCTGCTATCGCTGACATCCTATAGAGCAACATGTGTGCCAGTATATTAGAAATGCCTAAATCACAACCTAACCAATTGATATTTATATGTTATTTTATCGTAACACTTACTGTATTGGCTTTTTGCAAGACGAAGTAATGCACAGAGCTGGTGCACTGGTTTGATGATTTGCTCCGAATTTAAGCAAAACAGTGTAGGAGTGCCATCCTTGGCGAGATTGCTAATAAGCGTGCCGGTTCCACCAACGCGCATCGGGACTGTTATCTCAAAGACTAATAGTATGTTTAGGCCACTTTCTCCGCTGGATTACGTTGACGCTCATAAAGGAACTTCAATACTGCGGCACGATATTCATTATATTGAGCATCATTCGCCAAAGTGACACGGTTACGTGGTTTAGGTAAATTGACTTCTAATATTTCACCTATTGTCGCCGCAGGACCATTGGTCATCATTACGATTCGGTCTGATAGCAATACTGCTTCATCAACGTCATGCGTAATCATAATAACGGTGTTATTTAAACGTTGTTGAATTTCAATGAGTGAATCTTGCATATGTGCACGTGTTAAGGCATCTAATGCACCAAAAGGCTCATCCATTAAGAGTACTTTTGGTTCCATGGCCAATGCACGAGCGATCCCAACGCGTTGTTTCATCCCCCCGGATATCTCGCTAGGACGCTTGTGCATTGCGTGGTCCATGTGAACAAGGTTAAGATTATGTTCAATCCATTCCTTCATTTCACTTTTGGATTTTAACCCTTTAAAAACCTGATTAACGGCTAACTCAACATTTTCATATGCTGTTAACCATGGCAATAATGAATGGTTTTGAAAAACCACTGCCCGATCAGGGCCAGGTTCATTCACTTCTTTGCCATCTAAAATTACTCCTCCTTCAGTTGCTTGATATAAACCTGCGACAATATTTAATACTGTCGATTTACCGCAACCTGAATGACCAATTAATGAAACAAACTCGCCTTCTTTAATATTTAGATTAATTTTATCTAATGCTTTAAATGGTCCATTAGGTGTTGGAAATTCAATTGATACCTGACTAATCTCTAAATGTTTCTTACTCATAATGTTCTCCAAAATACTTTTCATATTGATTGTCCTTAATTAAATCAAGTTAAATTTAATTAGCGTAGTACCGCACTTTTATCCCATGACACACTACGCTGTAGCATCAGCATAAATTGATCTAATATATAACCAATTAAACCAATAGCTACGACGGCCACCATGATTCTGGCTAATGAATTAGAACTACCATTTTGAAATTCATCCCAAACAAATTTTCCTAAGCCTGGATTTTGTGCCAGCATTTCTGCCGCAATAAGAACCATCCAGCCAATACCGAATGAAACACGTAAACCAGCAAACATCATAGGAACAGATGCTGGCAAGACTATTTTAGTAATATGTGTAAACCAATTTAAACGGAGTACTTTACTCACGTTTACCAAATCTTTATCCATTGATGAAACACCAACCGTGGTATTAATAATCGTTGGCCAGAGACTACATAAAGTGACCGTAATCGCTGAGGTAATAAATGATTTTGAAAACATGGGATCATCAGTAATATAAACTGCGCTCACAATAATGGTAACAATCGGTAACCAAGCTAGTGGAGACACCGGTTTAAAAGTCTGGATAAGTGGGTTTAACGCGTTATAAACAATTGGGCTTAATCCACTAATAATACCGACAGGTATCGCGATTAATGAGGCAATAATAAACCCTGTCATAACCGTTATAATGCTTGTCAAAATTTGGTCAAAAAAGGTTGCTTTACCCGTATAAGCACGAACTTTGATAGTCGCATCCGGATTTTTTGCTAATTTAGCCGCATTTCTTTTTTCCTGCCTTTCATAAAAAGCCGCTTCTTTAGTTCGTTCTTCTTTATGTTCACCATAAAGTGATACAGCTTGTTCCCAAACTTTAGTCGGTCCAGGTAATTGACCTAATGACGTTTGAACTTGTGATGCGATACCGCCCCAAATGGCAAGAAAAAGGCCTATCGCCATTAACGGTATACCAACCGTATGTACTGATTTTTTAAATAATCCATCCCAATTAATTTTTTCAGGTTTGGATAACGATAATAATTTAGTCATGAATTTACTTTCCATCATGCTCATTACTCGTGCGTTCATTTTTACAACCTCTTAGCAATCATTTAAAGTCATTTACTTTTAGTAAGCACCCCCACACTTTTCCCGTAAAAGTGTGGAGATGTCCCGTCTTACATCTTGTCTTTATTTTTCAAACCAATTTTAAATTTCTTCAAATATGCGTTTGGCGCTTTACCGTCATACACAATATTATCGATGAAATGTTTCTGAGGTTTTTTGAAGCCTGATTCTTTATCTAAATCAGGGAAGTCTTTTGCTTTAACTTTCCCTTCAGCAATTAACTCTTTTGCAGCTTGAGCATAGACATCAGGGCGATAAACTTTTTTCGCAATATCTTTGTACCAGCTATCAGGCTTGTAGTCTGAAATCTGGCCCCAACGACGCATTTGAGTTAAGTACCAGATGGCATCGGAGTAATAAGGATAAGTCGCGTTATATCTAAAGAAGACATTGAAATCAGGTACCTGACGCTTATCACCTTTTTCATATTCAAATGTACCCGTCATAGAGTTAGCAATAACATCATAGTCAGCACCAACGTATTGTGATTTAGCCAAAATTTTCACCGCTTCAGGACGGTTAGCATTGTTTTTAGCATCTAACCACTGTGCTGCACGAATCATTGCTTTAACGACACGGATATGAGTATTTGGGTTTTTATCCGCCCATTTTTTACTTACACCAAACACTTTTTCCGGGTTGTTTTTCCAAATCTCATAATCCGTTACAACGGGCACACCAATGCCTTTAAATACAGCTTGTTGATTCCAGGGTTCACCTACGCAGTAACCATCAATTGTGCCGGCTTCCATCGTTGATGGCATTTGTGGTGGTGGCGTAACTGATAACAATGTATCTGCGTTTAACGTACCACTACTGTCACCCTTGTGAGGTGCATAATAGCCAGGGTGAATGCCACCCGCTGCTAACCAATAACGTAATTCATAGTTATGCGTCGATACAGGGAAAACCATACCCATCTTGAATGGTTTACCTTCTGATTTATATTTTTCGATAACCGGTTTTAAAGCATCTGCTTTTATAGGATGTACGGGCTTACCGCCTTTATGAGGAATGTGTTTTTTCATTTCTCCCCATACTTTATTAGAAACAGTAATCGCATTGCCGTTAAGATCCATACTGAATGCCGTTATGATATGAGATTGAGTACCAAAACCGATGGTTGCACCTAATGGTTGTCCTGCAAGCATATGTGCACCATCAAGTTCGCCGTCAATGACACGATCAAGTAACACTTTCCAGTTCGCTTGCGCTTCTAAAGTGACATATAAACCTTCATCTTCAAAAAAACCTTTCTCATAGGCCACTGCAAGTGGCGCCATATCTGTTAATTTAATAAAACCAAATTTTAATTCTTCTTTTTCAGGTTCTCCTACCGCAGCACTGACGTTAGCACTGGTTAAAAGACCAAGACCAAGTGTTGCCGATAGCCCAAGCGTCATTACTGTGGACTTAATAAATTTTCGACGACCCAATTGTTTACTTAAATATTTCATTACAGCCTCTCTTACTGTTTTTAAAAAGCAAAAAAAAACGCCCACACTCCAGGCACATTTAGCCTGGGGTGTGGACGCCTTTGTCCT
>Ga0316208_1003367_pt1 | contig 11604 bp, 9 predicted proteins | sample 3monopyrite_MG_FD_204944 | JGI IMG/M metagenome (GOLD analysis project Ga0316208, IMG submission 204944) | Microbial mat bacterial communities from mineral coupon in-situ incubated in ocean water Damariscotta River, Maine, United States -... | ecosystem: Environmental > Aquatic > Marine > Coastal... | reverse complement strand
TAGTCATTGTCGAAGAAGTGGGTCAGGCCAATCATGCGGTAGCCGGCGTCGAAGAGGCGCTGCAGGTTCTCGGGCTTGGATTCAAGGGCATGGGCGCCTTCGATGGCGAGCATGCCGCCCGTCGCGTTTCCGCCCGCCGCTCGGGCGGCCTGGAGCTGAGAAAGGTCGGCGCGGGTTTCGATGAGCACGAGCTCGCCATCTGAGCTGTCCGCGAATTCGCGCAGCCGCGCCGCTTGGCGCAATGAGCGACCGGTCGGCCCGAGAAAGGCCGAGGGCGAGAGCTGGACGATTCCGGCGAGGGTCAGCATCTCGAGCCCGCCCGCTTCGTTGCGTTCCACGTTGAGTCCATAGGGAACGATCGTGGGAAGCGAAAAGACCTGAAGCGCCACGCCGCCTTCCTGGAGCCGCGGAAGGTCGACATGGCCCATCGTGCTTCGCTTCAGAAGATCGCGATCGAAAAGCAGAGAGTCGGAGTGCAGGTCGGCGACGAAGCTCGTTCCGTGGATCGCTTCGGCGCGGGGGCCCACCGTGGGAAGTGTGACCGGGTCGACGCGGTTGATCAGACTCTCAAGTCGCAGGCCGAAAAAGAGCCAGGCGAGAACGACGAGTGCGACCACGACAGTGGCGGTCCGACTCATGATTCGAGAGCGGCTCATTCGATCGATTCCTTTCGGATGTGCGTTCTGGGCGGCAGGCTCGCTTGTGCGGCTTGGCGTTAGGCGATCAGTCCGGCGAGGCATCCGGTGGCACAGGTGGCCAGGGTTCCCGCCAGGATCGAGCGTAGTCCAAGGGAGGCGGCTTCGGGTCGCCTTTCGGGAGCGAGGGCGTCCAATCCACCGAGCAGAATCGCGAGGGATCCGAAGTTGGCGAAGCCACAGAGCGCATAGCTTGCGACGAGAGCGCTCCGTGGGGAGAGCCGGCCATCGGCAATCGCCGCGGCCAGGTCGGCGTAGGCAATGAACTCATTCAGGACGGTCTTTACACCGATCAAGGCGCCGACCTCGCGCGCCTCCGCCCAGGGAATCCCCATCAGTAAGGCGAAGGGCGACAGAACGACGCCGAGGATCGCCTGGAGTGTCAGGTCTGGCGCGCCAAAGAGCCCCCCGAGCGCGGAGATGCCGGTATTGAGGACCGCGATCAGGGCAACGAAAGCGATCAACAGCGCTCCGACGTTGAGCGCAATTCGGAGCCCCGAGAGCGCGCCCGCGGTCGCTGCGTCGATCAGGTTGCTCGCGGGAGCGAGTTCGATCATCGGCGTTTCGCCGCTCGTCTCCGGGGTCTCGGTCTCGGGGATCATGATCTTGGCGATCACGAGGGCTCCCGGCGCGGAAAGAATGCTGGCGACGATCAGATGTCCTGCATAGGCAGACTCCCCGAGCATCCTCGCGTAGGCGACGAGGACAGTTCCCGCGATCGTTGACATGCCGAGGGTCATGAAGGCGAAGAGTTCGCTTCGCGTGAGCCGGGCGAGATAGGGGCCGATCACGATGCCGGCTTCGAGCATCCCGAGGAAGACGTTCGCGGCCGCGGCCAGGGATTCGGCGCCGGACACGCCCATCGACTTCGAGAGGCCGCGCGCGAGCAGACGCACGATCGGCTGGATCACGCCCAGGTGGTAGAGGATACTGATCAGCGTCCCCATCAGCAGGACGATCGGAAGCACACCCAGCGCGAAACTCTCCCCGACGTCGAGCAGGGGGCCGAAGAGAAAGCGCGCGCCGACTTGAGACCACTCGATGATCAGACGTACGAGGCCCTCGAAGAAGGGAAAGAAGAAATCTCTGAGTGGTGTGGCGAGAAAAAGCAGAGCGAGAATGACTTGAACGCTCACGCCGACCAGCACAGGTCTTCGTGAAATCGCGCCGCGATTGCTTGAGCAGAGCCAGGCGATGCCGAGCATCGCCAGAAATCCTAGGCCGGATGCCGCGCGCAATCCGAGGTCGTTCATGCAGTGCTCCCGGAAAAGCGCGCGATCAAGTCGCGCGCCGCGGCGGTCGGATCTTCTGCGGCGGCCACAACGGAGATCACGGCGAAGCCGCCGACCCCCGCCTCTCTCAGATCGTCGAGATGGGCCGCCTGGATGCCGCCGATCGCCACTAGGGGGCGCGGCGCCGCGAGAACGACTGCCTCCCGCAACGCGTCGAGTCCGCGCTTTGAATAGTCCGACTCTTTCGAGGTCGTCCCGAAGACGGGCCCAAACGCCACATAGTCGACGTCTTCGTCCTGTGTGGCGCGGAGTTGCTCGGGAGTGTGGGTCGACCGGCCGACCGCGAGTCGCTCGCGCACGTTTTTCGGGAGCGCGTTGGGCGGGATATCACCCTGTCCGAGATGAACCGCGTCCGCATCGCATAACAGCGCGAGATCGAAGCGGTCATTCACGACGAAGCGCGTGCCGCTTTCTCTCGTGATCGAGCGGATCATGCGGGCCCAATCGAGTGCCTGCGCATCTGTCGCGTGCTTGGTTCTCAGCTGGACGACGGGGACACCGGCAGCGCAAGCGGCGGTCGCCTGTTCGACAGGATCGCTGCCCCAGCGAGGGTCATCGTCCGCCAGGATATGGAGGCCGCGATAGTCCTCGCCACGCAGCACCTTCGACTCGCTCATCTCAGCCTCGCTTCGGCAATTCGATGTCGAGTTCGGTGATCTTCTTGCGCAGCGTATTGCGATTGATTCCGAGCAGCGCCGCGGAGCGAATCTGATTACCCTGGGTTCGTTCGAGGACGATCTCGATCAAGGGCCGCTCGACGCGTTCCTGGATCTGGTGGTAGACCTCTCCAGCAACCCCGTCCGCTCCATCCTCCCCGGGTCCGTCCCCCGCCGCATCGAGGAGCGCCTCGACCTCGCGAATCACGAGGTCCTCGAGGGTCGCTCCCGTAGCCGAGAGGTCAGCGCGGCTCGTCAAGAAATCGAATTCCTGCGGCGCGAGCACTTCGTCCGTTGACAAGACGAGCGCGCGCTTGATCGCATTCTCGAGCTCGCGGACGTTGCCGGGCCAATCATGGGCTTCGAGCCGACGAATCGTTGCATCGGGAAGACTAACGGGCCCTTCGGCGAGTTCCGGCGCATAGCGTTCCGTGAAATGATGGGCGAGGGTCCGGATATCTTCAACGCGCTCCCGCAGCGGAGGGATCGAGACGGGCACAACGCGCAGGCGGTAGAGCAGGTCTTCGCGAAACTCGCCGCTGGCGACTCGTTCATCGAGATCGCGATGGGTCGCTGCGATGATCCGCACGTCGACGATCTCGGCGTCACGCCCACCGACCGGCATCACTTCGCCGGATTGAAGGACGCGCAGGAGCTTCGCCTGAAGATCGACGGGCATATCGCCGATTTCATCGAGGAAGAGGGTGCCACCGGAGGCCTCTCTGAATCGACCGGCTCTCGCAGCGACCGCACCGGTAAACGCGCCGCGCTCATGTCCGAAGAGTTCGCTCTCGAGCAGTTCGCGCGGGATCGCAGCGGCATTGACGGCGATGAACGCGCCCTCGGCGCGGGGGCTCGCCGCATGGATTGCGTGGGCGACGAGTTCTTTCCCTGTGCCGCTCTCGCCGGTGATCAAGACCGGAACATTGCGTGGGGCGACCTTGCCGACGGTCTTGAAGATTTCGAGGAGCGACGGGCTCGACCCAACGAGACGATCACCACCCGGGGAGACGGCCCGGCCGACCTGGCGGCGCAGGGATCGAACTTCGTTCTTGAGGGCGCGCGTCGAAAGGGCTTTCTCGGCGAGGGCCTCGACCTCCGCGAGCGCGAAGGGTTTGACGAGATAGTCGAGGGCACCCGCCTTCATGGACTCGACGGCATTGTCGAGCAGGTTTTGCGCGGTGATGATGACGATTGCGGCATCGCCGCCGGCGGCGCGATGCTGCTGCAGGACTTCGATGCCCGTCATGCCGGGCATGCGAATGTCGAGGAAGGCCAGGTCGTAGATTTCACTCGCGAGCTGTCTCGCGGCTTCATCCCCATCCTCGGCTTCGGTGACGTCGTGGCCGAGGCTCTCGAGCACTTCCGTGAGGACAAAGCGGATCGACGGTTCGTCGTCGGCGATCAAGACGCGCATCGAATCGCCGGGGTCTGCGGGCGTGTTGGGGCTCATTGGGGGGGCTCCTCCGCCCAGGCTTGGGCGGGAACAGGGGGTGTGAGGGGCAGGTCGACACAGATGCGGGTTCCTTCGCCCTCGACGGAGTCGATGCGCAGTCGGCCGTTATGTCGGCGCGTCCAATGCCGCGCAACGGAGAGGCCGAGGCCTGTCCCCTTCTGTTTGGTCGTATAGAAGGGGGTCGAGAGGCGGGGCAGGATGTCAGGGGGGATGCCGGGCCCCGTGTCCTCGACCGAGACTTCGATGGTGGGTCGGGGGCGACCGTCCGGGCCCACGAGGCGATGTTCGAGAGTCATGCGGGTGGAGAGTGTTAGGCGGCCTCCCTGTTCCTCCATCGCTTGCATGGCGTTCCGCGCCAGGTTGAGGAAGATCTGCTCGAGGCGCGCGGGATCGGCTTCGAGTTCCGGGAGTGAAGGGTCGTAGACACGCGCGATTTCAATCGACTCGTAGCCGCGTTCGAGTTCGAGGAGATCGAGGAGCGCGTCGAGGGGTCGGTGGATATTGACGCTCTCGAGTTCGAGCTCATCGCCGCGTGCGAAGATCATCAGCTCATCGACGAGCCCGGAGATGCGGTCGACCTCGCTCACGATGAGCCCCGCCGCCTTCTTGCCCCGGTCGTCCTTGGCGGAGAGTCCGAGTAACTCCGCGGCGCCGCGGATTCCACCGAGGGGGTTCTTGACCTCGTGGGCGATGCCGGCGGCGATATGGCCGTAGGATTCGTGCTGCTCGCGCTCGCTCACTTCGGCACGGAGGGATCGAGCGGCGGTGCGGTCCCGGATCGAGATTGCGATGCCGCGGGTGGGGCTCGCGGATCCTCTCGATTCCTCGCCCACGAGGGCGACGGAGACATCGACCGGGAGCGCGGGGGCGCGCCGTCGAGGCAGCTCGACCTCGTCGTGGATCGCGGGTCGACCTGTTCGGCGGACCCGCGCGAGGATCTCGCAGACCGGATGATCGGCGCCGAGGGACGCTTCCAGGCGCTTCCCCGTCGCGCTTTCAGTGGGGCTCTCGAGCAGCCGGCGGGCCTCGCTGTTCATGAATTCGACGCGGTCATCATCGTCGAGGACGATGACCCCTTCGAGAAGCGCGTCGAAGATGCCCTGGAGGTCGAGATTCATGATCCTGCCTGTTTTTTGGGCAATTCGGAGTCTCGCGGCAATCTAGCCGTAGAGGAGGTCCGCGCAAGGTCGAGAGTCGGCACACTCTGCGGGGCCTCACGAACAGATGACTGAGGATCTTACCCGCGGGCGACACGCCCTGGGGCATCTGGGCTCCCCGGATCGGTCACATCTCGGTACTGTAGGCGCCATGCGTGAAGGCTTGACCGTGAGCGAGGCCCAGGAGTTGATCCTGGAAGCGACGCCCATTCTGGGTGCCGAGACGATGTCAGCGACATCCGCCGCCGGGCGTGTGCTCGCGGAGCCGGTCGTTTCGGCGCGAAGGCATCCGCCGGCGGATTGTTCCGCGATGGATGGTTATGCCGTTCGCCGCGCGGATCTGGTTGGCGCGAGTGCGGCGGCGCCCCGGACTCTTCCCGTGGTGTACGAAGTGCCGGCGGGGGGACATGGCGAGCGTCCGCTCGAAGCGGGCGAGGCGGCGCGGATCTTTACCGGCGCGCCCCTACCGCCTGGGGCCGACGCGGTCGTTATGCAGGAGGACACGGATCACGGCGCCGCTCAGGTCGAGATTCGGATCGAACCCGCCGAGCGCGCCCACGTGCGCAACGCGGGGGAAGACTTCCAGGTGGGGGACCAGCTGATCGAGTCCGGGGCCGTGTTAGGCGCGGCGCATCTCGGGGTTCTCGCATCGCTCGGCCGAAGTGTGGTGTCCGTTCATCAAAGGCCGCGCGTCGCGATTCTCTCCGGGGGCGACGAACTCGTCGAACCCGATCGTCCTGCGGATGGGGGCAAGATCGTTTCGTCGAACTCCTATACGCTTGCGGCGCAATGCCGCGAAATCGGAGCGGATCCCGTCTACCTTGGAATCGCCGAGGACACCCCTGAGTCGATCGAGGCGCGCATGCGCGCAGGGCTTCGTGCGGATGTGCTCGTGAGCAGTGCCGGCGTCTCCGTCGGCGATCACGATCATGTGCGTTCCGTTCTCGAAAAAATCGGCTGTCAGTTGCGATTCTGGGGCGTTTTGATGAAGCCCGGCTACCCCCTCGCTTTCGGCGTCATCGAACCCACGGGCCAACTCGTCTTCGGCCTGCCGGGCAATCCCGTTTCGACGGCGGTGACCTTCGAAGAGTTTGTGCGTCCGGCGCTCCGCCGAATGATGGGGCATCGCGCGATCCATCGACCGGTGATCCGGGCGACGCTGGCCTCGTCCTATAAGAAGAAGCCGGGACGACTGCATTTCGTTCGCGTGTCCCTTGCCGCGACGGAGAGCGGGGTTCAGGCAACCCCGACGGGCAATCAGAGCTCCGGCGTGTTGACCTCGATGATCCGCGGCCAGGGACTCGCGGTCGTACCCCTCGAGGCGGACGGGGTCGAAGCGGGAGCCGAGGTCGATGTTCAGGTCCTCGACCCGGGCTTCTTCGATTCGATCGGGCGGGGGTTCTGAGGCGATGGAGGGCGCTCTGCTCAGCAATGTTGCGGGGGCATTGATCCTCTCTCGCGGGGGCTCGGAGATCGGTGCAGCCGCAGCGCGCGTGGAGGCTCTGGCGGGGCTCTTTTGTGAGGTGCTCGTCGTGGGCGAGGGCGCAGAGGAAGTCGATGCCCTTGGATCCGTGAAGCGTCTGTCGAGTCGGGGGAATGAGGTCGCGCTGCTTCGTGCCGCGCTCGAATTGGCCGAGGCCGAACGTGTGCTCGTTCTGCCCGCGTCCCGCGAAGATTCGTGGGACGATCTGCTGATCGGTCTGGCCGCGTGGCCCGAGCAGTCCGCCACGGTCGTCACGGCGACGGGGGAGGCGTCCACTCCTGAGCTGGCCGCAATTTATCTTCGTGGCGAAGCGCTCGATGTGCTGACTGCGGGCGCGACCGCGGATATTGAAATGCTGATCGAGCGACTGGGGGGCGAGTGGGCATCCCTTACTGCACTCGGGCTCGGTGATCTCCTCGCGGAGGCGTGTTAGGCGGATGCTCGACCTTCCTCGCTTGAAACGACTGGGACTCGTTCGGCGCCCGGTTTCGCAGCGCTTCTTCGGGCGGCTGCTGCATATCAATTACAACTTCCTGCCCGGCGTCGAGCTCTCGCTGGAAAATTGGGATCTGATTCCCGATACCCCAGTCATCTTCGCGATGAACCACACGGATCGATATAACTACTTTCCGTTCCAGTATTCTCTTTGGCGAGAATTTGATCGCTTCACGACGACCTGGGTCAAGGGGAAGTATTACGAGAACGCGCTGATGGCTCAGTTTATGGAGAGCATGCTTCAGCTGCCGACCGTCTCGCGCGGATACCTCATCACGAAAGACTTTCAATCCGTGTTGGGCCGGACCCCGACCGATCAGGAATACGCGCTGCTGAGGGGCTTCGTGGATGCCCGAGCGATCGGCGATCCCGGAGTCGCACCGAGTCCACCGGAAATCCCCGAGATGCTTTTTCGCAAGGCGCGGAATCCATTAGGCGTTCGCTACGAGCCGGCGGAGGCGGACTACGCGGACTATATCTGCCAACTCTTTCAGGAGATGATGGGGGAGTTCGTCGCGCGAAATCGCGAGGCGGCCGAGATCGGACTCGATCTCCTGGTCTTTCCGCAGGGCACGCGATCGAAGCGACTCCTGCCCAGCCATATCGGGATCGCGCAGATCGCTCTCTACCTGAAGATCCCCATCGTTCCCGTCGGTTGCAGTGGTTCTGACGGCGTGTATCCGGGGGCCTCGCCCTTCGGTAAGAAGGGTCGGGTCGCGTATCGCGTTGGTGAGCCCATTACCTACGAAGACCTCAAGCCGTATCACATCAGCGAAGAGCATCTGCCGTTCTCCGCGACGTCCGAGAGAGAGCATGCCGATGCCTTCCGCGCGGTCGCGGATCTGGTGACTGACCGGATCGATCCGCTCCTCGACAAGGAGTATCGACGCGCGCCGGAAGAAGCTGTCGTCGATCGAGAGATCCGAAGCAGCGACCGCTTCGTCTAGGCTGCGGACTGCGCCTAGCGTTTTCGGCGGGGCGACCCCTTCGCTCGGATCCGGCGAATCGTTTCGGTCGTGGAATGACCTCGGATGATCGGCAGGCGTTCGACCCTGCCTCCCCAGCTCTCGACTTCGGCCCGGCCGACGATTTCGTTGAGAGTCCAGTCGCCTCCCTTAGCGAGTACGTCGGGACGAAAGCGCTCGATCAAGCGAAGGGGGGTGTCCGTGTTGAACCCGACGACCCAGTCGACACAGTCGAGCGCGGCGACCATCTGCTTGCGAATTACAGCAGTCTGAATCGGCCGATCCAGCCCCTTGGCACGCCGGACGCTCCCGTCGTGATTGACAGCGACGATGAGACGATCCCCGAGCGCGCGGGCGGCTTCGAGGCTTCGTACGTGGCCCACATGAAGGAGGTCGAAGCATCCATTGGTGAAGACGATGCGCTCATTCCGGCGTTGGGCGCGCCGGATCGCGTCGCTTGCCGCGTCGATCCCGATGATCTTGTTCCGAGACGAATTCACGAGTCGTCGTCCGATCCATCGAAGAGAGAGCCCAGCACTTTGAACGGGGCCTTGATGATATCGGGCACGCTGGTCATCAGAGATTGGAGGGGAAGGGCGTCGACCTCCGGTTCATTGAGCGGACCGTTCACTCGGAAGTAGGTGCCGATCAGGCCGCGCTCGGAACCCGGTAGGAAGGCGCGGACGAGGGGAAGGCTTTCAAGGATCTGGTTGGGCTTGCGGAAGAGGAAGATCCCGACGACGCCGCGGATCGAGCCCGGTGTGTCGAGGGTGTCGATGTCCGCGCGCGCATAGACGCGAAGGGGGCCCTCGATTTCGAAGTCCTCGACGGAGATCAAGCCCCGGTCGATCTTGAACGTGCCTTCCATGGTCTCGTAGGAGAGTTCATCCGAATTCGCGAAGGGGTTGTAGCCCTCGGTTGCCTTGGCGAGGCGAAACATCAAGGGGAGGCTTGAGGCGACCTTTCCTGCGCGGGCATCACCGCGCACGCTGCCGGTCAGATTCGCGATGAAATTCTTGTGCGGTCGAACGCGGCCGATCATCGATCCCGAGAGATCGATTTCACCCTCGGCGAGTCCCGGCGGGAGGGCCACGAAGGGACCGATCTCTTGAAGCCGCCCGCCGGTCTCAGCGAAGCTCACGTCGAACCCCACCGTCTCCGTCGAATCGAGATCGAGGACCATGCGCGCCGCCATGGTGCCCTGTTTCATGAGCTTGATGTCGAGTTCGTTGAAGGAGACCTGCGTGTCTTCGAACCGAAGGAAGCCTTCGGCGCGCTCGAAGGGCAGCCAGGGCCGCGGTCGGAACTCCATCTCGAACTGCGCTTGGCCCCAGACGTTCTCCGGAAGCCGGGGGGCGTCCGCAGCTTCACTCTCTTCACCGGTCGGTTCTTTTTCGACGGCGCGATCGAGGGTCAAGGTGGCGGATAGGCTTGGCGCTTCGGGGTCGGTGAACCAAACGAGCTCTCCCGAGACCCGCGCGCCGCCCCAGAGTCCGTCGCGAATCGTGAGTTCGAGTCCGCGCCGAAGCGGCTCGATCAAGACGCGCAGGTCCTCGATCGGCCAGCGCAGGACCGGGTGTTCGAGGGCGTCGATGGCGAGACCGATCGCTTTGATGGGCGGGAGCGAGTCGGGATCGCGGGGGGCCAGGATCTCAAAGAGTGGGTCGAGTCCGGGGAGCGGCGGTGGAGAAAGGTTGATCCGTCGGTCCTCGGGCCGCGTGCGTACGAGATGGGAGATCCCGTTCACCACCATGTTCAGCTCGGGGAGCGGTTCGCCGCGATAGACGCCACGCCCTTCGCGAAAGACGATTTGGTCATCGATCCACTCGACTTCCGCAGCGAGGTCCTCGATGCGGTCATTCGGTCCGCTCTCGACGGTGACGTTGTCGAAAGCACCGCTGAAGACGAGACCTTCGGGCAATTCGCCACCCTTGCCGCTCAACAGGTTGCGCCAGCGATCGAGGGGAGCTGTTCCCGCCGCCTCGACATAGTGCACACGGCCCGAGATCACCCGATCTGTTAAGCGAGAGATCGTGAGCGCCGTTTCGGATTCCCCTTCGAATCCTCGGGCGTAGTCCCGGACGTGGCGGAGTTCGATGCCTTCGGTTCGGACTTCGACGCGCAGAGGGGAGAGGCCGCGAATCGGACGCTGCAGCGCGCCCTGGATCAGGAGGCCCAGCCGGGGACCCGCGACCCGGGCGGATTGCAGCCGGATCTCGACGGGGTCGATGACGAGTTCGGCGGCCAGGTCGACGCGTTCGTGTTCGAGGCGTGTCGCGGTTCGATGTAGGTCGATTGTCGCGTCTTCGATCGTGCCTGCGACGGTCAGGCGATGCAGCCCACCGGGTTCGGAGCGCAGCGTAAAGTGTGTGTCGAGTCGGCCTTCGAGGCGTGCGATCCCTTCGATGAAGGAGAGGGGATTCTCTGCGGCATCGAGGGGGATCTGCGAGAGCGCCAGGGACCAGACAAAATGGGGGCCTCCCGGGCGGTGCACACCGATCTCAAAGGGAAAGGGGGCATGAACCCCGTCGATGAACACGCCGGTTGCATCGATGGCGATCGCCCGATTGAGCCAGTTCCGCTCCGCCCGCCCATTCAGCAGTTCGACACGAAGTGAGGTCTCGGTTTCATCGAGGGAAGGCGGACCGATCCATTCGACGGTTCCGTCGACAATTTCAATCGCATCTGCGACCTGAAAATCCTCTGCCGCACGATTCGCCACAGCGTCGAGTTCAGAGAGGCGAACGAAGACCTGCTCGGCGGGGGAGCGATTCTCAAGCCCCTCGTCCGGATAGGACGAAGGGGCGGGGATCGGAAGCCCCGCGAAGGACCCATCCGCGTGTTGCACAAGGCGGATATGCGGTCCCTCGAGAATCAGCGTGCTGAGTTCGAGCCGGCCGATCAAGAGAGCGAGGAAATCGACCCAGGCGAGTACTCGGCGCGCCCGTAGGATCGGCGGATCCCCCGCAATCGGATTGGGATAGGCCGAGACTTCGCGCGCCTCGACTTGTAGGCCGTCGCGAAAATGGACTTCGACCGAGCTGATCTCAACCGGACCCTGCGCGAGTCGGCTCAGCTGGGTCTCGATCTCGCGATGTAATAGGCGCGTGCCCAGGCCAGAGGACACGAGGTAGCCAGCGAGGACGCCGACGAGGACCACGGTCAGCCAGAACAGGCGCAGCCAGCTCCGCTGCACCGGACTCCCCCGAATGAGGGCCGGAGGCTAGCAGAGCACGCGGCCAGACCCGATTTCAGGGGCGGGTCAAAATCCCACCGAGTTGCGCATCAAAGACCCCTCATTTCATATCAGGAACCCCTCTCCGATGTGCGCCCAGTGCCTGCAAGGCGCCGGTTCTTCGCGACTCCTTTGCATCGGCACCGAATGCGCGCCCCGTCCCCCCAAAA
>Ga0316208_1003365_pt1 | contig 11616 bp, 10 predicted proteins | sample 3monopyrite_MG_FD_204944 | JGI IMG/M metagenome (GOLD analysis project Ga0316208, IMG submission 204944) | Microbial mat bacterial communities from mineral coupon in-situ incubated in ocean water Damariscotta River, Maine, United States -... | ecosystem: Environmental > Aquatic > Marine >... | reverse complement strand
GGTGTCGTTTTTTCAAAAATTTTCATGACATCATAATGCCTAGAATCATCTTTTATTTTATCAAAGAGATTAATAATAACGTCTTTATGATTTGAATCACATTCCAGAATTTGAAAAAAATTACCTTCAGAATATAACAAGATACCGCCAATATTAGCTTTGTTATTGGCGGATTCCGTCTGCTTAAAAAGTGCTTTGACGTCATCCTGTTCCAGATTAGGGTCACAGGTGCTTACATAGCAGATAGAATAGATCATTGGGCAATTAGTTTAGATAAAGATAAAAAAAAACCTCCGGTAATCAACCGGAGGCCATTCATCAATCAAAAAACGAACAGTTATCTTTGATCCGGTAATCAGCCGGAGAATTACTGTTTGTTGCTGTTCTGGGTTTTATCCCAAGTATGTTTTAAGTATTTTACTTCTTGAAGTATGCTTCAATCTACGAATCGCTTTCTCTTTAATCTGACGCACACGCTCACGAGTTAAGTCGAAAGTTTCACCAATTTCTTCCAAAGTCATTGGGTGTTGATCTCCAAGACCAAAATACAAACGAATTACATCTGCTTCTCTAGGGGTTAATGTTTCCAAAGCACGCTCAATTTCTGTTCGTAATGATTCGTGCAATAAACTACGATCTGGATTAGGAGATTCTCCACTACGTAATACATCGTAAAGATTAGAATCTTCTCCTTCAACCAAAGGTGCATCCATAGAGACATGACGTCCAGAGTTTTTCATAGACTCTTTTACGTCATTAATTGTCATGTCCAATTCTTTCGCAATTTCTTCAGCAGAAGGTGGACGTTCATGGGCTTGCTCTAAGAAAGCAAATGTTTTATTTATCTTGTTAATGCTACCAATTTTGTTTAATGGTAAACGAACAATACGAGATTGCTCGGCCAATGCCTGCAAAATCGATTGTCTAATCCACCATACAGCATACGATATAAATTTAAAACCACGAGTTTCATCGAAACGTTGAGCGGCTTTAATTAAACCAAGGTTTCCTTCATTGATCAAATCGGGAAGGGTTAATCCTTGATTTTGGTATTGCTTAGCTACCGATACTACGAAACGAAGGTTGGCTTTTGTCAATTTTTCAAGGGCGCGTTGATCCCCCGCTTTTATGCGCTGTGCCAATTCTACTTCTTCGTCTGCGGTAATTAAGTCAACTTTTCCTATTTCTTGAAGGTACTTGTCCAACGATGCAGTTTCCCTGTTGGTAACCTGCTTGGTAATTTTAAGTTGTCTCATCTACAATTTCTCCTTTTCTATTTAAGTTATTTTACTTGCGTACTTAGTTATACGCAAAATGTTACCTAAATGTTACAAAAGGGTTACTTTATTTTAATAAATGGGGTCTAATTGGGTGTGATAGAATCGTTTTTTACGCCTCTTTTTTGCTGTAATACACTGTCTATCTGACTGTTATTTTGCGTTTTAAATTCTTCTTTAGTTGCTGCATTAAAATAGTGAAGTGTGGTCTTTTTAGTCGCTGTACTATCGTTTGTAAAGGCCTCTATCGAGTCAATCTCTTTTGGAAAAACTCGATTTTGTTTTGCTGTGGTAGTTTTTGGTTCTTTTTTCGGATTATCAATTGCGTTATCCACCAAATTTTCTGAAACTGGCAAGTCATGTGAAGGGGTGATACTATCATTTTCGATAATTGCATGCTCGTTTGACACCTCATTCTTCGTTGTGATTTGAGGTTTGAGTTCTATTAAATTACTATCGGTTATTGTTTCTTCGGTAGGAGCCTCATTTGAAGATGGTAGACGATTTTGCGGATCGAAAACATAAAAAGCGAGGACAACGGTAAGAGGTATACCTATGAGGAATAAAAACCCTCGTCTACGTTTTCTTTGCCTGTCTAAGGTTGTGTCAATTCGTTCCCAAAAGTCACTGCTCATCTCCTTATTTCCGGCTTTGAGCTGTTGCTCGATAAAATGCCCTATGTCTTGCTTTTTCTTCATTACACCGTGTTTTTTTGGGTCAATACTGCTAGTTTTTTCTGTAAGAGTTGTTTTGCTCTATGGTAGTTGGATTTTGAAGTTCCTTCACTAATGGAAAGTGCTTCGGCAATTTGCTTATGACTATATCCATCTAATTGAAACATATTAAAAACAAGACGATATTGGTGCGGTAATTCTTGTATAGCTTTTAATATGGTGTCTAAATGTATGTTGTTGTTTTCTTCAATGTCTATAGTTGTGTCTTCAGATAACTTCGTTGGAAGTTCTGATGTGCTTTGTATGTTTTTTTTAAATTTCGAAATCGCTTTATTGATCGCGATTCGTTTCATCCATCCTTCAAAAGACCCACTTCCTTTGTAGGCGCCAATTTTATCAAAAATGACAATAAATGTATCGTGCACATTGTCCTCTGCTTCGGCAGTATTGCGGCAATATTTTAACGAGGTATAGTATAAGACGTCCTTAAATTTTAAGAATAACTGCCTCTGAGACGTTCGCTGTCCCTTCTTACATCCCTCAATGAGTTGTTTTAAATCCAAATGCGCTAGTTGGTTTTCTACTCTAAAGTATTCAATTTTTATAAAAGTTGCGTGGTCGAAGAAAAATTAACGCAACTTTTTGAAATTCACATGACCACTTATTAAACATCCTCGAGCGAATATTAATTCAATATTGTATTTACGAGAGGTGTTAAGTTTCTTTGAATCATAAAAAAAATGATATGAAAAAAAAACAATGGATTATAATAGCAGTATTAGCAATTATAGCAAGTGCATGCTCAAGCGACGATGAAACAATAGTAGACGATGGGCCCGATGGTGGTGATCCCGAAGAGACATTAGTAGTTCAATTTATTAATTCTCTTGGTGCTTCAGAAACAACCTTTAAAGTGAATGGAGCCGAATTCGTAACTCAAAATGGGACAACATTACTAATTACGGAGAATACAATTTTAAAGGATGATGAGTTACGGTTTACCGTAAGTGATGAGGGTAATTTGTCGGTTGTTTGGAATGAAGATTCCCAATTTAATGCCGAAGCCAACTCTATGAATAATTTATTTCTAGAAGGAAATAGAGCTCCGTCTCAGTTTGTTTTTTCGCAAATAGACGATAACTCACTCAGCGGAACTTCTGGCAATCGTACTTTATTACTCACAGTGGATGAAAACTTAAATGTTTCGGCGACCATTACCTTTGCTGAAAAAAATAGTGTTTTATCGGCTTCTATTGAAGAAAAAACATCGAGCGACTATTTAACACCTCCTTCAATTCTTGCCGGATCCGAAATTTTTAGTTTTGAAGGGCAATCTTTAAGATCTGGAATGAAGTTCGCAGCGTCACGTAACAGTCTTTATTTTGTGAATAGGGAATTTTCAGAAACGGTTCAGTTTATTAAATATGATTTGTCAACTCAGAGTAGTACAAAAGTGCAATACCCGGGTCTTAATGGCTTTGAAAAGCATTTAGAGTTATTTGAAGATAAATTAGTGAGTTTATCTCAAAGAGAGCTAATGGAATTAGATTACGAGATGGTAAATGACCCTATCGTTACTCAATCTAATGGACCAGATGGTGGTGAAAAGAGTTTTCTGTATCATGGCGATATGTATGTTGTTGGAGGTTTTGGACAGTTAGAAGCGAACACGATCAATAGGTTGAATTTGGAAACCAGTACTTTTTCTCAAGTTGGACTGTTACCCAATGAACAATCGTATTCTGATGGAGCGATATATAATGAAAAATTGTATGTATTTGGTGGATGGTACCCGTCACAGCAAGGAACCAATTATTTTGATGATATATTAATTTACGATACTTCTACCTTTACAATCCAGGAAGAACTGGTCATGCCTATAGAAGTACTAGATACCTTTACGGCCCGAGTTCAAAATCTAATCTATGTTGGAGGACGAGCCGTAGAAGAAGTGATCGATAACGGAAACGGCAATACAACAGTAATTACTCGGCCTTTTTTAGGAGTTTTGAACGCGCAAACTAATGAGTTTACAGAGTACGACACCACGAATTTATTTCCTAATCAATATTCCCTTCGTAATATGACAGGCTCATCTACTGCATTATTTTTGGCAGTGGCTAGTCCAGGTGATCATAATGATGGTCAATGGAAAACAACTATTTACGAAGTCCCATTACAGTAATGACATAATATTATCCTTGATTAAAGCGCTCCTAATAGGGGCGTTTTTATTGAAAATCTAATGCTTGCGTGGCCGAAAGAAGTTGTTCCAAGGCTTCAATTTTGCGAAATATTTTATTGAAAAAGGTATGTTGCTCTTTCTCTCCAGTGGTGTTAAGGGTCTTGGAGTGATCCAGTTGTTGTTTAAAATAGACGGAAGCCTGTTCACATGTTCGTTCATCGTTGGTTAAAAAATAAGATAACATAGAAAAAGGGATGTATAACAGTTGTTGGGAGTCCATCGTAACCAAAACTTGATTATTCATTAACAACAATTCGTTATAATAGAGCGTGAAAGGAGTATCTTTTGATTGCATTTTCTGAAATACATTTTCAACAACCCTTTGTACAGCTTTGCACAATGCGATAGCATCTTCAAGGTCCAACAATCCAGCTTCGTAATAAAAGTGAATCTGTTTGAGCGTACTATTGACCGTGGTGATATCCCAAATTTCCGAAACGGGAGCTTTTTCATAGACTGAACTTAATTTTTTAGCAGCTTCCAGTGTGGCAAGTTTTGGTTGAAAGCTGTTAAAATGAATATTGACCAAGCTGTCGCCGAGTAATTTTAACCAGACATAGCATTTAAAGCGTGTAAGTATATTTCCACTTAATAAATAAAATATGGGCAAATCTTTTGCTGAATACAGAAGCGAACTGCTAGAGCCTTTACCAAGATTCACCAGCGATTCATAAGAGGTGTTAAAATAATCTTTCAATTGTTCTTCGGAAGTAATGGTGGCTGTTTTCTCTACCACCACCATGTGCTGGTTTGTTGTTGCAAATAGGGCATCCAGCGAAATTCCATATGCTTTGGCGAGTAAAACGCTTTCGGCCAAAGAAAACTTGCTTTTCATGGAAGAACGCCTATGAGCCGCATCATAGCTTATATCTAGTGCTTGCGCAATAGCCTCGTTTAAAGAGGTGCCGCTGGGCAACTTCTCTTTTAGAATGCCTAAAAATTCAGTTTGTAACATAGTATAAAGATACAATTTTTGTGAATATCGCAAAAATTAAATACCTCTATTGTGTTTTCGATCAAATTAAATGTGATTATTACAATAATTTTGAGCAACAATAAAATTCAATAGTATGAAATATGTTCTCATTGTAGTGTGTTATTTAGTAACAGTAACCGCTACCTACGCTCAATCTGAAAAAAGAAAATTTCGCGCCCCTGCGTGGATCACACACAGTGACAATGTCGACATTGTAGGTGTGTCTTTTGCTGCTTTTCCAAAGGGAGTTTTTAAGAAAGATACCACCCTTGCACGTACTTTTGGTATTCGTATCGAACCTTCTTTAATTGCTATATTATCTCCACTCATGCCAAAATCTCCAGTTTCAACATCTTATGAGCAATTCCAAAGAAGTATTGCGGTACCTCCCACTGAAATTATTTATGGAATTAATCTATCCTCAGGAACTTTTGGGGAAACCCATATTTATGGTCTTTCTAGCAGTCTTTTGGTACAATATCTATACCGTATGAATGGGGTTGCCATTGCAGGATTATCCAATATGACTGAATCAGGTAATGGTGTTTTCATTTCGGTAATGGGCAATCAGTTTTACAAAGGGAATGGAGTATCAATCTCTTTTGGAAATCACAGCGCCTATTTCAACGGAATTCAAGTTGGTGCATTGAATACAATCAACACCCAAGGTGCTGGAATGCAACTGTCCTTATCTAATGAAGCAACAAATTTTACGGGTATTCAGATAGCTGCCTATAATGAAGGAGACGGAATACGTGGTGTTCAAATTGGACTGACGAATGTGGCCAAAAACTTTCGAGGGATTCAATTAGGGTTTTGGAATAAAAATGACAAACGGTCCTTACCTTTAATCAATTGGCAGTTCAGTAACTAAAAAAAGCCGCTCATGGAGCGGCTTTTTTTTATTCAATAACGAACTAAATTAGTCCTTTCTGTCTCTGTTACGGTTGTCACGTCCACGGTTATTACCATTTCTGTTTCCTCCTCGATCGTCGCGTTTTGGACGCTCTACATAACCTTCTGGTTTTGGTAAAAGTGCCTTGCGAGAAACTTTATCCTTACGGGTTCGTTTATCTACTCCAAAGTACTTCACATCAAAAACGTCACCCATGTTCACAACATCTGAAACATTTTCTGTACGTTCCCAAGCCAATTCAGAAACATGCAATAGTACTTCATTTCCAGGAGCTTCCATATACTCTACAACAGCACCAAAATCTAACATCTTGATTACCTTCACTTCGTAAACGGATCCTACCTCTGGTTTAAATGTTAACGAATCAATCTTCGCTAATACAGCATCGATTCCTTCTTGTCCAGTTCCTAGAATTTCTACAATACCTTCTTCTGTAACTGGGTCTTCGTTTATTACGATAGTACATCCAGTTTCCTTCTGAAGTTCTTGAATTACTTTTCCTCCAGGACCAATTAAGGCACCAATGTATTCATTTGGAATACGTGTGGTGATCATTTTAGGAGCGTAAGATTTAACATCCTCGCGAGGTTGTTCAATCGTATCTGTTAATTTCTCAAGGATATGTAAACGACCATCACGTGCTTGTTTTAAGGCATTCACCAAAATTTCGTACGAAAGTCCTTTTACTTTGATATCCATTTGACAAGCCGTAATTCCATCGGCTGTTCCTGTTACTTTAAAATCCATATCTCCTAAGTGATCTTCATCACCAAGTATATCAGACAATACCGCGTATTTTCCAGAATCTGCATCTGAGATCAATCCCATTGCAATACCTGAAACAGGTTTTTTCATTTGAACTCCTGCGTCCATCATTGCCATAGTTCCTGCACAAACAGTTGCCATAGAAGAAGAACCGTTAGATTCTAATACTTCACTTACCACACGCACAGTATAAGGACAATCATCTGGCACCATACCTTTAAGGGCACGTTGTGCTAAGTTACCGTGTCCAACTTCACGACGTGAAGTTCCACGAATAGGTCTAGCTTCTCCAGTACAAAAAGGAGGGAAGTTATAGTGAAGGTAGAAAGTCTCTTCGCCTTCATAACTTGGCATATCTATTTGGTTTGCTTCTCTTGAAGTTCCTAAAGTTACCGTTGCTAATGCTTGTGTTTCTCCTCTAGTAAATACAGAAGATCCATGCACAGATGGTAAATAGTCTACTTCACACCAGATAGGACGAATGTCAACTGTTTTACGACCATCCAAACGAAGTCCTTCGTTTAAGGTTAAGTCTCTAATAGCAGCTTTTTCTGCAGCGCGATAATATTTGGATACTAAGTCTCCAAAGACTTCCAATTCTTCTTCAGAAAAGGTAGCTTTAATTTCCTCTTTGATTTCACCAAAAGCTGCACCTCTTTCTTGCTTTGAAGAACCTGCTTTTGCAATGGCATACACTTTATCGTAAGCCATGTCGTGAATTTTCTTTTTCAAATCTTCATCTTCTCTTTCCGGCTCGTATTCACGAACTTCTTTCTTTCCGAAGGCTTCGGCCAATCGCTCTTGGGCAGCACATTGCACTTTAATAGCTTCGTGTGCAGCTTTGATAGCTTCTGTCATTTCTTCTTCCGAAATTTCATCCATTTCACCTTCCACCATCATTACAGAATCAGCAGAAGCTCCAATCATCATGTCGATGTCAGATTCGGCTAATTGTGCTCTCGATGGGTTGATAATGAATTCACCATCTATTCGTCCTACTCTTACTTCAGAAATAGCACATTCGAATGGAAAATCTGATAACTGAATCGCCGCAGATGCTGCTAATCCAGCCATAGCGTCCGGCATAACATTTTCGTCATGAGACATTAACTGAATCATCACTTGTGTTTCACTGTGATAATCTTTTGGGAAAAGTGGACGCAATACACGGTCCACCAAACGCATGGTCAATACTTCACCGTCACTCGGACGTGCTTCTCTTTTGAAGAAACCTCCTGGGTATCGTCCTGCTGCTGCAAATTTCTCGCGGTAATCTACCGTTAATGGTAAGAAGTCCACATCGCTTTGCTTGTAGTTAGAAACTACTGTACAAAGCAACATACACTTTCCAGATTGAACGACAACAGAACCATGAGCTTGCTTCGCCAATTTTCCAGTTTCGATGGAGATTTCTCTACCATCACCGAGGTCTATGACCTCTCTAAATACTTGTGGTATCATTTATTTGTTTTTCATTATTGCACAATAAGTTTGCGCATTTTTATTTGGTCAAGGTTTGATTTTCAAACCCAGTGTTGTTGTGTTGTTGTGGTTTGACCAATGAAAAACTAAGGGTAGCTTTTTATGTATTTAAGCCTTTTCATCATGTAAGACTATAAGAACTTAAAGGTACAGTTATTATAGTAAAAATAAAAAGGGGCGCAAAGCACCCCTTTTTTATATAAAATTACTTACGTAATCCTAATTCTTTAACAATGGCACGATATCTCATGATATCTTTCTTCATCAAGTAGTTCAATAATGAACGACGTTTTCCTACCAATTTTACCAAAGACCGCTCGGTGTTATAATCCTTGTGGTTTTCTTTAAGGTGTTTTGTTAAATGATCGATTCTGTACGTGAAAAGAGCGATTTGCCCTTCAGCAGAACCTGTGTCGGTTGCAGATTTTCCGTGCTTTGCGAAAATTTCTGCTTTTTCTTTAGAGTCTAAATACATTCCAATATTTATTTAAATGATTTTTATGTATCCAATTACGTTTCTCGCAATCAGGCTGCAAAGATACACTATTATTTAAAATTAAAAACTCACTATAGATATTTTAGTTTTTTTAACAAATCGTTAAACCTTTTTTAAGGATAACAGTCCTAGAGAATGTATAACCTTTAAATACAAATGTATGAAACCGATTATTAAAAACTTGTTATTTCTAGTTCTTGGCACTAGTCTATTCTTCACTAGCTGTAGTAAAGATGATAGTGCCGACCAAGAAACTGATGAAACCACAATTGAAATTACCGATCTAACTGCAGAGGCAGCAGAAACTGATGAGGCGGCTGATGGAGCCTTTAACATCGTAGAAACTCTTTACGTAGAAACCGAAGAGGAAACGCGTACATCCGAGAATAGCCTGTTCTCTGATTGTGTTACCATAACACTTAGCAGTGAAAATGGAATCACCTTTGTAACCTTAGATTTTGGCTTAGGCTGTGAATTGCGAAATGGAGATGTTGTATCTGGTATTGTTGATATTACCTATGGTCCTCTCCAGAACGATACGCGCACCATTAATTATACCTTCGACAATTTTACTTTTAATGAAAAAGGAATTGCTGGTGGGGGTACTATATTTAGGGAGCGATCCAACCTAGCAGGTAACCCTCAGTCCACTGTGAATAAAGATATCGTAGTTAGCTTTCCGAACGGGGTAGAAGCTACCGTAACCGTGGATAAAGAGCGGGAGTGGATTGAAGGTGTTGGAACAGGAACTTGGGAGGACAATGTCTTTTTAATTACCGGAAATCGTTCTGTGGTTTTTGACAATGGATTTACACAGAACTCTGAAGTTACCAACGCGTTACGTCGCGAGGCAACTTGTCGCTATTTTGTAAGCGGGGAAGTTGATATTACAAGAAACAATGGAAACGGAGTATTGGACTACGGAGATGGCACTTGTGATAATGTAGCGACACTGACGGTAAATGGTGAAACGATTACTATTATCTTGAGGAGATAATAGAGTGTTTGGTTGATTTAAAAGGAAAAGCCACGCAATAGCGTGGCTTTTTTATTATGCAGTAATTTCTCTTAGGGGTCTGTTCAGTACCAAATCGAGATATAAGTTAATTTTACGCTTTAGGTCTTTACGGTGAGATATAAAATCTAGGAAACCATGATCTAGTACAAACTCAGCCGATTGAAACCCATCTGGTAAATCTTTACCTGTAGTATCTTTTACAACTCGCGGACCTGCAAATCCAATAAGGGCACCAGGTTCACTAATATTAATGTCTCCCAACATCGCAAAGGATGCAGTTGTTCCACCTGTTGTTGGGTCGGTGCATAGCGAAACGTAAGGGAGTTTCGCTTCTGCTAGTTGTGCTAACTTGGCGCTGGTTTTTGCTAATTGCATTAACGAAAGTGCAGCTTCCATCATACGAGCCCCACCACTTTTCGAGATCATTACAAATGGTAATTTCTTTTTTAATGCATAGTCAGCAGCACGTGCAATCTTTTCTCCAACAACACTTCCCATAGAACCACCTATAAAGCTAAAGTCCATACAGGCAACAACCATGTCTTTTCCCATCGATTTTCCAACTGCTGTGCGAACGGCGTCTTTAAGCCCCGTTTTTTCTTGAGCGGCCTTTAATCGATCTACATATTTCTTATTGTCTTCGAACTTTAATGGATCTTTAGATGTAAGGTTAGGATCTAGTTCTTTAAACTTATTGTCGTCAAAAAGAATTTCAAAATACTCTTTGCTCCCAATACGCACGTGATATCCGTCTTCCGGACTTACGTAAAAGTTTTTTTCTAGCTCTTCGGCATCTACTATTTTTCCAGTAGGAGATTTGTACCAAAGTCCTTTAGGTACATCCTTCTTTTCTTCAGTTGGGGTTTGAATCCCTTTTTTTGTTCTTTTAAACCAAGCCATAGTATAGTGAGGAAGTTGTCTTGTTTATAATGTATTTACGTTGTTGAGGTCCTCGAACGCTTTTTGTAAACGCTTCTTAAAGGTAGTTTCTCCTTCGCGCAGCCATTTTCTTGGATCGTAATATTTTTTATTCGGTATATCTCCTCCATCAGGATTCCCTATCTGAGTACGAAGATAATCAATATTATTAACCATATAGTCGCGAATACCTTCTGCGAATGCAAATTGAAGGTCGGTGTCGATATTCATTTTTACCACTCCATAACCAATAGCTTCTCTAATTTCTTCTACTGTAGAACCGCTTCCTCCGTGAAAAACGAAATCAATCGGATTGTGTCCTGTGCTATATTTAGACTGCACATGTTCTTGCGAATTTTTCAAGATTTTTGGAGTCAGTTTTACATTTCCTGGTTTGTAAACACCGTGCACATTTCCAAAAGCCGCTGCGATTGTAAATTGATCGCTAACTTTTAACAACTCTTCGTAGGCATAGGCCACTTCTTCTGGTTGCGTATATAATTTCGAGCTATCCACATCGGTATTATCTACACCATCTTCTTCACCACCTGTAATCCCTAATTCAATCTCGAGGGTCATTCCCATTTTGCTCATTCGCTCTAAATAGGTTTTACAAATCTCAATATTTTCTTCGATAGGCTCTTCACTTAAATCAATCATGTGAGAACTATATAAAGGACGTCCCGTTTCTTTAAAATGGATCTCACTAGCATCGAGCAAACCATCAATCCAAGGCAATAATTTTTTAGCACAATGATCTGTGTGCAAAATAACAGTAGCACCATATGCTTTAGCCATTTCATGAATGTGTTTTGCACCAGCTACACCGCCCGCTATTGCGGCCTTTTG
>Ga0316208_1003362_pt1 | contig 11622 bp, 9 predicted proteins | sample 3monopyrite_MG_FD_204944 | JGI IMG/M metagenome (GOLD analysis project Ga0316208, IMG submission 204944) | Microbial mat bacterial communities from mineral coupon in-situ incubated in ocean water Damariscotta River, Maine, United States -... | ecosystem: Environmental > Aquatic > Marine > Coastal... | reverse complement strand
AAGATTTGCGATCATCAAAGACTTTAACTCGGAAACCTGTTTCTGATAATCAGGACTGCTGGCCAGATTGTTCATGCAGTAAGGATCATTGACGACATCGTAAAGTTCTTCAGACGGACGTTTGCCAAAACAGAGTTGCCAAAACTGACTGCTGCCTGCCTGCGTTCTTCCGTTAAGAATTTCTGTTTTCGTCGGGCTGCCATCACAGTTCAAATATCCCGTTTCAGGATTCCCACCCGGCCAACGGGACGTTTCGTAATTGATCAGATAAAGCATTCCGTTTTTGACAATCCCGCGGATCGGATATCCCCAATCGTTCGGACGACCAATATCGTGCCGCTCTTTGCCGATGAGAACAAAATCTCGTTGCGATATGACACGCCCCGATTTCTTGGATTGAAATATCTCCACCAGCGAACGCCCGGTTGTTGGCTGCATTCCGGCTTGTGTCGCATTCAGTTGGGCTAGTTCCAGAAATGTTGGAGCGAAATCGATAAAGCTGACGTAATCATCAATCGTGCGGCCTGGTTTGGCAATCCCTTTTTTCCACATGATCGCCAGCGGTAGATGATTCGATAACTCGTACTCCTGCCCTTTGATGCGCGGGAAAGGCATGCCGTTATCGGAAGTGACAACAACAAGCGTGTTATCGAGTTCGCCACGCGATTCAAGAAGATTGAGCATTTGAAGGAGATGCGAATCAAAATGCTCCACCTCAAAAGCGTAGTCGAGCATATCGTTACGAGTCACTTCGTTGTCCGGCCAAAACGGAGGAACGATATCAATCTGGTCAATGTTTTTTCCTCCCTTTTTTACACCAGAACCGTATTCATAACGACGATGCGGCTCGCCTCCCCCGTACCAGAAACACCACGGCGTTTCGTCTGTTTTGGCATTCATGAAATCCTTAAAATTCCCCGCGTAATCAATACGTGAAATTCCGGTTGTCGGCGGTTTTTTGCGGGCACGACCAAACGCCTTGCCGGTCATTGTTCGTCTTTTCCCCTGTTCATCCAACGCAATTCCAGGAGCCCAACCTTTGCCGGTCGTTCCGACGAAATAATCATTTTGGGCAAGAACATCTGCATAAGTGGCAAATTCTTTCGGGAAGAAACACCAATGATTGCAAGCCTGCTTCAATTGCCAGGAATTGCGTCCCGTTAAAATACAGGCACGCGAGGGAGCACACTTGGCATTCGGTGTGTACGCTTTTGTGAAGAGCAATCCCTGTTTCGCAACTCGATCAAACCCCGGCGTTTTCACCCAGTTGCAACCGTAAGCCCCCATGTGTGGATAGGAAGCGTCATCTGCAATGCAGAACAGAATATTCGGACGTGATGAAGATGTTGCAGGATCTAATTTCGCAAAACAGACCGCCGGCAAAACGGCAAGCATCAACAGAACTTGCAAGACTATTTCTTTAACTTTCAATTCAACTTTCATCAGTAACTTTCCATTCGTTTGATGGTATCATTTGATCCAGGCAAACCGAAACCAAGATCGTAGGTCAGGTTTTCCAGCCTGACGAAAGTGGTTCCCATGAGGCTTACCTTCCATTTGATCAACGAACTCATTTTCATTGAAAAGGATTGCCTCAATCGTGTCAGGCTGGAAAGCCTAACCGACGGGCTATCAAAAACTCCACTATTTTTCGTGCAACATTCATTCTACCGATAAAGGCAGCACGGCGAAATCGTAACTCTGGTTCACATCGGGCCACATCGGAATATCGCCTTTAATTCGCAGGCTCCATTTAATTTTATTATTGCTGGCGTTGAAGGAGTGCATCGTCGATTGGGGAATGATGACTTCCAGGTTGCCTTCAGGCATTTCCATCGGTTGATCGGTATCGAATAAATCTTCACTGTAAAATTCACTGGTGTCGGTGTGAGTATTGGTCCCTTGTTGATACTGCGCCCATTCGGTCCCGACGAGCTGAATTTGTAATCTTCGTATTGAAGACGTACTGCCGTTGAATCGCCAATTGAGATCGAATGTGTCTCCCAGCATGGTGGTTGCATCGCTGACAAACAACCGCGGCTTCGGATTAAACATGGCCAGAAACATGTAAATGGTCACAAGAATCGTGCCGATGCCAACGAGCACAAACGGAATAAGGAAAAATGTCAAAAACCAATCCGGTTTTCCCCGCATCCAGCCACCGGCGACTTCAAACAGAAAGACAGAAATAATGCCATTCCATATCAGTGCGAAAATTAAAACGGCAAAAAGCCCCACGACCGTATTTGAACCTGACTTCAACTCAACCGGTCCGGTAGCATTGGAGGCCGGTTCCCATTCTCGTTTTTGCCAATCTTCCTGAGTGGTTTGAGCCTGTTCCTGGATCGCAGTTGCTGTTCGCCATTCCTCATTTTTCACGCCAGCAAGTTTGCTCGTGATAAAACTTTGGGCCAACAGTCGACCAAAAATAAGTCCGAACAGACCAATCATGACAAAGACCAATGGAATGAGACCAAGAAGCAACATCGGTGAAAAATCGCGATTAAGAACTGCTTCGCTAATATTTTCCGGGTTCACATAGCAAACCGTTTTTGTTCCCGGACGAAGTTTGTTGACGATTTTCAGCAAACTCGAACGGGAACCGCCAGCGACTTTGTAATTGCGATACTTCTTCCCACGAAAATCTTCTCCATGGGATCTGTATTTATATTCGATTGCAATTCTATGCTGACCGTTTTTGTTTTCCACTGCACTGGAAACAATTTCACAAGGTGTTTCCACCCAACTGGTCGCTTCCAGATACTGCATGAATGGAAAAAGAAACAGCGGAAATAGCGCAACCGTTCCGACGAGAATAAAAAAACCGAAAAATAACCCCGAAAAACAACCACACCCGCGCCCCATCGATTGGGAATGCGATAACGCTTTCGATGCAGATTGCGATGAATCATCAAACGACATTTTTCGTATCCTTTCATATCAGTCATGATAGCTTCACCCCAAATAGTTTCGTCGGGTTGAAGCAAGGTTCTGAAAAAAGTGTGAAAACTATTTGTGAATATGTTATAAACGATGAACGATGATTTGTCAGGCTGGAAAGTACCGTAGGCTGACAGTAATTGTTCGAACGATCCTAACCCGGCGTAGCCGGAACCAAAAAAGTTTAACCACAGAGATCAAAGAGAAAAAAGAGAATCGTTGGAACAACTAACAACTAACAACTAATCAATAACTGAAAAAACGGTATTGGGCTACTTAGAATCTTTCAAAATATTCCTCTGAGTTCTCTGTACCCTCTGTGGCTTTCGATAATATCCTGCCCATTTTGTGTAGCATTTGATTGATAAGCAAAACTGTTTTCAACTTCGATCTTGATAACCATGATTCAGCCCTCATTCAATCACAATAAAATTTTACGAATAGCTAACTGCGTGACGGTTTTGTTATCGCTAATATTTTTCACAAATGTTGCGATGGCAGATCGATTTGTCATTGTGAACGAAAAAGGCGAGAAGCGGGAAGTTATCGGGCGGCTGCATGCCAGCGGGCAGGGGGCGTATGCGATTGAACGACCGGGCGGACAGATGGAACTGGTGGCTCAAGGAGCGGTCATTGAACGGGATAACACGGTTCCCTGGAAAGCTGCCACGCCGGAAGAGTTGGCTGCGGAACTAGCGGATGAATTCGGGAACGAAACGTTTCGCAGTTTTCTGGAAGGTGATTTTGTTGTCGGGTTGGTCTTGATGGAAAAACTCCCGAAAAAATCCGAAGGGCGAGTCGTCAACTTCATGAAAAAGGCAGCGAAGTTCATGAACACGGTACAAAATACCTTTCTGAAATTCGCCAAGAAAATGAAACTACAATTAAAAGATCCCGACTGTCCACTCGTGCTGCTCATTTTTGAATCGGATGACGACTTCGATGCTTACGCTGAAAAAGTGATGCAAGGGCAGGGGCTTTCTGCGGGAAACATTTCCGGTTTTTATAACGGCCTCACTAATTACCTGGCGATTCGGATGACGGAGTGCCACACCTTTGAAGTCCCGCTGCACGAGGCGATTCACCAACAGGTTTATAATCGCGGCGTGTTAAAGCGACTCGCACCGATACCTGCCTGGTTCAACGAAGGAATTGCTTCTGGCTTTGAATCAAACAGTGATCGCATCAGTGCAGGCCCAACCAAAGTCCATCAACGATATGCAAAAATGGCTCAAACAGCCCGGCAATTAACTTGGAGCCAACTCATCACCGACGATAAAGCCTTCCGGGGGGATGTCCTCGTCGGGGAAGCGTACTGTCACGCCTGGTCGATGCACTGGATCTTGGTCACCAAGCACGCCAAACAATACACCGCGTATGTGAAGCATCTTTCCGAAATAGAACCGTTCACGAAGCAGGATACCGATGCCCGTCAAGCAGAATTTATGCGCTACTTTGGGGAGGACATCACCGCATTAAAAAAAGAGTTTGAACAGGCAATTCTGATCGCTTATCGCAGGAGAAGAAAACCAGCCGTTAAAAAAGAACGAGCCGGTTATTTGCACGCACAACGGGCGCTCGCCGATTATGAACTGACTGCGATCAACAGGCAGGATCTGGGTGGTTTATTGGAAGTGCAGGGGAGAATGCGTAATATCAACCCATTTCGCAGCCTTTCGTTTTCCATCGTCGTGATTACCGATGCGGGGGTTTATGCTCAATGGATACTGCCAAATGTTTCCTCGAAACAGGTCGTGTCACTCGCCAAAAAGTATGCTGATAAAATTGCTCCCGGAGGACAACGTACAGGTTCATCCAATTCTTTCCGTGTGAAAATTCGCTCAATTTCTCCCGACAGCGAAGAAGCCGCCCGCTGGAAAAGAGGCGAACTCCCGCCCCCCGATGCGGGACGTTAATTCTTATGCCCGATAAAATTCTCTTTTTCATCACTGTTGATCACCTTGCTCCGACCGACCTGGCTTGCAATGGAAACAGAGAGACGCAAACGCCGTCTCTGGATAAGCTGGTTCTGGATGGCGTCGTTTTTGACGAACATTACGCATCCGCCACTTTTCTCAATGCCAGCTTGAACGCGTGGACGACCGGACTGCCAATTGCAGAGCATGGGACAGCGTCGATAAATAAATTAGGAGAAGCCCTTGCTGCGAATCGGATTGAGCTGACACAGATAAGCGATGCAGGGGACGATTTCACCGAGCAGATTCAGCAATTCTTTGACAGCATTGAAAAGAAAAGAGACTACTTCTGTTGGCTGCGAGTTTCAACGGCAGGCAAGTCAACCGCGTCTGAAAGGGCAGCCCAACTGGAAAATGTAATCGCGAGGCTGCATAAAAAAGTCGATCAGTGGGAAAAATATCAAATCGCCTGGTTAATCACTTCCGAACAAGGGGCATTACCTGAAGAAGAAACACCAGAAACCATCTCTGCTTTTTACGCTACGCAATGGCAACAAAGCCTAAGTAGAAAACTAGGGAGACCACTAATCCTTTCCGGCAATTTTCTTCCCGAAGATTGCCCGCAAAGAATTCAGTCGCTTACCGTGGCACAAGATATTCACTGGACAATACTTGAATATCTGGGTTGCGAAATCCCGTCAAGCTTCACTTCACAATCACTAATCGCATGTTTCTCTCAGCCTCAACAGCAAGATCGCCAACTGTTACTACTGGATAATAATCTGGCTGGGCTGCGAACTTCGACAGACTTAACTGTAGTCACAGTCAATCCCGAGGAAGAAAGCGACACGGCATCTGCCCAATACTACTTGAAACCAGAAGATCGAAGCGACGTCAATGACCTCAGCACAACCGCTCCCGAACACGTTGAAAAGCGAATAGCCGAGTTGAAAGAACTTCTTAACAAGTTCGATAAAAGTAAGCCGGGTTAGAAACCGAGTAGCTCAGACAATCCCGTTCAGGGTTGTCTGAGTTGCGTAGCAACCCGAGGAATTAATTTTCAGACATCGCTTATTCTGATTATCAAACCGATCACTGAAATGCTGTGCAAAGATGGCAGGATATATTGAAGAATCGTAGGTTAGGCTTTCTAGCCTGACAGCATGGCGCAAAAACTTTTCGAGAAATAAGGCCCGTTGGCTGGTGAATCAAAAGGTGAGCTTCATGGAAACCACATTTGTCAGACTGGAAAGCCTAACCTACTTTGGTTCCGGCTACGCCGGGTTAGTATCATTATCAATGAAATGCTGCGCAAAAGTGACCGTTTTTTTTACCGTGAAGTAGAAAGAAGTGAAAAATATAGAAAAAAGAGTTTCACGTAATGGCGCGGCGACGCAAAGAAAAGGAAAAAAGAACAGATACAGTGACTGAAAATTAATTCGCGAAAATTCACGTTTATTCGTGTTCGACACCTTCAAGGTAAAGAAAACTGGTTGACGCAGTCGCCTTCGGCTCGCCGGAAAAACAAATCTATTAGTTACTTTTATCATTCACTCGTTCGAAAACGAGTGGATGATCGCTGTGGGCATCTTTGACACGTAGCGAGACGCGACCATCGAGCAGGTCTTCGAGCAGTTCGCCGCATATTTCGTAACGCCAGCCGGTTGCCAGACGAGGTAGATTTTCCTGATCCTCTTTTTCAGAAAAATGCCAGCGGACGAAATCTCGTAAATCGCTGGTTGTTCCCACCATTGCCGGGGAGAGGTCGCATTCTGCACAGCGGTTTGCCATCGCAATGGCAAGCAGTTTGCCGAGCGCCTGTTCTTCCTGTTTAGAATTATCGGGTTGATGATTTCGGATTTTTGCAGGCAATTCAGATTCTGGCAGATCCATCGCCACTTCAATCTGCTTCAATAGTTCTGAAACATGCCTTTTGTAACTGCCGCGCTGCATGTCGCGGGAAGAAAGAATTTCGGCTTCGGAAGTCGGCTTGCGATGTGCGACATCAACCAGTAAATCGTCCCGCAAAATGGATCGAACCGGTCGGTCCAGTTTATCTGCGGTCGCCTCTCGCCATTGGAATAACGCTCGCGCGATGGCGAGTTCTCTGCGGGAAAGCCGGGCAATTTTAGGAAGTCTGTCCCAGGCATCGCCCCGTTGTTTTTGTGTTTGAATGAGTGAATCGATAAAACTCTGGCATTCTTCGTTCGCCCATTCGGTTCGCTTTGTTTTTTTTAATTGACGTTTTTGTTTGGCTGCAATTTGAATCAGATACAGAACATCTTCGAGGGCGTATTCAATTTGTTTTTTGGTCAGCGGTCGGCGTCCCCAGTCGGTGCGGGTTTCTCGTCCATGAATTTTTGCGTTGACCATTTTTTGGACAATCGCAGAATGAGAAAGCGGAAAACCTCTGCTCAACAACCCTTGCACGATTTGCACATCGATCAAATTGGCGGGCGGTTTTTGGATCGCATTCCAGCAGAACAAAATTTCTTCCCGACCGCCATGAATGACGATATTCGTTTCTTCATTCGCCATGATCTCCCACCAGGCGGTTAAGTCGGTCACTTCCAGAGAATCGACTGCGACCGTTTCCTGTTCGGTTGCAAATTGCAGCAAACATAAACGTGGGCGGAATGTATGCTCTGAAATAAATTCGGTATCAAAAGCAATCGCAGGAGCATCGGCTAAGCGAGTACAAAGGCTGTCAAATTCAGATTGGCTGGTAATGAGTCTGGAAGGCATGTTAGAAAACGCGTTCTTTTCAAGATCGAAATATTACAGGTTCTCTACATTCTATCTGATGTTTCGATTCCCAGCAAACTAAGCCCCTGTTTCATCGTTCGGGCGGTTAAATCACACAATTTAAGCCTGCTCATTCTTGTATTGGGATCTTCTTCTTTTGCTACGGTACAATGTTCATAGAAGGAACTGAATGCGTTTGCTGTTTCAAACAGGTAGTTTGTCAGAAGATTCGGACGGTATTCCTGGGCGACATTGGCGAGTGCTTCTTCAAATCGAAGCAGTTGTAAGCCGAGTGCGCGTTCGGCTTCGTGCTGAAGTGAAATGGGTGCAGTCGTGTCGGCTTGGACTTCTTCTCTGGCAAGCCCTGCTTTTCGGAAGATGCCACAAATTCGAGCAAACGCATACTGCATATAAGTGGCGGTATCGCCATTCATGGAAAGCATTTTATCCCAGTCGAAAACGTAATCGCTTTCCCGGTTGTGATGCAAATCGGCATATTTGATGCCGCCCAGTCCGATGATCTCTGCGATTCGTTGACGCTGTTGTTCATCCAGTTCCGGACCGTTCGGTTTACGGTCATCGTTTTCATCAACAATTTTACGTGCCCGGGTGATTGATTCATCAAGCAGGCTTTCCAAGCCGATCGTGTCCCCCGCACGAGTTTTGAAGGGCTTGTTATCTTTGCCCATCACGGTTCCAAAACTGACATGCTGCATTTGTGCCTGATCGTAGCCCCATAATTTTGAAACATCAAACAGAAGTTGAAAATGTTCGCATTGGCGCTTATCGACAACATACAAAATAGTATTCGCTTTTAATTCATCAACACGATACTGAATTGTCGCCAGGTCGGTCGTTGCGTAAGTGAAGGCACCATCTTGTTTTTGAATGATAAACGGAGCCTTGTTCCCCTCGACAAAAACGCAGGTCGCTCCTTGAGATTCTGAAGCGAGTCCTTTCTTCTTCAAGTCATCAACGACATCACCCAACATTGGCTGATAGTAACTTTCCCCCAAAGTGAGGTCGAAATGAATTCCGAGTCGTTTATAAACGACTTCCATTGCATCGTTACAGGCAGGCAGAAATTCATTCCACAGCTTGATGTTCTCTTCATCCCCAGCGTGCAGTTTAGCAGTTTCTTCCCGAGTGAGTTTTACAATCTGCGGGTGAGCAACGATCATTTCTATCAGTTCGGGCTGATCCAGAATCGCTTGGATTTTCTTTTGGGTAGATACCACCGCTTCGTCCAATCCTGCTAACGTGCTGCGTAATTTCTTGAGAGTTTTCTTCTGTTTTTTGCCTTTGCGATTTACCTCGGCTTCCGCCTGAGCCACTGTCTGCTGTGCTATTTCGATATTCTGCTGATTTTTTTCAAGTTGTGCAGAAACGCTGTGATAATCACAAAGCTGACTGACGAGCCGGTAAAGGCGCGATAATTCTCCGACGGGATTTTGTTGGTACGCGGCTTCATCGAGAAAGTTCTTGTAGCCGTACAGGATCATTCCGAACTGAGTACCCCAGTCGCCAATATGATTATCGGTAACGACATCGTGTCCCAGAAATTTGAGGATGCGGGCCAACGCATCTCCAATAACGGTGCTTCGCAAATGCCCCACGTGCATCGGCTTGGCAACATTGGGGGAAGAAAAATCGATGATAGTTTTCTGAGCCGATTTACTTTTTGCAACGCCGAGCCGTTTGTCTTGCAGACTGTTTTGAAGTTGCTGTTGAAGATAATCGGTTTTCAACTTCAGGTTGATAAACCCGGGACCAGCTACATCCGGCGTTTCGCAGAAATCATCGACAGAAAGTTTTTTGATGATTAACGCTGCAATTTCACGCGGCTGTTTCCTCAACTTTTTTCCAAGCGGCATCGCACAATTCGCCTGGAAATCGCCGAACTGTGGATTCTGTGAGGGGAAAACCATGTTCGCATAAGAAGCAGGTTCATCAACAATTTCAGATAACGCGACCGTAAAGCGTTCTCTTAAGACCGTGAGGATATTCATGTTCGTATCTTATTTCAATGAAATGCTGTGCAAAAGTGGTGGGATATTTCAGGCGAGCCGGGGGTTAACACCCCCGGCTCGCCTGAAACTTGTTTGGTTTCGGTTTATTCGGGTTAACCAGTCAGGCTTAACCTTGCGATTCAAGAATGGCTTTCCAGTCGACTTTTTCTGCATCACCCCAGAGTCGTTCCAAGTCGTATATCTCGCGATATTCGGGATCGAACACATGCAGTACGACATCGCCGTAATCTTGCAGGATCCAGTTGTTGCTGGCGTAACCTTCGATGCCGAGCCTTTTCGATCCCTGCTCAGCCATCATGCGATCTGCTTCTTCGATAATTGCATGAAGCTGCCGGCGGCTTTTTCCTGTCGTGATCACAAAGAAATCAAATTCAGGAGTTATTTTTGTCAGATCGAGAACGACAATATTATCGCCACGAAATTCATCTGCAACCTGTGCACAACGGCAAGCAAGCAGCCGCGATTGATTCAATTGCTCAGGATTGCGTTCATAATTGGAACTGAGGCTTTCGCTTGCAGCTTCAAGGTCAGAACTTTGTGGAGTGCTTTCAGTAATGGTCACGATTTCCTTACCAACATTTTTAATTGACACAACGTGCGGGGTCGTATTCGATACGCGCAACTTCAAAAGGTGCTGCGAATTTAATCCCCCTTATAATACACTATTAAAACAGGGAGAGCGTTTCGAGCAAAGCATGTGGCTCCCAGAATTGACAAATTCTATCGAATTCGGTTCGCATGGGGCAAAAAATCAAACAAAATCTGGCATCAGAACCAATAAACAAAGGAGCTTTGTTTTATTATCCCCAAAAGGTGACCGCATGGATACTCTCTCGATGCAGTTGTGCATAAATATGATGAGAATTGCACCAAGTGAGATAATTTGCCATGCTCAAGTTATGCTGCTGTGTTGATGTATTGGCATGCAAGAAGATACTTTCTGAAACTTTGGAGAGAGGAAATAAATATGATCGGAAGAAGAAATTTTCTACAGGGAAGTGTTGCCGCTGCTTTTGGCCTCTCTACTCTTCCCGCTTTGGCTGCTGCAAAGCCGGATGTAAAGCGAATTAAAAAAGCGGTCAAGTATCATATGATTACAGAGAAATTGAGCGTCCTGGATAAATTCAAACTATTAGCTGATCTTGGATACGATGGTACCGAAATTCATGTCACCACGAAGGTGGACCGCAACGAAGTTCGCCAGGCAATTGAAGCGACCGGCGTGCAGGTACATGGTTTTCTTAACAGTAGTAAGCTTGATTTAACTGGCGCAATTGATAATGCAAAATTCTACGGAGCCAGTAGTGTGCTGGTTGTTGCGGGTCGTGTCGATAAAAATAATTCATACGATAAAGTCTACGCTGAACAGCAAAAAAGGCTACGTGTCGCATTACCGTATGCCGAAAAACAGGGTATCAAATTATTGATCGAGAACGTCTGGAACAATTTTCTACTTAGCCCGCTGGAAATGGCTCGCTTTCTGGATGAATTGGAAAGCCCCGCGATTGGAGCTTATTTCGATGTCGGCAATGTCGTGCGGTTTGGTTGGCCGGATCAATGGATTAAAATTCTGGGCAAGCGAATCGGTAAGTTGGACATCAAGGAATACAGCCGAAAAATACAGATGAATGAAGGGCTTCGCAAAGGCTTTCAAGTAGAAATTGGCGAAGGAGATTGTGACTGGCCTGCGGTTCGAAAAGCCCTCAATCAAATCGGCTACATCGATGGCTGGGCCACCGCAGAAGTTCGAGGCGGAGACCGCAAACGCCTGGCTGATATCGCTGAGCGAATGGATCACGTCTTGGCTTTGAAGTAGAAAAATCAGGTAAGCATTGAGCAAACAAAAACTGTCACATCTGTTTCGTTTTTCGTAGGATGGCGTGCTTGCACCCATCTTCGCGTGCCGGATTACGTTCCATGACAGAAAAGAGTGGGAACAGTGATGAGCCGGCGATGGATTCACCGGTGTTAAATTAATGACATGGAGACCA
>Ga0316208_1003361_pt1 | contig 11625 bp, 12 predicted proteins | sample 3monopyrite_MG_FD_204944 | JGI IMG/M metagenome (GOLD analysis project Ga0316208, IMG submission 204944) | Microbial mat bacterial communities from mineral coupon in-situ incubated in ocean water Damariscotta River, Maine, United States -... | ecosystem: Environmental > Aquatic > Marine >... | reverse complement strand
GGGTTTTCTTGTGTTCTATTTTCGCAATACTTTGTTTAGCTTTGTCGACAGTGCGACCAATCGGCCAGCGTACAGAAATACCGGCAAAATAACTGCGTTCCTGATTTTGTATTCCCCATTCCTTTCCGTCGAGTTGATAGCCTAATAACAAGTTAGTAGAGGGTAATAAGTCATCGGCTGCTTTTTTCACTTCCATCGTGCCTTGTTTTTCTAATAGGCGAAGAATTTCATAAGTACGGCTTGATTGAGTGAACTTTTCATAAAAAGGTTTGAACTGTATGTTTGAAACAGGGCGACCGGGGGTGGTGGGGATATATTTTTTTACACCATTATGAAGGATTGCTTTAAAAATAAGATTGCTGTAGGAATCATATATTTCCTGTAATACGATAATATTTTCTTTTTTACCAATGAGTAGCAACTTCATTTTATTAACGTCAATTGGTAATGCGATCTTTTGCCGTTGGCGGTCAAGAATATTTGACATCAGTTTTTTATTGTATTTATACGACGATAAGCTGACTTTCAGGTTTTCATAAGCAGAATACCAGTTGTAATAGGCAGCGGTTAAGCTGGCAAGGTAATCTTCGTATGCCTCAATGATTTGATAACGTCGAATATCATTTTCGATACCAATAATACTGTCTTGTATTTGTATGTTTTTTCCAAAGGCATTTTTTGCAATCGGTTGTGTGATTAAAAACTGCAGGTTGGAACTGTCAGTTGCTGTTAAGGGAGAAGCTGTTTTATTGTACGATAATGATAGTTGGGTTCCGTTATAGGGGAATAGTTTGCTCAGAGATAGAGTTGCTTCTGGTTTATTACTGTCTTTATTTAAGTAAAAATTATGTTGGTATTTTACGTCCATAATAATATCACTGGTAGGAAGCAATAAATCACGACGGTATTTTAGTGGTAATTGATCAATCAGAATTTTTTCAAAATTAATATCTTTTTGAGAGGCTTGTTGAATAAAGTCTTTTAGCGTCAGAGAGGGGGTGGTCTGAGCTGTTGCTATTGTCGAAATAACAATTGATATGAAAAAAATAATGTGGGATGTATTTTTAATAGTCATTTTTTTAATTTATGTTTGTTTGAAACCGCTGCTGCATATCCTGTATAAAGCTATACATGCAAGGAATTAATAAGAGAGTAATGATTGAACCAAACAATAAGCCCCAGGCCATGGCTAACATCATTTCAGCCAACATCGAATCATAACCCGCAACGCCATACGCAGTAGGTAAAACTCCGGCCACTGTTGTGAGGGTAGTCAATATGACCGCTTTAAGACGTGTTTGTGCGATACGCGCAATATTTTCATTCTGTTTCGTTTTTTGTTGCTTCGCGTCGTTTTTATATTCCTGATCAAGCTTTGTAAGCATTATGATGGAATCATTGATCACAACACCTGCCATGCCCAATGCACCAATCGCTGCAAAAAAACCAAACAAGGTTTCACCATGTAACCAGAAGGCGATAATTACACCGACCATCCCAAACGGAATAGCTAGCATTATAAGAATGGCGCGCGTCATAGAATTAAACAAGATAACAAGAATTGCAAAAATTAAAACCACCACCATAATTATCGCATTACGCAAATCATTTCTGGATTCGCGGGTATCTGCCACTTCACCTTCAAAATTTAAACTGGTTGAGGGCTGGCGACTAATAATATCCCGAAACACACTATTTTCTATATTAGTGGCAATTTGTAAGGGGGTTATTTTAGTTTCATGTTTTAAGTTTGCATAGACCTTGGTTGCGCGTCTGGTATCCTGTCTTGTGATTGAGGTAGGGCTGATGGCCTTTGTGATTGTAACTAAATCCCCCAATGGTGCTAAATATTTACCCCGGTTCTCTACAGGGATTTTTAGAATGTTTTCAATATTATTTTTCGCGCGATCAATAACAGATAAGCGTACGTCAATGGTTTCATTACCTTTAGGTAATTCATAAAGTATATTTCCTTCGAGTGAAGCGCGAAAGGTTGTTGCAATATCAACAGGACTAATGGAAAGACGTTTTACCTTGTCACGTTTAATGTCAATATTGTATTCGGGCAAAGCTAATGGACGATCAATTTCTGCATTAGTAAGTTCAGGGTTTTTATTCATTGCGGCTAAGATGGTTTCGGCAGCTTGATTGCGAAGTTGATCATCATTTTCAAGTATAAGCACCTCAACAGCACTACCTGATGATTGTCCCCAGCGACTTTTTTGAATAGTCAGTTTTTTCAACCCTTTGATGTTATCGGCCAGGGGTTTCCATAATGCAACCAGTTCATCTGCTGATCGTTCGCGTTCTTCTTTTGGCTTAATTTCTACTATCATGCGGAAACGGTTTTCTTTCGCGATTCCACCATGGCGACTACGGGCAACCTCTGTACGAAAGCCAATTACTTCTTTTCCAACATAAGGTTGAATAAAGTTTTCAATCTTCTTGCTAATCATTGCGGTTTCATAACGATTGGATTTTTTATTCGCAATACCGATTAATACAATTTCTCGTGTTTCCGAATGAGGGAACAAAACAAAACTCATAGTTTGTTTTGCAATCATTATTGAGCCGAGTAATAGCGCAATAAAAACCCCAAAGATGAGATATTTATAATCTAATGCACGAATTAAAAGAGTACCGTAACGTTCTTCAATATGATCAAACCAATGTGGTGTTGTTTCAGTAAAACTTTTTCGTGTTTGTTGTTTGGCCATAAAACGGGGTGATTGAATGTGTAGATGCCCGGGTAATATCACCAGGGACTCCAGTAAACTTGCCAGTAGCATAAGAAAAACAATAGGAGGAATAAAACTCACAAACGATCCAAAGTGGCCGCCAAAATAAAACAGCGGAACAAAAGCAACACAGGTGGTAGTGATACTTGCCAATACAGGTAAAAAGACTTGTGCAGTTCCTTTCACTGCCGCATCTTGCGAATTGTAACCGCGAGCCTGAAAGCGTGAAATATTTTCGGCGACGACAATGGCATCATCAACCACAATCCCCATAACAATGATAACGGCGGCAAGAGTGATATTATTAATGGTGTACCCCATGAACAGGGTAGCAATAAGTGTTAAACAAATAGTGAAAGGAATACCCATCGCAACCCAAACACCGGCACGTTTGTTTAAAAATAAAAATAGCATAATTAGAATAAGTGTAAAACCGATTGCACCATTGGTTGAAATAATACTCAGGCGGTTTCGCACTTCATAAGATTCATCATCAAGCATGACCAGTTTGATATTGGCATTTTTAAGATTATTGGCACGATAGCCAGCCACAACTTTTTGCACGGCATCCAATGATTCGAGAATGCCATACGAGCCATTTTTAACCACGTTAAACATGATGGACTCATGCCCATTTACTTTAGTTATTTGTTTCTCACGACGAAAATCTGTTCTTACATCAGCAATAGACTTTAATTTAATTGCTTTTCCCTGAAAGCCCGCTTGAATATAAAGACGGTTTAGTTTTTCAACCGTATCGAGTTGCGCATTGATAGTGACAATAGGTTCATCTTTAATTTGGATGCTTCCCGCTGGCTGTCGGATATGATTATTCTTAACTTCTCTTATTACCTGACTAAGAGGAATTTGGTAGCGGACCAGTTTTTGTGGATCAACATTAATTTGTAGCTCTTCCTGCAAATAACCAGAACGATTTATACTGTTAATTTGCGGTAAATTAAGAAGTTGTAGTTCAAGCGTTGATGCGTAACGCTGCAGTTCCTGACGTTGCGGTGTCGTCAGCAAATGTGCTTGTGTGTGAATGAGCGCAATATCAATAATGGCTTTTTTAGAACTTTTGAATACGCGTACTTTGGGCTTGTCGCGTACTTCGGGTGGAAGTTGAGTGCCTAGTGCAGCATTACGAATCTCTGTGATGGTTTCATTTTTATTGCTTAAATCTTTCTCTAGTTCGACGGTGACCGTGGTTGAGCCACGGCTGACACTACTATAAATTCGGTATACGCCATCTACCGCTTTTAATTCATCTTCGAGTTCGCGGGTAACAAAGTGTTCAACTTCTGCCGCGGTGGCACCCGGGTAACTTGCTGTGACGCGGATTCGGTCATAAGTGACATCGGGCCGTTCTTCTTTTTTAATCTCCTGCCACGCGAACAGGCCACCCATAATGACCGAAATAAATAAGATATTGGTCAGGAGGTGACGATTGACAAAAAACTCAATAAACCTTGCGATCATATGTTTTCTTTATGCGTTAGACAAAATGGGCTTTATTATGCCACTCTTTATATATATGCGAAATGTTTGTACTATTTGTTTGGACGTCCCCGCAACACTTTAGTAAAATCACCCAATAATCATCATTTCCACTAAATTTAGAGACATATTATGGGTAGAGCATACCAGAACCGCAAAGAATCAATGGCAAAGACCTCGGATGCGAAAGCAAAGGTCTATTCAAAATATGGCCGTGAGATTTATGTTATTGCAAAAAATGGTGGTACCGACCCAAATGGCAACTTATCGTTACGTCGTATCATCGATAATGCAAAAAAAGATCAGGTTCCGGCGCATGTTATTGAGAAAGCAATCAAAAAAGCCGAAGGTGGCGCAGGCGAAGATTTTGTACCCGCACAGTATGAAGGTTTTGGTTCGGGTGGTTACAATGTGATTGTTGATTGTTTGACCGACAATAATACCCGCACGTTTAACGATGTGCGCCTGTGCTTTAATAAATGCAAAGCGAAGATTGGTACACAAGGTACGGTTGCCCATATGTTTGATCATCTATGTGTTTTTGCATTTAAAGGTGACGATGAAGATGCGGTTTTAGAAGCTATGCTAGAAGCCGATGTTGATGTCACTGATGTTGAAATGGAAGAGGGCATGATCACTGTTTTTGCGCCTCATACTGAATATGGTAAGACACGAAATGCATTAACGGCGCTATTAGGTGATGATGTGGAATTTGAAGCAGATACGATTACCTTTATTCCTCAAGCAACCACTAAAATCAGTGGTGATGATATTGAGTTGTTTGAAAAATTCATGGATATGTTAAATGAGAATGATGATGTGCAAAACGTTTATCATAATGTGGAAATGTAATGTTTTAATATGTCTAAAATACTAAAAGACTGGTCGCCTTCACAATCCACGATTGATGTTATTAAATTAAATGGTATTGACGACGACCATATTAGAAAAACAATCGAATATTTAAATAACGAAACAGATTTGCATAACATTGATGATCTGGATGGTTATGATAACTGGAACTCGTTTTTTATTATATTTTGTATTAAAGCACATAAAAATATCAGTACCGAATAATTTTAATGGCAAGAAAAAAAACGCTTTATAGTATATACGTCATCGATTTAGATAAGGGCGTTCTTAATATAAAAAAGTTTCGTGACGTGAACCCGGATTACATCAATGACTATCCCTGTGTTTATGTCGGACAAACTGCCAAATCTCCCGATGAGCGTTTTGACCAGCACAAGGCCGGTATCAAAGCAAATCGATATGCAAATAAATACGGTCTTCGCCTGCGTTACAAGCTCTTTGAAAAATATAATCCCATCGCAACAAGAAAAGAAGCTGAATATAAAGAAGCGCTACTCGGTGAACATCTAAGAAAACGTGGTTTTGCTGTTTGGTGGAACTAATGTCGAAAAAAGAATTAGAACAACATTATCTAAATACAACGTACTCAGTTTTTATAGATGAAAAAAAATGCGCTATTAAAATAAACAAGCCACTCCCAGCGGTTATACAAAAGTTAGTTAATAAAGAAAAATCAGCAGCAATCTTAACTGCCTGGAACCCTCGAAGTCAGGCATTATCTTTAGCTGAAAATAAATCAAGAAATAATGAGTTAATTCTAAAACTTAAAAACTATACTATTTTTAATGCGGTTGGGCAGGGGGAGGATCCATCCTGGCTGGCTGAAGAAAGCTATTTAATTCCAGGTATAGAAAAAAGTCAGGCAGATATAATGGCTGTTAAATTCGAGCAATATGCTTATGTTTGGTGTGAAAGTGAAAAACCAGCATCTCTAATATTTACACAATTATGGCAAAATAAACTATAAGTTTGCTGTCATTACGGCAATCTTATCATTACTGCTCTTTTCAAGAGATTGCTTCAGTCACTTTGTTCTTTCGCAATGACAATATTTACGGTATTTTATATACTCAGTAGCAGGAGAGAATAATGGCTAAAATTGATACAGATAAATTAGATAAAGTCGTCGCAGATGCAAGACGAGCCAATGAAGAAAGAGGAAAAGGGTATCGTGAACAGGCACTCGGCATGTATCCACATATCTGTGGTCGCTGTAGTCGTGAGTTTGATCATACTAATCTAAGTGAGTTAACGGTGCATCATCGCGACCATAATCATGATAACAACCTGGCAGACGGCAGTAACTGGGAATTACTCTGTATATATTGTCACGATAATGAACATCAACGACAACTAGAAGCGCACATGGGAAATAATTCTACATCAGAATCTAAAGCGGATGGCGCTACACATAACCCGTTTGCAGATTTGAAGTCGATGTTGAAAGAAAAAAAGTAGTTATAATATTGATGTTTGCACTTATTCATATCCGAATAGAATAGATTCTTTATTTTCTAACCATTGTGGGTATTTTTTCATGGCTTTCGAAAATATAGGGTTTTGGTAATGCTTTTCAAGCCAACGTTGAAGTTTGGGGTAAGGAGCTTGTAAGTACCATTTCCTATCAACGCGAGAGAATTGTCGGATAAATGGAAGGATTGCATAGTCCGCTAAACTGACTGTATTTCCAAATAAATAATCATGTTCAGTTAAGCGTTTTTCCAGATAAGCAATAAAAGGTTCACATTGTTGACGAAAAAAATTCTGCGCATCATCGTGATAACGAGAAGCGGCTTTATATTTTTTTAATGCTTCGACAAATTCATTATCATTTTGATGTATTAAATCCAGCATGTTTTGAAATGCATGAGGTTGCTGGCGGTAGAGAAGGTTATTAGGATCGTTTTGATTTAATGCCCAAATCATAATTTCTAAACTTTCATCGATGACCCGTGTATCATCAAAAACCAGAACAGGCACTTCACCTTTAGGAGAAGCAGTAAACATTTCAGAGGGGATGTTTGTCATTACAATGTCACGTAACAAAACAGTTTGTTTTGCGAGTAACAAACCTATTCTTGCACGCATGGCGTACGGACATTGGCGTAAAGAATAGAGTATCGGATGAGACATAGCTTAGAACATCAGTTAAATACTATTACGGCAAGCAACAATTTTCCCATTCACATCTTTACTTTCATCACTCATTAAATAGATATAAGCATCCATAATCTCTGATGGTGCAGTTATCGTCATGGGATCTTCACCTGGAAAAGCCAGTGCACGCATACGAGTTCTGACTCGACCGGGGTCAATACTATTTACCCGGATTGGTGTGCTGTTTTCTAACTCGTCAGCCAGAATACCCATTAAATTATCACCCGCAGCTTTAGTGACGCCATAGGCACCCCAGTAAGCGCGGCCCTGGTGTGCAACACCTGAACTGGTAAAGAGCATTGAGGAAGATTGTGACTTATTTAATAACGGAATCATCGCTTGTGATAACCAGAAAGGCGCATGCAAATTCACTTTAACGGTACGTTCCCATATTTCATTATCAAACTGGCTAATTGGGCTTAGTCCTTCAAACATTGCCGCGTTATGCAGCAAACCATCAAGATGACCAAATTCATTTTCAATGGTCTGTGCTAAACCTGCGTAGTCATCAGGGGTAGCTGTTTCCAGATTTAAAGTAATAATGGCGGGTTGTGGGTGGCCTGCATTAACAATGTCATCATAGACATCAATAATTTTTTTCTCGGTTTTACTGAGTAATATGATGCTTGCACCATATTTCGCAAATGTTTTTGCTGCGGTTGCACCGATGCCGTCGCCTGTGCCTGTGATTAGAATAACTTTATCTTTAAGGCAGTTTTCTTGTGGTTTGAAGTTATCTGGTATCTGGATTAATTCATTCATAAAATTTTTTCTATCTTTAAGTTAAATCTGACGCGCAGCGTTTATACCACTACGAACCGCACCTTCTAATGTTGCCGGATAGCCGGTATCGGTGTAGTCACCGGCAAGGTATAACCCATTTACATCAGTTTTATTTGCTGGACGAATTGTATTGATGTTTACCGCGCATGCATAGGTCGCACGTTTTTCTCTTATCACAAAGGCATTTTGTAATTCAGGTGATTGATCGAACAGTGCATTGACTTCTGACTGTACCGTTTGTATCAGTGCTTTATCATCCATTTGCATATGTGAACCATCGCAACTGATGACAACACTAAAAAGTCCATGTTGCTGACAGAGCTGACCACGATCAAATACCCATTGACTAATTGTACCACTTAATCCCTGCATTGCATGGTTTAGGCGTGTTTCAGGGGGGTATTGAAGATAAACGGTGACAATGGGCTGGTAGCTGAATTGCTCAATATTATTTTGTAGTATTTTTAAGTGTGGTGTAGCTGAAATAAGTTTAGCCAGATTTTGTGGTGCGACTGCAAGGATCAATGAAGGCGTTGTCATTGTTTGTACGTGTGTATTATTCTTTATATCAATCGCTTTGATCTTATTATTTTCAATATGAATTTTTTCAAGCCGTGATTGCAAATGTACTTCACCACCTTTGTTGCGAATGTATTGCACTGCTGCATTGGGAAAGGTTTCTGACAAATCAATGATGGGCAGTAACAGATCAGCATCATAATAATGGTGGGTAAAGGCATCTTTAAATACACGCATAAAGACATTTGCAGAAGCAATTTCAATCGGTGTATTGAGTGTCGACAGACAAAGCGGTTCCCAGAGTTGCTTTATAATATTTTCAGTCTGGCGACTTTGATTAAACAGATGTTTTACAGAAATATCCTGCGAAAATTGATAATGCTTTTTTTTAACAAACAGGCCAAACCGTACTGCTGCGATCCGATCTTTAAAACTTAATCCTTTTGCTGTAATAAGCGCATAAAGTAAATGAAACGGTGCTGGCAGGCGAGGGGCTTTGACTTCTACTTGCTGGCCGGTTTCATCTTGTACGGCTAAAAATAACGGCGTGCGTTTCATTTTTGCATAAGGACACTGGCCGACCAGTTTTAAAATTTTAATGCATTCCTGATATGCACCAATCATAAGGTGCTGACCATTATCGACCATGCTGTCTGCAAAGGGAACACTGCGGGCACGCCCCCCCACCTGTTTTGCCGCTTCATAAAGGATAACTTTTTGCCCCCGGCTTGTCAGTGTGACTGCAGCAGCAAGGCCAGCCCAACCAGCACCTATAATAATAACCGGCTCAGTGCTCATGTGAGTTTATATTTCCAGTACGACCACCATTCTTTAACTAATGTTTTTAATGCAATCGTCATTTTTCGTAATGGCGGAATAACAACTTTATGCTTTAAAACTTGCAGCTGGTCTGATTCCATTTCTTTTAAGGTATTTTCATAAATGGCAGCCATAATTGTGCCGGTTTTCTGGTTATATCGATCTTCGGCAGGTAATGTCGCAAAGGCATCGCGATAACATTGGTGTGCACGTTCAGCATGGAAACGCATTAACTTATGGAATGATTCACTGTTATTACGTTTAAAAATATCTTTTTCACTAACGCCAAATTTTTCAAGTTCATCTTGTGGTAAATAAAGACGATCACGCAATGAATCTTCATAAACATCACGAATAATATTGGTCAGTTGTAATGCAAGCCCGAGTTTTTTTGCAAACTCGATTGTTTGTGGATCTTTATAACCAAAGATGCTGGCAGATAGTATGCCGACAACACCGGCAACGCGATAACAATAGACATTTAATTCTTCAAAGTTGTTAAAACGAACTGTTTCAAGATCCATTTCCATGCCATCAATAATGTCTAAAAAATATTTTTTATCGAGTTTGAAATTATGGATAGATGTGAGTAATGCTTGAGTAACAGGGTGGTTTGGACTACCGGCAAATAAAGATTCAATTTCAGCGCGCCACCATTCTAATTTAACAAGTTTAATCTTGTTATCCATTTCAGCATCGGCAATATCATCAACCTCACGGCAAAAGGCATACAATGCTGTAATGGCTAATCGCTTAGGTTTTGGTAAAAACAAAAAACTATAATAAAAGCTGGAACCGCTTTTAGCTGTTTTATTCTGGCAATATTGGTCGGGGGTCATATGGGATCTTGAGTTATTTTATTGGGATTATTTTACCGCCAAGACGGCAATAAGGCCAAGGAAAATAAACTAATATTGTAGGTCGGGCTTCAGCCCGACGCGGTGATGAATAAACAGACATTGTAATTTTATTACTGTATCTGTTAATTACGAGTAAAGTAGTTTTTATTAGTTCGTCGTCGGGCTGAAGCCCGACCTACAATTATTCATGCGTAATAATGAATATAGTAGAAGTTATTTCGCTCTTATTGCTTTCCAAATAACCCAGACAATATCCCATTTATTTAAGCGGGGACGGCTAAACACATCATCATATTGTTGGTTTAATCGATACAAAATACGGGAACCACCCATAATGGTCATGCGTAATTCGAGTCCCATTCGACCTTTTAACACTTTTCCCAGTGGTGCACCGGCCTGCATGAGTTTAACGGTACGGCGGAGTTGAAATTCAACGAGCCGACGTGTGGCAGGGTTGGTGAGTTTATTGCGGATATCCTCTTCTGTAACCCCAAATTGTTCCATTTCATCTTGTGGCAGGTAAATGCGATCATTTTCTTCCAAATCCTGACTAATATCCTGTAAAAAATTGGTTAATTGCAGCGCACTACAAATAGCATCTGAATAACCGAGGTTTTGTGGGGAGTTGGCTTTGTTTAGATGAAGTAATAAACGCCCCACAGGATTCGCTGAATATCGGCAATATGCCATGACTTCACCAAAATTGGCATAACGTGCTTTGGTGACATCCATTTTAAAAGCAGTAAGCAAATCATGGAATAAAGAGACGGGTAGCTGATGCTGTTCAATCACATCCGCCAGAGCTATAAACGTGGTGTCTTCAACGGCTTTTCCTTGTTCAATGTACTCAAGTTTAGTGCCAAAATCATTTAAGGCTGAAAGACGCTCTTCATCACTCAGTTCGCCTTCATCCGCAAAATCATCGGCACGGCGGGCAAAGGCATAAATTACAGCAATAGGCTGGCGTAAATGCTTAGGTAGCAAACGTGAAGCCACGGGGAAGTTCTCATAATGAGATTGCGCCAGGTGTAAACATTCCGCGTAGGCATTTTGTAGTATTTCTTTATCCATAAGTGCGGTATTCTACGACTACACATTGGGTCATACAAATATAAATGGTTATTATTTATGAAAGTTATCAAAATGCTTCTTATGGGAATTTTACTGGGATTGATTGTCGGCCTGTGGCTTGGCGTGAATATCGGAAAAGGGAATCCTATTTTCAGCAATCCGTTTGCTAAAGAAAACCTGCAAAAAAAGATTAAACAAAAAGTAGGGGAGAGTATTGAGCAGTTGGGTGAAGATATAAAAGGGCAGATTAAGAAATAATCTTTATTACCGCTATAAAAATCCATGCAAACCAGAAAATCTTTCTCCTG
>Ga0316208_1003353_pt1 | contig 11649 bp, 8 predicted proteins | sample 3monopyrite_MG_FD_204944 | JGI IMG/M metagenome (GOLD analysis project Ga0316208, IMG submission 204944) | Microbial mat bacterial communities from mineral coupon in-situ incubated in ocean water Damariscotta River, Maine, United States -... | ecosystem: Environmental > Aquatic > Marine > Coastal... | reverse complement strand
CGCCTGAGAATTGTTTTGCACCGCAAGCAAAAAGCATCCTGCGAGTAAGAGCACCCCAAAAACTCGTAAAGAATTGAAATGAATAGTCATAACGCAAGCTCTGTTCCACTAATTAAAGGCGGGTGAGATTGAATACTCGAACATCCAGTTTAGTTGTCCCGGTCCCGAAATTCAATTCCGATTGCAGCGGGAGTATCAACTTTATAGTAGACTCCCTCAAATATTATGGATAGACTTTTAATAAGAATAGTAATCATTCACCAAATATTTCAGGAGATTATTTGTGCCTGCATTTCGCCCCGTTTCCGTTATTCGACACCTTACGTTGCTTGCTTTGATGCTGGTTAGTTTTTCTGCGACACAGGCTGTTGCGGAAAATCATTGGATTTCACTGACTTCGAAACTTCGACCGGTTCATGAAAGCTTGAATCAGAAGCAGGAACCGTTTGAGATCTCCGGGCAGTTTGAATTGCCAATTGATGGAAAAAATCAGCAGGTTAAATTTTCTCTGGCTAAATTTGGACCGGAAGCATTCGATCTTACTTGCACACACAAAGATTTTTCCCTGCGAATTCAGCGGCGAAAAGAAGTGACTGTTTTCGCGCTGCCTCATCACAAAGTTCGCTTTGTCGGGCAGGGAGAGGTAACAACGAAAGATCATCTTGCCCCGGAAAAGTTGTTTGCTCGTTTATTTAGTGCCGATTCGAAAATTACTCAGTACATTCCATTAATCAACGCTGGTCCCGATACCTGGGCGCTGCTGTTGAATCAGTTTGTTGGAATTGAGTATCAGGCGAACAAAAAACAATGGCTCATTGAAGATGATGTAACCATTTCTATTTTGGGCGAACAATCACTGCCTGTCACTTTGAAAATTGAGAGCAAAGATTGGAACGGTTCACTCAAATTTTCGAACGGACAAAGTGTGAAGCGAACGGTTGCGAAACACGCCCACTTCAAAACGGTAGAAATTGATCGCAATGAATTGGAGCGTCAGTTAACCCGCGGTTTTCGTCGAACAGTGGCTGTGCTTGCCCCTGCGATGCGTTTAACGAACCCGACACAATCGCCTCGAAAAAATGAACATGGCGAACTACGCTGGGTCGATGGTCAGCGAATCTCGCTACTTTCTGGAACGCCCGAAGAAATTGGAACCGCTCATGCGAAACTTCTTCGTGAAGAAGCGATCCGCTGTATGGATTCTGTTATGTACGCATTCGGCACGGTGCAGACAATTCGTACCGGTCGCTGGTTCCGGCACGATTTAGATGCTGCCTATGCACGTCTTTCGCCTCACATTCCTGAAGATCATAAACGGGAAATGAATGCGTTTGCGGATGGACTAGGTTGGGACCGAAAACTGGTTCGGTCGCTCAATGTTTTCCCGGAACTGTTTCATTGTTCGGGATTTGCGGTATTCAATTCGGCAACGGTTGACGGCAAACTGTATCACGGGCGTGTTCTTGATTACATGACAACCATCGGCCTGCAAGATTCCTGTGTTACTTTCATTGTTGCTCCCAAAGGAAAATATTCTTTTGCGAACATCGGCTATGGCGGATTTATTGGGTCTGTCAGCGGGATGAATGCAGAAGGAATTTCACTTGGTGAAATGGGAGGCAAAGGGGAAGGGTTGTGGGATGGCGTTCCGATGGCGACCTTAATGAGACGCGCGTTGGAAGAGTGTAGAACGCTTGATGAAGTAAAAAATCTGTGGGCGAAAAGTCCGCGAACCTGCGAATACTATTATGTCTTTTCCGATGGCAAAACAAATCAAGCCGTCGGCGTGGCAGCAACTCCCGAAAAGATTGAGTTCATTCTTCCGGGGCAATCTCACGAATTACTCGGCAAAGGAATTCCCGATGCCGTTGTTCTTTCTGCAGGCAGCCGACTTGAAAAATTGAGGGAACGGGTCAAAGAAAAACATGGAAAAATCGATGCCGAAACAGCTATGTGGCTGATGAGCCGCCCGGTCGCGATGCAATCGAACTTGCACAATGTCCTGTTTATTCCAGCCGATGGTATTTTGTATGTCGCCAATGCAGACCATAAGCACCCCGCCGCTGAAAGACCGTATGTCAAAATCAATCTGCGGGACTTGCTCCAGGAAATGGAGTCAGGAAAAATTGCTCAAAAGTGAAGCGGGTAATTTTTCTCTACCAGGCAATACTGAACCGTGAAGGTAGACATTCCCGTCTGATTTCAATACGGTACGCACCAAGCGGTATAGGCAAGAATGTCTTAATTGAATCAACAAACTCAAGATGGAGAGAGAACAGACCCATGAAGTTCGTTTCATTAAAATTCGGTAATCGTGCATTTTCTGCACTGATGGCATTGATGATGTCGGTTGCGATCATTGGATGTGGCGGCGATAAACCTGCCCCTGAAGGTGGCGAGATAACGGCACCTTCAGGGGCTGCCACGGCAGCCCCCGATACTAAAGAAGCGGCGGATGCGTTGAAAGCACCAGAAACGCCTGCTCCTGAAGCAGAAAAGCCGATGACAAAAGAAACGGCACCGGCTCCGACAAAAACAGAACCAAAGCCGGAACCAAAGAAAACTGAAACACCAGCCCCCGCTCTCAAAACAAGCAAGACTCCCGCAACCAGCTCTACAAACTTGAAGCCGGAAGTGGCGGTTAAGGCGTGGTTTGAAGGCTTGGCAAAAGGTCCGAGATCTGTCTGGGATGCTTTTCCTGCCAGTTATCAGAAAGACGTTAATGGCCTGGTTCATCAGTTTTCTGATAATATGGATGCCGAAGTTTGGGACCGCAGTATCGGCTCTATCAAAAAGTTGTCATCTATCCTGAAAGCGAAGAAGGATATCCTGCTTGATCCTCAATATCTGACCGGAGCTAAATTAGAAAAAAAAGAAGCAGAAGCCGCTTTCGATCATATCGTTGGCTTACTCGAAACGTTAACCGCCAGCGATGTTTCCAGCCTGGAAAAAATGAGACGATTTGAAGGGGGCGAGTTTCTGAAAACAACAGGCGCTCAGTTTTTTACTCATGTCGAACCACTTGCCAATCTGGCCAGTGCAAAACAAGGGAAAGAATCAAAGTTAGCTGACATCGCCAACACCAAAGTAACACTGATTAAAAGTGAGGGCGACACCGCAACATTAAAAATTGAAGTTCCTGGAGAAGAGCCGAAGGAAAAAGAGTTTGTCAAAGTGGAAGGCAAATGGATTCCAGCCGATATTAATCCGGAAAAATGGAAAGAAAAAATGGATAAGGCTCGTAAAGATCTCACCAGGTTAGCCCCCGGCATGAAAGAAAATAAAGCCTCTGCACTGCAGACACTGACAATGCTTGACGGTTTCCTCGGCAAGATCGAAAAAGTGGAAACAAAAGAAGAGTTACAGGCAGAAGTTTTTGCGATCATGGGGCCAGCAATGCAAATGATGCAGCAGATGCAACAAGGAGCAAAGCCGGCGACACCACCTGCGAGCAGTGCTGCTCCACCGAAAGAAGCACCACCTAAAGCAACCGAAGAGACAAAAGCCGTCGAAGAGAAAAAGCCAGCCGCAACTGAAAAGAAACCTGCGACAACTGAAAAGAAAAAGTAATCAATGCCCTACGATTTTTGGCAGTAGTTTTTTTTCTGTAAACTTAAAAGAACGTCATCTCACATTAACGGGAATGGCGTTCTTTTTGTTATGGTGTTGTAGTAAAAATCATTTTCCCAGCAATAAAGAAAGTAATGATAATGCAGTTATCCAATATGAATCTCTTTAGAGGCAGTATCAGGAAACAACTTCTCGTTCTGGCGGCTCTGTTTGTCTTGATCAATTCAGGCTTCTCACTTTGTGCCGAGGAACTTCCTGCACCGCTTGATAAAATGGTACTCGAAGATGGCGATACGATTGTTTTACTGGGAGACAGCATCACGCACCAATGCTTGTACACACAATACTTTGAAAACTATATCTACACGAGATTTCCAAACAAGCGGATTCGCATCCACAACGCTGGTGTGGGTGGTGCGAAAGCGTGGGATGCGCTGCAGCGGTTCGAGAAAGATGTCGCTGCCTACAAACCAAAATATGTCCCCATTCTCCTGGGGATGAACGATGGTCGGTACACGCCGTTTAATCAGGAATACTTTGAGACGTATCAAAAAGATATGGCGAAAGTAATCGACAAAATCAAAGAAATTGGTGCAACGCCCATTTTGATGACCCCGACAATGTTCGATGCTCGCGCCCGGCGAATGAATCCACGAGGAAATTCTGACGAAGCGAGTAGATCGCAGTATAATGCCGTCATGGCGTACTATGGCGCCTGGGTGCGTGAAGTCGCTGTTCATTCAGGTTATGGGTATGTCGATATGTATGGGCCACTTAACCAGTTAACCGTCAATCAACGAAAAATAAATCCCAAATTCACCATGATTAAAGATGCGGTTCATCCCAATGAACCTGGTCAAGTCGTGATGGCTTTTGCGATGGTGAATGACTTGGGACTTCCGCGCGGTCTTTCAAGTATTCGCATTCAGAATGGACAGGGAAAAGGAATTCAAGCAAGAGCTGCCGGCGGCAAAGTGACTGACCTAAAAGAAACAGAAGAGGGGCTCGAATTTAACTGGCTCGCCAATTCCCTCCCCTGGGTACTTCCTGAAAATGCAGACCTGGGCGTCAGTATCACCAAATTGGGGCATAAATTGACACGCGAAGCATTGGAAATTCACGATCTGAAACCGGGCTACTATCGCTTGGCCATTGACGATCAGGAGATCGGCATCTTTCATTCGACTGCTTTGGAAAGACATATCGAACTTCAGGGAAACAAGCAAACGCCACAATATCAACAAGCGGCTAAAGTTGCCGAATTGAATGCCGTTCGCAATAGTGGACCGGTAAGAAAACTGCGTGGGGAATGGTCACGATTCCAGGGCTATGCACGAACTCTTGCCGACAAGCCCAAAGACCCTGCTGCTCTGGAAGCGTGGGAAAAGAAAATTGCAGCCTACAAAAAACAGATCGACACAATGGATCAGCGAGTCGAACAAGCTAACGCAGAGGCCAAAAATATTGAAGAGGAAATTTTCAAAATCAATCAACCAGTCTGTCGCAAGTTCAGTTTGAAACGTGTCCCCGCTCCCAAGAAAAAAAGAAAAGGAGCTGAAAAAAAGAAAACCGTTAAGGCAAAGTAATTTGTCGATGTAGTTGTAGGCTGGGTTAAGCCCAGCTTTAACACTCTGTGCATCATTGCTGGATCTTGACCCAGCCTACTGACTTTTATCTTTCGAGAAACTTTATGGCTAATCGATTACAGGAACTTCTTTCTCATCGCCCTTTAATTGCTCCTTCGATGTTGAAATGCGATTTCGGGAATTTGCATCGAGAGTTTGCATTGCTTGAGCAGGCAAATTTCCCGCTGCTTCATCTGGATGTGATGGACGGTCATTTTGTGCCGAACTTGTCTTATGGACCAATGGTGATCGAACGGATGCGGGAACTGACTTCGCTACCGTTTGATGCGCATCTGATGATATCCGATCCGGCCAAATATCTTGATGACTATCTCGCTGCGGGCTGTGATGCGATCACTTTTCATATCGAAGCAGTCCCGCAGCCAACGGCATTACTGGAGCGAATTCGAGAAAAAAATTGCCTGGCAGGCTTAGCCATCAACCCAGGGACATCTGTTGATGCAATCGAGCCTTTTATCTCACAGTGCGATATAATTCTGGTGATGAGTGTCGAACCAGGTTTTGGGGGGCAACAATTCATGCCGGTCGCCTTGGATAAGTTGCGTTATATCAAGGGGTTACTGCGAGATGACCAGCTTCTTTCGGTTGATGGCGGGGTCGCCATTGCAACAATCGGAGACTGTGCAGCAGCAGGGGCAGACACCTTTGTGTGCGGAAGTTCAGTGTTTGGCGAACCAGATTATTCCGATGCTCATTCTGGATTATTGGCTGCAATTGAAACAGTAAATCGATAGGATACGCTCGACGGATCGATACCATTCTGATCCGCTCGATGCGTTTCGTTTCAGGTTGCCGTGATGAAATCCTTTTGTGAGGGTTTGATTGCAACCTTGTTCTTATCTTGGTTAACCGATGTGCCAGATATTGTTAGTGCGACCCGGCCAAACAGATTTTGATAATCAGAATCGCGTCCAGGGGGGATTGGATCTTCCTTTGAACGAATCCGGGCGGCAGGAAGTGGCGATCCTCGCCAGTTCGTTACAGGATCAGCAAATAGAATTGATTCTTTCCGGGCCATGCAATCCTGCTTTGGAGACGGCTCAAATTATCGCCGAGTCTCTTGATGTTCCTCACAAAATCAGTAAGAAACTGAAAAATGTCAATCAAGGTTTGTGGGAAGGTCTTGAAGTCGACGAAGTGAAACGGAAGTTTCCTTCCATTTACAGGCACTGGGAAGAATCGCCTATTGATGTTTCAATTCCCAATGCAGAACCGACTGGCGAGGTCACGAAACGGATCGAAAAAGTTCTTAAAAAGTACACCAGAAAAAAAACAACCATTTTAATTGTTGCTGCCGAACCGCTGGCGAGTTTGATTGCCTGCATCGTCGAAGGGCGAAAGCTCTGTTTGTTGCAGCCGGGAAAAATAACAGATCGCTGTCAGGTTCAAACACTTCATAAATAGTAGTAAACAATCTGAAGTTAGAATTGGTTTCTTTTTCGAAATTAATGTCTTGGTTTTTCACAAGTAATTCCTTTTATCATTAAATATCATTACAAGTTTTCAAGCATGGTTGATGACGAAAGTAAAAATCCTGAACGTCCTGCCAAGCGGGGAGTTCCCGAAGGATTGTGGTTACAATGCCCGGGATGCAGCGCGACTGTTTATCGCAATCAGGTTGATAAACTGCTCGGCTTGTGTCCTGAGTGTGATTATCACTTTTATGTGGGCGCTCGTGTCCGTATCGATCAACTTCTCGATGAGAGGAGTTTTGAAGAATGGGACACTCAAATGCGATCAGTCGATCCGCTGGGGTTTGTCGATAGCAGACCGTATGCGAAGCGGCTTATTTCAGAACAGAAAAAAACGGGACTGGTCGATGCCTGCGTGACCGGACGAGGCTATTTACGGGGGCGCCCCTTAGTAATTGGCGTGACCGATTCTGCTTTTATCATGGGAAGTATGGGGTCGGTGGTCGGCGAGAAACTGACCCGCGCGATCGAACAGGCAACTAAGTTTTCGCTTCCCTTAATTATCGTCAGCGGTTCGGGAGGCGGGGCGAGAATGCACGAAGGAATTCTTTCTTTAATGCAAATGGCGAAAGTTTCAGCAGCACTCGGGCGATATCACGAAGCGGGCGGGTTTTACATTTCTGTGTTGACGAACCCAACCATGGGAGGCGTTGCCGCCAGCTTTGCATCTCTGGGAGATTTAGTCGTTGCGGAACCGAAAGCACTCGTCGGTTTTGCAGGACCACGCGTTGTCGCAGCAACGGTCAAAGCGGAACTCCCGGACGACTTTCAAACGAGCGAATTCTTACTCGAACATGGTTTTGTCGATCGCATTATCAATCGAGCCGATTTACGCTCAGAAATTGCAACGTTCATCGATTATTGTGAAATCCCTCCTGCCAAATAGAACACGCAATAGGAGAGACAAAGCCTTCGCAGTTGCATTGAGGGCTAGCATTCTCTAAAGAAAATGCCCTTCATTATTTTAATCGTTTAACGACAAGGCTAAGGCGGTTGCGTAAACAAGTCTGCTTTATTTGTTACGCAAAGCTTCTCAGAGACTCTATCATCAAGAATACCTACGTAATAACAAAATGCTGAACAAGTAAGTTCCGGCAATAATTGTTGGAGTTTCGCATCGTAATGGTTTGATGTCATCGCATTCGCCGTTATGCTGTCTGTTCCTGAAACGAGGCGACTTTGGCTGTCTATGCTTGGTTGCCCCTTGTTTTTACAGTCCTCAGAAGCCTAATTTGTTAAATCACGTCTTGATGGTCGCTCATCTGATTTCTACCTCTGGAGAAAGTATGTCTGGTTCGCAAACGAAACGCCTGCCCTTAGTGCTATTCGGTATTTATCTGTTGCTGTATGGCGGTTTTATCGTCATCAATCTTTTTGCCACCAATTTGATGGAACTGACTCCTTTTGCGGGAGTGAACCTGGCGATCTGGTATGGATTTGGATTGATTATCGCTGCCATTTTGCTGGCTTTCATTTATGGAATCGCCGGGGCTGATGCGAATGAAACTTCAAGCGAAGTGCCAGAGAAAAAGGAGGTGAGTAAGTGATTTACGAACCTTCTGTTTTAGCGGTCGTTGTCTTTTTTGCATTTGTTGGGGTAACGCTGGGGCTTAGTTTTTGGCTGGGCGGAAAAGCGAAAACTTCGGAAGGGTATTTTTCTGCACACGGTCAAATCCCGTGGTTCATTAACGGAGTTGCTTTTGCTGGCGATTACCTTTCAGCCGCTTCGTTTCTTGGTATTTGTGGGATGATTGCCTTTTACGGTTACGATGGATTCCTGTATTCCATTGGTTATCTTGCCGGTTGGATCGTGGCGTTGTTTATCGTTGCAGAACCGATGAAGCGACTCGGGAAATTCACTTTTGCAGATGCGTTAAATTCAAAATTCAATTCTCCCGGCATCCAGATTACAGCGGGGTTAAGCACGCTGGTTGTATCGGTCTTTTATCTGATCCCTCAAATGGTCGGCGCGGGTGTATTGGTAACGCCGCTACTTGGTTTTCCTCATTGGGCAGGCGTGGTGCTAGTCGGGGTGACCGTGATTCTTATTGTTGTTACCGCGGGGATGGTCTCTACAACCTGGGTTCAATTTCTGAAGGGTTCACTGCTTGTCATCTTCAGCGCAATTCTTACGTTCATGTTGATGTTGCGTGGTTTTGAAACAGCCGAAGGAGGGGCAGACGGACACAAACTTCGCACCCTGGGCCCGTTCACGACAAAAACATTGGCAGACGATCTTGGCAAAGACGAAAGCACAAAACAATGGACGCTCATTCCCGCAGATTCTGCCTGGGAAAAAACTCCGTTCGTACGGCTGAAAAACACAGAAGGGGCTGTCACGGTCTGGAAAAAAGAAGAGGCACAAGCCGGCAAATTTCTTTTGACCGAAGCACAATCGTTAACCAAAACGATCGAGGGAACAGTTATTGTTAACGGGTTAATTAAAGGGAACAAAAAGGGAGAACCAGAACTTCATCCTGTAGGGCATATCTCGAAGCTACCAGGCGGCAAAGAAAAAACGGGACCGCTTGGCTTGCTCAGCTTTTTCAGTACGCTCCAGGAAAGTGAAATTATCCTCTGGCCCAAAAAAGTAATTAAAGAGGAGGATGGAGCAACAACGACGGTTTATTATCAAAAACCAACGCCCGGTTCTCAGGTACTGCGACCGGGGGAACATCCCCGTTTTAAGGGAATTAGAAGCAACGACCCAATCGATAAATTGAATTTCCTCTCGCTAATGTTGGCTCTGTTTTGCGGGACCGCATCGCTGCCTCACATTCTTATTCGATATTACACCGTCAAAGATGAAGCAGCGGCTCGCAAAAGTACGATTGTCGGAATTGTCACAATCGGCTTCTTCTACATTCTCTCGCTTTACATGGGGTTGGGGGCGATGACCAGTGGGGCGCTCGATGTGACGAATTCTAATATGGCTGCGCCGCTGCTGGCTCGAAGCATTGCAGAATGGTTGTTTGCTGCGATTTCTGCGATTGCATTCACGACTGTTTTGGGAACGGTCAGCGGTTTGATTCTTGCCTCTGCCGGAGCAGTCACGCACGATTTAATGGGACACTTGCTGCATATTAAAATGAACGATGCAGAACAGGTTCGTGTTGCCAAAATCTCTTCGGTTATTGTTGGCGTTATTGCAATTATCCTTGGTATTTTGTTTAAGGACATGAATGTCAGTTACCTGGTCGGCTGGGCGTTCAGCGTAGCCGCTTCTGCGAATTTACCTTCGTTGATCATGCTTCTGTTCTGGAAAAAGACAACCAGCCAGGGCATCATTTCGGCGTTAATCGTGGGTATGGTCAGTTCACTTGGCTGGATTCTGCTTTCTGAAGATACTTTCACAAAAGTATATGGGTTAAACGCCGAGGCTGCGTGGGTTCCATTTAGCCAGCCAGGTATCGTCACGATCCCCCTCGGTTTTCTGGTTCTGATTACTGTTTCTCTGATGACGCAACCTAAACCGGATAAACCGGAACCATAATTTTACGATGAGGGTAGCCCGACCACTTCAGTGGTCGGGTGGGCTGATGAAAATCGTTACGACTTTCTATTTGTGCTAACCGAACCAAACAGCGGCAAAGGCATCTGGCCTGCTTTCTGAGATAAAAAAGACAACTCACGGTAGAGGAGAGGAGGGATTATTCGTCCCTCCCCCCTCCCCCCACCGCCCTCGTCCCACCGGACGTGCGGATTTCCCGCATCCGGCGGTCCGAAAGTTTCTCGCCATCAGACACACGCAGTATCGTTACGGTTTCTTCAATTTCTGTAAACCCAGGTTGTCATACAGATGAGAATAAATTGTCACCCCGTCGCCGGGACGACAACCGCGTTGACTGCGACGTTTCAAATGCAAACCTACTCGATTCTGAACGAATTTATTCAACGTTCTCAAAGCACGGCGGGGGTGACCGAAACTAAAGTAACGCCCCATCCCTGCACCACACGATTGACTTGCTTCACCAAAGTTGGTGAGGGGACAAAGCAATTTCGAGTGCTGGCTAATTGACGAAGCTTCTCGCGAAAACGAGAGTGAGATTTCAAACTCAGACCAACATGCAGATACGGTTGCGTTCCATAAATCGAACGTTCATACCGCAACCCAAGGGTTGTTTGTTTTGATGCTTATTCGCCATAATTGCTATCTATGTATTGTAGACGTTCTCAACAAACACGCCGCGCGCATGGTAAAACCAAGAAACCCCAATCCTTCTCCGCGAGCCAAATGGACAACGCGAGTTTTCTTTCGATTGATCGTCAAATCAAACCGACCTTCCAACGTTGATTCAATCCAATCACGCAAACAACTTCCCTGACACTTCGCTAAGGGGAAGATAAAAGTTGGGGAATTCCAACTGCTGAGGAATCTTTTTTCGGTACATTCTGCCACCGTTTTTGTAAGAAAAACCGCTCGCCCGCTCCAATCGCCACGGCTCAAATATCAGCCGCAAGGGTTTTGGCCCAATTCACGAAAAACCCTTGCCCCCAAGGTCGAAAGAATAGCAACTTCAAGCAATAATAAAAAAGCAAAAGACTTTATGGCTCACAAGTATTTACCATATTCAGTACCTTTCAACTAAAAAGAACAACCAAACTTACCTGACACACCAAAGACACGACGACGCAAAGAAAAGGAAAAAAAGCACAGATGCTGTGACTGAAAAATAATTCGCGAAAATTCACGTTTATTCGCGGTTCGGCCCCTTCAAAATAAAGCAAACCCGTTGACGCAGTCGCCTTCGGCTTGCCGTTAAACGAATGATGGTCTCTTCTTTCGTGTTTTTCGTTTCTTTCGTGGTTCTTTAAGCTCTGATCAATGAAATGCTGCGCAAAACTGGCAGGATATTTTGAAGAATCGTAGGTTAGGCTTTCCAGCCTGACATCATTACGCACATACTTTTCGAGATAATAAGGTCCGTTCGCTGGTCAATCAAAAGGCGAGCTTCATGGAA
>Ga0316208_1003351_pt1 | contig 11651 bp, 11 predicted proteins | sample 3monopyrite_MG_FD_204944 | JGI IMG/M metagenome (GOLD analysis project Ga0316208, IMG submission 204944) | Microbial mat bacterial communities from mineral coupon in-situ incubated in ocean water Damariscotta River, Maine, United States -... | ecosystem: Environmental > Aquatic > Marine >... | reverse complement strand
ACTTCCGATCGATAGTGGTGTAATTGCTTTATTTATAATTGCGTTAATTTTTGGTGCTTATAAATCTTATAATTTTTCGAAGCACGCGGCTTAATGCCTTAAATCGTTTAGTCGTTTCACATATTTCCCTATCACATCAAATTCTAAATTAACAGAATCTTTAATTTTTAAATTTTTAAAAGTTGTATGATTATAAGTGTACGGAATTATTGCTACTGAAAAACTGTTGGGTAAAGAATTTACAACCGTTAAACTAACTCCATTCACTGTAATCGAGCCTTTTTCAATTGTAATATTATTAAGGTTTTTATCGTATTCAAAACGGAATACCCAACTCCCGTTTTCCTCGAAAATATTTATGCATTTTGCAGTTTGATCTACATGTCCCTGAACAATGTGTCCGTCTAAACGGTCACCAAGTTTCATAGCACGTTCTATATTAAGAGAATCATTTTCTTTGAGATTACCTAAGTTGGTCTTATCTAATGTTTCTTGTATTGCAGTTACGGTATAAGCATCACCATTTATACCAACAACAGTTAAACAAACACCATTATGGGCAACACTCTGATCTATTTTTAACTCATTGGTAAAAGAAGTTGAAACTGTAATCTGCAGATTACCTCCATCTTTTTCTAGCTTGTTTATTTTGCCTAAATCCTCAATAATACCTGTAAACATATACTGTGTTTTATTTGGTCAACCCAAGTTATGCTTCATTACAAAGGTATAATGTATAATTTGAGTTAAATTTGTAACAGCAAAGTTAAATAGATATGGTACACCAATAATCAATTTTAATAAAAAAAAATAGGATAGCGTATATATATATATGAGAAAAGACGAAAAGATAATTGTTGGAATTTCTGTTGGTGATCTTAATGGTATTGGGGCAGAAATCATTATCAAGACCTATGAAGATCCGAGATCATTAGAATTAAACACTCCTGTCATTTTTGCCTCTAGTAAAACCATGCAGTTTTTTAAAAATTATTTTGAAAGTAAAATCAGTTTTTTCAATATAGATACTCCAGAAAAACTTGTACACGGTAAGGTGAATGTTGTTAACGTATGGAGTGAGTCTGTTAAAATTGAATTCGGTCAAACAGACAAAAAAATTGGGGAATACGCGATTAAATCACTGGCAGCAGCAACAAAAGCATTAAAAGAAGGAGCCATCGACGTATTAGTAACAGCACCTATTAATAAGCACAATATCCAGTCCGATACGTTTAATTTCCCTGGGCATACAGACTATTTAGCCAAAGCCTTAAACGGAAAAAGCCTTATGTTTATGGTGTCTGAAAGCCTACGAGTTGGGCTTTTAACAGATCATGTGCCATTAAAAGACGCTAGTAACCATATTACTGAAAACCTTATAATAGAAAAGATAGCCACAGTAGTAAAATCCTTAAAACAAGACTTTGGTATTAGAAAACCTAAGGTTGCAGTTTTGGCTATAAATCCTCATGCAGGAGACAATGGTGTTATTGGTAATGAAGACGATACTGTTTTAAAGCCAACACTAGATAAAATAAAAGCAACTGGTCATTTAGTTTATGGACCTTATTCTGCAGATAGCTTTTTTGGTTCTAATACATACAAAAAATTTGATGCTATAATCGCCTCGTACCATGACCAAGGATTAATTCCTTTTAAAACAATTGCTTTCGGACAAGGCGTTAACTATACGGCTGGTTTAGAAAAAATTAGAACATCTCCAGATCATGGTACGGCTTACGAAATAGCAGGGAAAGGTGTTGCAGATGAAAGCTCAATGAAACAAGCTATCTATACAGCTATCCAGATTTTTAGAAATAGAGAAGACTATAATTACTATAGTAAAAATCCATTAAAAAAAGCCTCAAGATAGTTGTAAACAAAAATTGTTGATATCTAGGTGTTAGATAAGTAAAAATTTATATATTTGCAGGCTCAAAATGAGTGTGATAATGAAGGCATTAAAGACTTATATAATTCCTTTTATAGGATTAAAGGTTGGGGAGCATCATTTTCATTATCAAATTGATAATAAGTTCTTTCAAGATTTTGAATATAATGAGTTTAGTGCAGTTAATATAAAAATTGATCTTAAGTTAGAAAAAAAAACCACCTTTTTAGAGTTATATTTTTCGGCTTCTGGAGTAATAAATGTTAATTGTGACATTACTAATGAACCTTATGACCAAGATATTAATGACAAATTCAAGTTAGTTATTAAGTTTGGTGATGAGTATAACGATGACAACGAAGACATATTAATTGTAACACATGGTGAATACGAAATTAATGTATCACAATATATATATGAACTTATTGTATTGGCGGTTCCAGTAAAACGAATTCATCCTGGTATTGAAGACGGTACATTGCAATCAGACATACTATCAAAATTAGAAGAATTAAGTCCTAGTGAGGACCATAAAACAAAGTCATCTGAGGATATTGATCCTCGTTGGAATAATTTAAAAAAACTATTAACGGATAAATAACATTTAAAATGGCACATCCAAAGCGTAAAATATCAAAAACAAGAAGAGATAAAAGAAGAACTCATTATAAAGCTTCAGTACCTCAAATAGCAACTTGCCCAACTACTGGTGAGCCACACTTATACCATAGAGCTCATTGGCACGATGGAAAATTATACTACAGAGGTCAAGTATTAATAGACAACTCTGTTGAAGAAGAAAATGTAGCATAAGTATTATGCATGCATATAAGAAAACGCTCACTTGTGAGCGTTTTTTTTGTTTTAATTTTCTGAATCGAGCAAAAACTACTTAATTTGCATAATTATTTGCCAAAAAACGATGAAAATTGAATAAAAAACGTTGGTTTTTACCAATTTTCTATACTTTTAATTAATCTAAAAGCTAATAATGAGTAAAATCACAGCGGCAATTACAGCTGTAGGAGGCTACGTCCCAGACTTTGTTTTATCAAACAAAGTATTAGAAACTATGGTTGACACAAACGACGAGTGGATTACCTCACGCACAGGAATTAAAGAACGTAGAATCCTTAAAGAACAGGGAAAAGGAACATCATTTTTAGCCATAAAAGCGGCAGAGAATTTAATTCAGAAAAAAGGATTAGATCCTAAAAAAATTGATCTAGTAATAGTTTGTACAGCAACACCAGACATGAAAGCTGCCTCTACTGCCGCATTTACAGCAACACAAATTGGCGCTATAAATGCATTTTCTTACGATTTAGAAGCAGCGTGTTCTAGTTTTCTTTTCGGAATGTCAACAGCAGCAGCTTACATAGAAGCTGGACGTTATAAGAAAATACTCTTAATAGGCGCGGATAAAAATTCTTCATTTATCAATTATAAAGATAGAGCAACATGTATCATTTTTGGTGATGGCGCTGGCGCTGTGTTGTTTGAGCCAAATGAAGATGGTCTGGGATTACAAGATGAATTATTAAGAAGTAATGGAGAAGGAAGAGAGTTTTTACAAGCAACCTATGGTGGTTCTTCATACCCAATAACGGAGGAAACTTTTAATGAAGGCAAGCATTACGTTTTTCAAGATGGCAAAACAGTCTTTAAGAATGCTGTTTTTAATATGGCTGATGTTTCTGAAAGAATAATGAAAAGAAATAACCTCTCAAATGACGATATTTCTTGGTTAGCGGCTCATCAGGCAAATAAGCGTATTATTGATGCAACTGCCAATAGGATTAACTTAGAAGAAGAAAAAGTAATGATGAATATTCAAAAGTATGGTAACACTACATCTGCCACGTTACCATTACTATTATTTGATTATGAATCACAACTTAAAAAAGGTGATAAAATAATATTTGCCGCCTTTGGTGGTGGATTTACTTGGGGCTCAATTTATTTTAAATGGGCTTATAATTCCTAACAAAACTAACTAACAAAAACTAACTACTATGGATTTAAAAGAAATTCAGAACTTAATAAAATTTGTAGCCAAGTCTGGCGCAAGTGAAGTTAAGTTAGAAATGGATGACATTAAAATCACCATTAAAACAGGTTCAGAAAGCGACACTACTATAGTGCAGCAAATACCCATGCAAGCTGCGCCCATGGTACAACAACAAATGCCCATGCAAGCTACACCAGTAGTAGAAGCACCAATACCATTAGCGGCAAATGAAGACTCAAAATATATTACTATTAAGTCGCCAATCATTGGAACGTTTTACCGCAAGCCATCACCAGACAAACCAGTTTTTGTCGAGGTTGGTACGGAAATAAAAGAAGGCGATGTACTATGTGTAATAGAGGCCATGAAATTATTCAACGAAATTGAGTCCGAAGTTTCAGGTAAAATAGTAAAAGTACTTGTAGATGATTCGTCACCAGTAGAGTTTGATCAACCATTATTTTTGGTAGATCCATCATAACCCAATTTAAAATTCCAAAGTATAATTCCAAAGTAACTGGAATTTGGAATTTGAAATTTTAAATACCTAAAAGTTATGTTTAAAAAAATACTAATTGCCAATAGAGGTGAAATAGCACTACGTGTTATTAGAACCTGTAAAGAGATGGGTGTTAAAACTGTTGCAGTTTACTCGACTGCAGATGCAGATAGTCTTCATGTTAAGTTTGCAGATGAAGCAGTTTGTATTGGTCCACCACCAAGTAACCAATCTTATTTAAAAATATCTAATATCATTGCCGCTGCAGAGATTACAAATGCAGATGCTATTCATCCTGGTTACGGATTTTTGTCTGAAAACGCAAAATTCTCTAAAATATGTGAAGAACATGGCATTAAATTCATTGGCGCATCTGAAGAGATGATAGACCGAATGGGTGATAAAGCCAATGCGAAAGCGACGATGAAAGCTGCAGGTGTGCCTTGTGTACCTGGTAGTGAAGGTGTAATAGAAACCTTTGAGGAGTGCAAGAAACTTGCTAAAGAATCTGGTTACCCTGTAATGCTAAAAGCTTCAGCAGGTGGTGGCGGAAAAGGGATGAGAGCCGTTTGGAAACCAGAAGATCTTCAAAATGCTTGGGAATCTGCTCGTGCAGAATCTAAAGCAGCATTTGGAAATGATGATATGTATATGGAGAAGCTTATAGAAGAGCCTCGTCATATCGAAATACAGATTGTTGGTGATTCAAATGGAAAAGCTTGTCATTTATCAGAAAGAGATTGTTCGATACAACGTCGTCATCAAAAATTAACGGAAGAAGTGCCTTCTCCATTTATGACTGATAAGTTGAGAAATAAAATGGGTAAAGCTGCTGTTAAAGCTGCGGAATACATTAAATATGAAGGAGCTGGCACTGTAGAATTCTTAGTTGATAAGCATAGAAACTTCTACTTTATGGAAATGAATACACGTATTCAGGTAGAACACCCAATTACAGAGCAAGTTATAGATTTTGACTTAATACGTGAGCAAATCTTAGTCGCTGCAGGAGTGCCAATTTCCGGTAAAAATTATTTACCACAATTACACTCTATTGAATGTAGAATCAATGCAGAAGATCCATTTAATGACTTTAGACCTTCACCAGGTAAAATAACAACATTACATGCTCCGGGTGGGCATGGTGTTCGCTTAGACACTCATGTTTATGCTGGTTATAGCATACCACCTAATTATGATTCTATGATAGCGAAGTTAATTACTACAGCCCAGACTAGAGAAGAAGCTATAAATAAAATGAAACGCGCCTTAGATGAGTTTGTTATCGAAGGGATAAAAACCACAATTCCGTTTCATAGACAGTTAATGGAACATCCAGATTATTTGGCAGGTAACTATACCACTAAATTTATGGAAGACTTTGTGATTAAAGAAGAAGAAATTGAAGATTAAACTAAAAGCTCCTAAATCTAGGGGCTTTTTTATGCTATGAATTTATCCTATTGGGAAATAAAAAGTTGGTTAACTAACGTAGATTATACTATTGTTGGTAGCGGTATTGTTGGCCTTAACTGTGCACTACAGCTAAAAGCCCATTTTCCTAAATCAAATATACTCATATTAGAAAAAGGAATGTTGCCACAGGGTGCAAGCACTAAAAATGCCGGTTTTGCTTGTTTTGGTAGCCTGAGTGAAATTATTGATGACCTTAAATACCATTCTGAAGATGAGGTCTTGGAGCTCATCAAAAAACGTATTAATGGGTTACAACTACTTCGTAAAACTCTAGGTGATAAGACTATTGGTTATCAAAATTTAGGTGGTTATGAGTTGTTCATAAAATCTAATGAAGCACTTTACGAGACTTGTCTTAAAAAACAGAGCGAGATTAATACGCTTTTACAACCAATTTTTGGAGATGATGTGTTTTCATTAAAGGAAAACAGCTTTAAGTTTAACAAAATATCATCTAAGTATAGTTTTAATCAATTTGAAGGTCAGCTTGATACTGGTAAAATGATGGCGTCATTGTTAAGTAAAGTGCAACAAGAAGATATTAAAATATTAAACAACTGTAGTGTTGAAGAATTTGTAGAAGATAATAATGGTGTGAAAATTAAAACTAATAGTTTCGAGCTTTCGACCAAAAACCTTCTTATCGCAACTAATGGTTTTGCGTCGAAAATTATTGAGCAACCTGTTAAACCAGCAAGAGCACAAGTTTTAATAACAAAGCCAATTAAGGGTTTACATGTTAAAGGTACATTTCATTTAGATAGAGGTTATTACTATTTCAGAAATATTGATAACCGGATTCTATTAGGAGGCGGACGTAATCTCGATTATAAAACCGAAGAGACATCTGAGTTTGGTGAAACAGAAATCATTCAAAACAAGCTAAAAGATTTATTAAGAACCACTATTTTACCAAATACTGATTTTGAAATTGATCGTCGTTGGTCTGGCATTATGGGAGTGGGTAAACAGAAGAGCACTATAGTAAGGCAACTTAGTAATTACGTGTATTGCGGAGTCCGATTGGGTGGAATGGGTGTTGCAATAGGTAGTTTGGTGGGAAAAGAATTAGCAGATTTAGTTGAATGAATACAAAACAGCAACTTTACTTAGCGTGTCAGAACTTCTTAAACAAGCGCTTTGGAGTTATTCAAAACACCATTTCCGATATTCAGAATTCATTACAATCCGAAACTAAAAGTAGTGCAGGTGACAAGCACGAAACAGGTAGAGCTATGCTGCAATTAGAACGTGAAAAAGCAGGCCATCAATTGTCTGAAATTCAAAAATTAAACGAGACACTTCATAAAATCAATGCTGAAAATAAGCATCAAATTGTAGCATTAGGTAGCGTTGTCTATTCTACACAATCTAATTATTTTATTGCAATTAGCGCTGGTGAAATAACAATTAAAGACTCTAAATTTTATGCCATTTCGCCAATAACTCCAATAGCAAAACTTCTATTATCAAAATATGTTGGTGATACTATTCAGTTTAGAGAAAGTACCTTTATCATCACAAAAATTGAGTAAAAGAAACAACTTAAAAACTTCATATATAAATCGATGAGAAGGTTTGAGAATCTTATAACTTAAGTTCAATGAAATAAAAGTAAATTTTTAGTATAGAAAAATCATTTTCATTAGCTCATTAAAGTATTGAAATTCAATATTTAAAAAACCGCTTGATTTTATTTTATCAAGCGGCTTTCATTTTCTATTGTTATTTCTGCCTTTCTACTTCGATTAAGATAGGTTTTGGTAAGAATTTATTTTTTGATAAACTTTCGCTTTATGCTTTTTCCATCAGATTCTAATCTTAAAAAGTAAATTCCGCTTTCTAAACTTGAAACATCTAAGGCATTCGATTTTAATTTTATATTAAGAATCCGTTTTCCATTAATATCAAAGACTGTAGCAATTTTATTAGTAATATTAGCCGTAGTTTCGATATTTAGTTCTTTATCAACAGGATTTGGGTAAATAACAACATCCGCTAATGCTTCGTCCGTAATGCTTAAAGCAGAACCTTCTTCAATATTATGTGTTGTATTAATTGTTGGGTTAGCAATATAATCTATAGTACCAGAAGGCCAATATATAGTGATATTATCAATTGTAGTTGCTGTACCAATACCAAAATGTGTAGTCAAAGAACTCATAAATTCAAAGCCTTCGCCACTTCTTACATCTCTAATTTGAGTCCCTGCGCTTGTTGTAATCTCCACTCTTGCACCAATACCATTTATATTACTCATGTTTGGTGTTACATGATCCATACCTATGGTATTAATTTTAATCCAGTTATTGCTATTGCCTTGATTATAATAAATAGTACCGTCGAAATAGGCATCAATAAAACCATCATTGTTTAAATCACCAAAAGCTCCATTTTTATAATTGATTTGGTTAGGATCTGCATCTTCAAAAGTCATATCTCCTTTACCATACATTATTGCTCCACTACTAACAATGTCTAAGTAACCATCATTATCTATATCGAATGCCGAGCTTTCCCAGCCTGTTGGTGCAGATATACCAGCACCAGCTGTAACATCTGTAAATGTATAATTAGCAGCCTCACCATTATTCACCATTAACTTATGACTACCAGAACTTGCTCCAACAAAAACATCCATATTTCCATCATTATTAAAGTCTCCCCATGCAGAAGACCATGTTTGCATAGGATCTGCTAAACCGATACTTGCTGCGTTTTCCGAGTATGTATTGTCTCCATTATTGGTTACCATCATATTAGTCCTTCGTTCTTCAATACCTCCACATTTTGCAATAAATAGATCCATATTTCTATCGTTATTATAATCTATCCAAATAGATCCATAATCACCACCTCCAGGATAATTACCTAAAGAATATGGTGCGCCTGGTGTTGTGTCTGATTGATAGAAGGTAAAATTTCCCGTTCCGTTGCTATCATTTAGAAAGTAAACATTTGGTTCAACATCATGACAAACAAAAGCATCGAGTTTGCCGTCATTATTAATATCAACAAAATTAGAACGTTGAGAAAATGTATATTGATCACCTCCAGTAGTGGACTGTTCTGTAAAACCGGTTCCATCACTATTAGCTTTCATAAATGTAACACCACTTCCTCCACCATATAATAAATCGGTTTTTCCATTAGCATCAAAATCTGCAGCAGCAATACTCCAAGACGGAGTAAAGTCTGCAGTAGGAGTAGCTATATTTATATTAGTGAATGTACCGTCTGCATTTTGTTGTTGTATATTAACATTGTTAGCAGTTACACCAACGATATCATCTAGAAAGTCACCATTCATATCTACAACTGCAGATGGATTAAAGGGCTCATTACCATTTAAAGTAATTGGGCTAGTTGAAAAATTAATTCTAGAGCTAAGAAGTGTATTAAAGGTTATTGGACCTACCCAATTACTATAATCTCCACCACCACAGTTACCGCGAACATAAACTTCATAGGAGGTGTTTTCATTTAAACCAGTTGCATTGTAAGGAGAATTTGTAGTAGTAGCTGTTCCATTTGTACTTGGAGTGCCTAATGCTGGATCTTGAATTACTATTTCCCAGGCTAATTCTGTTGATCCAGGCGACCAAGATAATTCTGCAGAATTAATTGATAATTGTGCAACACTTAGATTTGTAATATCAGGACATGCTGGAGGAACAGATGATGTAATTGTAGGAGATGTAAAACAGAATCCATAGCCATAAGAATTATTATCTTGGTAATAGATGCGATACTTAAAATTTGATAATTGATTAGCAGTAAACCCCGAAATATTTAAAACAGCACTTTCAAAATCAGCGTATTCTGCTGAACAGTAATCACTTGTTGTGGCATTTGGTGTGCTAGTATCTAGAGGACTTCCAAAATTCACCCAATTAGAAGCGTCAGCATCCCAATATTGTAAAGTTAAAGTTTCATTTTGCCATACTCTTAAAACATAAGTTGCAGTTACATTAATATAAGATTCATTAGCATTATATGCAGGTGTTAAATCTATGACTGTTGATTCTGCTGCAATATCATTTAAAGATGTATTACCTGCATTATCATCATCGAACGCAAAGAGCGACGAACTTGTTGGGTTTTGTAAAAATACATTTGCATCATCATCTATATAAGTGCCCGAAAGTGTCCAATTACTGTTTGGCCAGCTTGCAGACTCATTTAAGACTTGAGCGTAGCTAAAATAACTGGTGATTAATAGTAAACATAAAGTAATTTTTTTCATAATAAATAGTGTTTAATCGCAATTTGTTAGTGAGGTTATCCATTCTTGTACTAATCTAACACCCTCTTCGTGTTTGAGTGTTCTACCAAATAAAGGCATTCTGAGCGACTCATCAGTAGTATTTATTCTATAATAAAGAATTGAAAGGTCTAAATTATTGGGTGTTACAATATACGAATTCGGAATGAATTGTGTTTCGGGTTCAACACAGACACCAAGATTTTCAGAGTCTGCATTGACTTGATATGCAAATCGCATAGGTCTGTAATCACAATAACTATCATCTGAATGACAATGCGCACAGTTAATATCTACATAAGAGCGCACTCTAGATTCTAAAGATTGGGACGTATCATCCCAAGCTACAGTAGTGTCAATATTGTTTGGTAGAGCATTTTCTAAATAACCAAATTCAATTAATTTAGATAATTGATTCATTGTTCCGTCAGCAAATTCATAATTCCTATTTAAATTTTGAGGCTTAGGACCTATAGGAATTGGTATGCTAGCAGTATTATGACAAACAAAACATTCTGCTCTCGACGGAATACGATAATTAACGGTTTTAGTAATATTATTCTCTACCCAACTTAAATCTATGTAACTCCCATCATTTTGGAAATATGCTTCGGTTTGTTCGTCGTTCCAAACGTATTTCGCAAATTCCCAACCTTCCGTTTTCTTATACATTATTCTGGTTTCAATGATTTTTGTTGTGCTGTTTGGTAACACGTTATCGTAATAGAAATTTTTTATTAGCGCTGTACCAGTAGGAAAATCTAAAGTAGAATAGTCATCTATATAATTTGCTTTAACTCCATTTGGCATCCAAATAAAGCGTTTTTTGTGAGCGTAATCTGTAAAAAGTTGAGAGATTAAATCATAAGGAATAACACCAAAAGATGGATTAAGATTTTTTAAATCACCTTCAAAAAAATTGTATTCTGAAAGGTTTTGAAAAGGAGTGTCTCCTGTGAAAAAAGTAACTATAGAAGATGATGTAATTGTAATTGAGACATTTTCTGTTTTGCAGTTTTCTGAATTGTCACAAATAGTATATTGAAATGAATCTTCACCAGTTTCATTAGGATTTGTGACATAAATTATAGTATCGTCACTTGGGTTATTTGGAGTATTGTTTGGGTCAATTATTGTTGCATTACCTCTTGTAGGATTACTTATAGTTAATTGCCCATTTGAAGGAATATTAGAATCATTTGAGAAAATAAAAATTTCGATTTCCGAATTTTGTATAAGAGTAACGGAATCTGGAGCTGTTTCTATATTTAAGGATGTTAAAGAATCATCTGTACCACAAGAGAGCAGAAGTAAAATAGTAAGTAAAAATAAAGCGTAGGTTTTTTTCATGCACAATTAAATAATTCAACATTAATAGAACACATAACTACTTAAAAACCCTATCATTAAATTGAAAAATTAGAGATAAATCTACGTTATTTTTATTAAACCGTTAGTTTTTAACCGAAAAACTACTTATATATTAGATTAAGTAGTCTAATCACTCTAC
>Ga0316208_1003348_pt1 | contig 11659 bp, 12 predicted proteins | sample 3monopyrite_MG_FD_204944 | JGI IMG/M metagenome (GOLD analysis project Ga0316208, IMG submission 204944) | Microbial mat bacterial communities from mineral coupon in-situ incubated in ocean water Damariscotta River, Maine, United States -... | ecosystem: Environmental > Aquatic > Marine >... | reverse complement strand
CCGCGTGCCTCGGCATCCGCGATGGAGACGAGCCGGAGCGGGACTTGCCGACCGTCATGTTCCAGCATGATGACATCAGCGGGATCAAGCGCCAATCGCGACGGCGGTAGACGAAACGCTGCTGTCTCCCGCCCGGTCCAGGCTTCCATGAGCGCGCGACGGCAGCGCCTTTCAGCTTCCTCAGGCGGGACCGCCATCGGAAAGCTCTCCGAGGCAATCCGGGTTGTGTCGACCGTGATGCGTCGCGCCTCGACGAGTGCCGCGTCGTAATCCTCGTCGGCACGGGCGACCTGCCATTTCAACGCCTGCGGCAGTTCGGTTTCCTGGCCGCGCGTGAGCTCGAGGATGTCGCCGTCACGACCAGCTACCAGGTCGTCGGGCGCGAGGGTGGCGGCCGAGGCCCTCCCACGCATGATGAAGCGGATCACGCCCTCGGTCTCGACCGCGTCAAACCCGAAGTGGCGCGACAGTGTGGTGATCGAAGCGCGCGGGGATTCCAGCGCGCCAATGGCGTAACCCTCGACCGCGCCCCAGAGGCCGGTAACGTCGACCCGCGCCTCGGGCATGCCCGCCCGCAGACAGAGGTGACGGACCAGTGCGGCCAAAGACACGGCCCCGAGCCGCCCTGTCAGCCAGTGGCCGAGCCGCCAGTTTGCACCGTCTGTCCAGGCGTCGGTCAGCGCCGGGAAGAACGGATAGGGCCGCGCGTCCCAGGTCCATGCGGCGCACTCCGGCACATGCACCATCCGGCTGCCGTAAACGGCGGACACAGGGTTATTCGCGGCCTCACCCCACCAGAGATATGTCGCCTCGAGATAGGCGCGCTGGATCGTGTCGTCGCGCCAGCCCCGCGAGAAATGCGGCGTGAAGCTCTCGGAGGACTTCGGATCGAAAAAGACGTTTGGCTGATTGGTGCCCCGGTCGATGGCCGGGCAGCCAAGCTCGGTGAACCAGATCGGCTTGGATTGTGGCACCCAGGGGGTAGTGCCCACGGCCTGCGCGTTGATCCAGCCGGTCATCACATGCACGTCCTCCCCCGGAACTGCCGAATAGGGACCGACGCGCAGTTGAACCGATTGATCCGTTGTTGGCGAAATCCAGATGAAGGTCAGGCGCCAGAAACCTCCGCCGATGTCAGTCAGGGCGAGGTCAGATATATCCGGGTCCGATGTGTATGGTCCCGAGGTGGAGAAGGAGTTTATTCTGACTTCCTTGTTCGACGCGCCGGTGAGGTTGACATAAACCCGCGCCTTCCCGGATGTACCCGGCTTCAGGATCAGGCCAGTCTCATAGGTTTCACCGGATTGCACCAGATCAACCACTGACGAGGACTGAGCAAAATCATTCTCTCCGTCTATGGCCGAGATTCTGGCACCGGATGTGAAAGGGCCGAATGTCTCTGAACTGACCAGAACATCTGCAGTTTGCGCAGACCACGCGGATGGCGTGTTTCCGTCCGGTATGTTGTTGTCCCTCAAACCCGCCGGGCGGTCGTGATGTGGCTGCGACCACCAACCGACGATATCCTTCGGGCGAAACAGCCAGTCCTCGCCGAAAAGACCATCGCGGATCGGGGTTCTGATCTGTGCTGTGCGGTCGGCTGCAGAGGCAAAATACCAGTCGTGGAGCTCGCCGCCCGCGATGTTCGATTGCAGATAGGCGCGGTCGTAGATCGCTGGCCAGCCCTCGGCCGCGTCGGCATGCTCGAAGCCATCGCGCCAGTCCGAGAGCGGCATGTAGTTGTCGATCCCGATGAAGTCGGTGTTCGCGTCAGCCCAGAGTGGATCGAGGTGGAAGAACACGTCTCCGCTGCCGTCGCCCGGCTGGTGCCCGAAATACTCCGACCAGTCAGCGGCATAGCCGAGGCTCACACCGAACCCGAGGATCGAGCGCACATCGGCAAGGAGATCCCGATACGCCTGCACCGCCGGATAGGTGGACGCATCCGAGCGGATCGTCGTAAGCCCGGGCATCTCTGTGCCGATCAGGAAGGCATCGACGCCGCCCGCTGCCGCGCAGAGATGGGCGTAGTGCAACACCATGCGCCGCAAACCCCAGTCGCTTGGTGATCCGGTCCAGCCTACGTTGTGGCCTGATACGTTGAAGCTCGAAGGCGTCGCCGCACCGAACAGCGCCGCGACTTGGCTTACGGCCGTGCCGGTCTTGTCAACGGACCCGACGTAGCCCGCCGCAGGCGAACAGGTGATCCGGCCGCGCCAGGGGAATGCGGGCTGGCCGGTATCGCCAGCGTTGTCGGAATACGGGTTCGGCAGGGTATTGTCCTGCGGCACATCCATCATCAGGAACGGATAGAAGGTGACGCGCAGGCCTCGGGCTTTCATCTCTTGGATCGCCTGCACCACCGTGAAATCCGCAGGCGTGCCGCCAAAGTTCGGTCGATCCTGATCGTCGCGACTGACCAGATGCGCGGCAGAGCGGTTCACACCATTCACCGACCATGCGGCTGGCGTGGTGTTTTTGGCGGCCAGTTCGACCTTGGGCCGGATCCGGCAGTACCCTGCGCGCAGATCATCGCCGAACCACGACACCACCAGACTGACGCTTTCGACCTTTGGCGCCATGGCCTGCAACCGGTCCAGTGCCACAATCATGTCTGCGGTATCGGTTAGCGCGTTCAGGTTCTCGGGCTCGGACGACCCGCCGCTGCCCTTCCGGATGCCCTGCGTGGCATAGGCGAACTCGCCGGAGGCCGGAATCATTGTGACCGCTTGTGTCAGACCCTCCGCCGTATCCGGATCGGCGAGCGGGCGAAACACTTCGAAACTCAGCTGTGGGATGCGATTGCCGTAATTCCCCAACGGCAGGTCCTCGAAGACCACATAGGCGGTTCCGCGATAGGCGGGCGTGTTGGCAGCACCCATCTTCGCCGAAATGAATGGATCGACTGCCTGGCTCTCATCTCCCGGATACCAGCGCCAGGTGATCCCGGTGGTGTCCAGCAGCTTGCCGTCGGCCCAGATGCGGCCAATGCCCGTGATCGGCCCCTCGCAGAGCGCAACGGCGAAGGACGAATAGTACAGATACTCGGTCGTCTTGACCTTGCCGCCCCCACCACCTCCCTTGCCGCCGCCCTGCGTGGTGGTCCTGGTCTCCTCGCGAAAGTCCGTCGCCCAGACGATGTTGCCGCCGATCCGCATCCGGCCATAGAGACGCGGGATCACCGCACCTTCGGTGGCAGAGGTGATGCGCAGATTGTCTATCCGCGCCCCTTCGATCCGCTGGGTTGGCGCCAGTGAGGAGATGATCCAGCTGTCGACGACCGACCCGATGGTAGAGCCGATATAGCCGCCGATGGTGGCCGCACTGACACCAAGGATCGCGCCGCCAATGCTGCCGCCAATGGCAGCGCCAGCGGCACCGAGAACGAGGGTGGCCATGGTTGGATCTCAGCGTTGGGGGAACAGGAAGGCGAAGGCGATGCGCCGCCGCCAGGATGGAGTGAGCGGTTCCTCGATGACGCCGAGCCGCTCGTAGGCATGGAGGAAGCTGTCAGGGCCAGTCAGGATCCCGACATGCTTGGCTATGGCACGCGGTGTCATGCGGAACAGCACCAATGCACCCGGAGCAGCTGCGGCCGGTTCCACTTCGATCATCATGCGCCGTGCGCCCTCTGCCAGCACCTCGCGCGGGTCGGTCTCGCCCCAATCCCGGCTGTAGGGTGGGATCGGGAACGGCTCGGGGCCGACGACCTCGCGCCAGACACCGCGCGCCAGTCCGAGGCAGTCGCAGCCAACGCCTCGCAGGCTGGCCTGGTCGTGATACGGCGTGCCCAACCAGGACCGCGCTACCTTGATAACGCGCTGTGATTTGGCAGCATTCAAAGCACCGCCCCCTCGTGCCCACCATCCTTGGTGGCATAGCGGAGAACCGCGTCCTGGCCGGGGATGTGCGGAAAGCCTCGGAAATTGACGGTATTCGCGAACTTCGCGCCGCAGGTCTCCATGCGCTTGTCGCAGCCTGCGCGGACAATGAAGGCGTCGCCTCCGGCAATGGACCGCACCGGAGCTTCGAGAAATGTCACCACAGCGATACCGTCGGTCACGTCATGCGCGATGATTTCAGCCAGTCGCCCGGCATTTGTGCCAGTTGTCCATTCGACCGTGCCGAATGTGAACCAGCCGGAGGTAAAACCGCCGAGGCCCGAGGCAGTGAACGCCCGGTCTCGCAGGAGATCGAGTACCGTGCCGTTGCCCTTGAATGCCGTTGCCTCCAGATCGACGCCGCAGCGGGCATCGCCGTGCGCTGCATCACAGGTCGCCTGGAAGGTCCGTCCCACCGTCTGCCCAAGCACGTGAGCCAACGACCGAACCTCGGCCACGAAGGCCAGTCGCCCGCGCCGGATCTGGCCGATAGCGCCGCGCCGCATCAGCAAGCGCTGGCCTGTTTCGGCCCAGTTCACCCGCCAGACCTCGACCTCGGCGTTGTCCCAGCGACCGTCGAGGATGTCGGTCTCGGTGATCCGATCCGAGGTCAGCACGCCCTCGGCGTCCTGCGCATCGACGGACAGGTCCGAGCCCGAGCGGACCTCGGAGGCGGTCAGCCCGCTCTCGGGCTCGAAGTCGGTGCCGTCGAAGGCGAGCGTCCGGTCGTGGTCGGTGAAGCCGAAGGTGACACCGTCGCCGCGCAGGATGCGCCAGCACCAGGCGAGCGTGGTCGTGCCATCGTCGAGATGGGCTTGCAGGTCGGGGGAGAGGGTTTTCATCGGCAGGTCCCCGTCATGCGGTCGTCGAGATCGGCGATCCAGTCCGCCCAACCGCTCGGCACCTCTGCGACTGTCTCAGCAGGGGGACGGGCAAGGCGCGCCTCGCCGTAGGAGGCGCAGCCAGCATCACCAGGCATTGTCGTTGTCGCGCAGCCTGTCAGCAGGAGCGCCAGCATCGCGCCCGTCGCGCACCGCCTTGCGCCCGGCATCCATCCGCTCTGTCTGATCGCGTTGTGCATTTAGATGGGCCTCCTCTCGTCCAGTGCGTTTGCCTTCCGCGCGACCCAGCAGGCGGCCGAGAACGACACCTCCGACGGTGCCCAGAGCCGCGACCAGCCAGATCAGGATCTCAGCCATCGTCCCGCTCCCCGCGAGCCGCGGCGACGCAGAGGGCGATGATCAGCACGCCGAGGCAGCCGCCCACGACCAAACCTGCGAGGAACTCAAGCATTGCCCTGAAACCCGCGCTCGATCCGGTCGCGCAGGCCGATCAGGCCAAGCCCAAGAAACATCAGCCCGGCCGGGGATGCATCGGCGGAGCCCGCCAGCAGCGCGACCAGGCGAGACAGCTCAGCAAGCGGGCCGGTGGCGGGCAGCAGGATAGATGCCATGCCGGTAAGAACGGCGAGACACCCCGCCCACCAGGTCAGGGAATTGGGACGGAGATAGCGCATGGGATCAGGTCCTCCGGATCAGGGTGGAAAGAAGGGTGCTCAGCCGAGTGAGCCAGCTGGTCTGGGTGGCTGGCGTGGATGGGATAATGGGTGGCGATGGCGTGAGGGCTGGGCGCAAGAGCGCCAGCGCCTGGTCTTCACTCAGGCGTCGAACGGGTCGGGAGAAGTCGACGCGCGCCGATCGGTCCACCGCCCAGACCGGGATGGTGCCGCCCGGATAGCGGCCTTGGCGGAACAGATCGCGCTCCGCCTCGCGGCGCGGAATGATCGCGGCGGGCTTGCGCCATCCCATGAAGGCCTGCGCGGCCGCCGTGCGATCGCCAGCGTTCAGATGGCGTGTCAGCTTGGCACGCGCGATTCCGCCGGTGTTGTAGTGAAAGCTGACCAGCGCATCGAATTCATGCGGCGCCAGCGTTACCGTTACGGCGTGCCGTACCTCGGCCTCGCAGGTCTGAATGTCAGTGCAAAATAGCCGGAATGCCTCCCGGATCGCAGCATCGAGATCGACGGGCATCCCGCGCGGCATCCCGATCGGATCAGGCGGCCCGGCCGCGACAGTATGGCCGATGCCGAAGGTCCAGACGTTTTTCACGTCCCGATAGGGCCCGGGCACGAGACCTTCGTGCCGGGCGAGGGCCAGCAGCCCCCGGTCTGTCATGTGCATGGTTTTACCTGAGAAGTGAGAGGAGCAGGATCAGGGCGGCGACAATAATGCCGATGCGGATGCGGTGGTTGAAGGTCTGGCCCGGAGGGTCGGCACCATCGAAGACGCTCAAGCTTGGCTGGCCCTGAATGTCGCCGGGCAGGATCACGTCATCATGCGGAATCCATGGCAGGGCGAAGGACCGCATTGAGCGACCTTCCCGCGTCCCGACGGTGGCAGGACCACCCAGCGGCACCGAGGGTAGCAAATTCAGGATGCCTTCGAACTGCTCGATGATCACCGACCGCTGGCTGACGCCTTCGAAGCGGAAGAGGCCTATCTGGCCGAGGCGGGTGTAGAGGTTGGGCAGGATGTTGATGGCCTGCGTCATCTCGGCCAGCGAATAGCCGCCAGCGTCGAACGGGTTGCGGACAAGGGTCATGGGATGCTCCGGGGGATGAAGGGGGAAAGGGCGTCAGACGCCGTCGCGGGCGGTGATGCCCACGGCAGCCAGCTGCGCGATCTTGGCGGTGATCTTGGTGCCGTCATCGACGGTGCCGTCATAGGCGAGGCCTGCGCGTGAGACGATCGCGGGGCCACGGACGACCACGATGCCGGTGGCATCCGCCAGTGTGGCATCGACGGCATAGAGCAGCACGGCGCTGGCGGTCTGCGCACCATCCGAGCCGGTCGCGGTCGCCAGCTTGTACTTGCCGCTGGCGGTGATCTGGCCGAGCACCGAGCCGACCGGACACCCGCCCATGCCCCGCGATCAGCTCCCCATCGTCGGCCACCATGCAAGGCACGGTCCAGCCGAACTTGGCCATGCTGGCAGCGATCTTCGCCACCTGGTCGTCGCCGTGAACTTTGGCATTGCCAGCGCACCGTGCCCAGACTGAGCGTCTGGCCGCCAACAAGGACACGGATTCCGCTGTTGCCACGACGTTGAAGGCGGGGGCCCAGAAATGAGCCTCCCCATCATCAGCGCCGACCAACGGCTTGCCGAGCCACGCGGCATAAAGGGCTGCATCTTCGGGAAATCCGGCATCGGGAAAACGTCGCTGCTCTGGACCCTCGATCCCGAGCGCACGCTATTCATGGATCTCGAAGCGGGCGATCTCGCCATCGAGGGCTGGACCGGTGACAGCATCCGGCCGCGGACCTGGACGGAATGTCGGGATTTCGCGGTGTTCATCGGCGGGCCCAACCCGGCTTTGCGCGACGAGCAGCCCTACAGCCCGGCGCATTACAAGGCGGTCTGCGACCGCTTCGGTGACCCGACAGCACTCGATCGCTACGACACTATTTTCGTCGACTCGATCACCGTCGCCGGGCGGCTGTGTTTCGGGTGGTGCAAGGGCCAGCCAGAGGCGCTGTCGGAGAAGACCGGCAAGCCGGATGTCCGCGGCGCCTACGGGCTACACGGCCGCGAAATGATCGGCTGGCTCACCCACCTGCAGCACACGCGGGCCAAGAACGTCTGGTTCGTCGGGATCCTCGACGAGAAGCTCGACGACTTCAATCGCAAGGTATTCCAGCCGCAGATCGACGGCTCCAAGACCGGGTTGGAGCTGCCGGGGATCGTCGATGAGGTGATCACCATGGCGGAGCTGAAGGCTGACGGCGGTGCCCCGTATCGCGCCTTTGTCTGCCAGACGATCAACCCCTGGGGCTTCCCGGCCAAGGATCGGTCTGGCCGTCTGGCCCAAGTCGAAGAGCCGCATCTCGGCCGCCTGATGGCGAAGATCCGGACGCCCGCAGCCCCGGCGACGGATCGCCTGACCTATACCCCGCCACCCGCCGAACCGGCCGGTGCCGACCAATCCCAACCGCAATCCTGAGAATAGAAGGAGGTTCCCCATGGGTTCCTGGAACGATTTCAACGACGCGCAGAGCAACACCAACCTCATTCCCAAGGGCACGCTGGCCAAGGTGCGCCTGACCATCCGTCCTGGCGGGTTCGATGATGCCTCGCAGGGCTGGACCGGCGGCTATGCCACGCGCGGCTCAACCGGCGCGGTCTATCTCAACGGCGAGTTCACGGTGACCGAGGGTCCGTATGCCCGACGCAAGATCTTCACGCTGATTGGCCTCTACAGCCCCAAGGGTCCGGACTGGACCAACATGGGCCGTAGCCTCGTGCGCGGCATGCTGAACTCGGCACGTGGGATTTCCGACAAGGACATGTCGGCCGAGGCGCAGGCTGCGCGGCGCATCAGCGGGTTTGCCGATCTCGACGGGATCGAGTTCATCGCCCGCATCGATGTCGGCACCGACGCCAGCGGCGATGACAAGAACGAGATCCGCAGCGCCGTCACGCCTGATCATCGCGACTATGCGCAGATCATGGGAACGGCGCCGCTGCAGTTCAGCGGTAACGCCGGACCAGGGAACGCCCCGCAGCAGAATGCACCCGCAGCGCCATCGTCAAATCCGCCAGCAGCCAACCCCGGTGCTCCCGGGCGGCCGAGCTGGGCACAGTAAGGGGGGATCGGTCATGCGCCTTCGCCCCCGCCAGAAAACCTTTGTCGAGCGCAGTGTTGCTGCGCTTGGCCAACACGGCAACACGTTGGGCGTGGCACCCACCGGCGCGGGCAAGACCATCATGCTCTCAGCGGTCACCGGCGAGATGATCAGCGACGGTGCCAAGGCCTGTGTTCTGGCCCATCGTGACGAGCTCACGGCGCAGAACCGCGCCAAGTTCCAGCGTGTGGTGCCGGAGGTGTCCACCTCGATGATCGACGCCACCGAGAAATCCTGGGGCGGCGACGTCACCTTCGCAATGGTGCCGACGCTGGCACGGGCATCGAACCTGGCCGACATGCCGCGCCTTGATCTGCTGGTGATCGACGAGGCGCATCACGCGGTGGCGGACAGCTACCGCCGGATCATCGACCGGGTGCGCGATGCAAATCCCGACGCGAGGGTGCTCGGGGTGACGGCAACGCCGACCCGGGGCGACCGCAAGGGACTGCGTGAGGTCTTCAACAATGTCGCCGACCAGGTGCGTCTTGGTGAGTTGATCGCGTCGGGCCACCTCGTGCCGCCGCGCACCTTTGTCATCGATGTTGGCGTGCAGGAGGAACTGAAATCGGTCCGCAAGACCAGCGCGGATTTCGACATGTCGGAGGTTGCCGACATCATGAACCGCGCCCCGGTCACCGACGAGGTGATCCGCCACTGGCGTGAGAAGGCAGGCGACCGTCAGACGGTCGTCTTCTGTTCAACCGTCGCCCACGCGGACCATGTGACCGAGGCATTCCGCGCCGCGGGGATCACGGCCGCACTGATCCACGGCGATCTGGCTTCTGAGACTCGCAAGGCCATCCTGGCTGATTACGCGGCGGGCAAGACCCGCGTGGTCGTCAACGTGGCGGTGCTGACCGAAGGCTCTCGCTGTGTTCCGGCGCAGGCGGGCTCGACCTCGGGCTCGCCATTGCCATCCCCGGATATCGAACTGTGGGCCATGTCGAACGGGAAACCTACGCCGCGGCCATTCTCGTGGCGCGGATGGAAGAGGCGGCCTTGGATCAAGCGCCTGTCTGGGACGATGTTGCCAGCTTCGACGGCCGCCCGTGGCGCGGCGCGGTGGACATCGTCACTGCGGGATATCCGTGCCAGCCGTTCTCCGTCGCGGGCAAACGGCTCGGCACCGAGGATCCGCGCCACCTTTGGCCGCATGTCGCCCGGATCATCGGCGAGTGCGTGCCACCCTTCGTCTTCCTCGAGAATGTCGCCCATCATCTCCGCCTCGGCTTCCCCGAAGTCGCCAGCGGACTGGTCGGCATGGGCTACCGCCTTGCGGCGGGCCTCTTTACAGCGGCGGAAGTCGGTGCGCCCCACAAACGCGAGCGGCTGTTCATCCTCGCCATCCGCGAGGGGGACGACATGGCCGACCCCGCGCGCCTGCTCCGGGACCCGCTCGAGTGGAGGGAACCGGACGGAGATGCTGCGGCTGTGGCCGACGCCGAGGGCAAGTGCGAACGAGAACCGGCAGACGAAACCGACCCCCTCACAGGAAGCGGGCAAGTACGGCATGAACCTGGCGACCTCTGCCGCGATGTGGCCAACGCCGCAGACCGACAGCTTCCGCAGCCGAGGCGGTGCCCGGAAACACGAGAAGGGTCTGGACGGCATGGTGCGGGACTGGCCCACGCCGATGGCGACCGATGGCAACAAGCCGAGCGCGGGCAATCGCAAGACGGCCGATCTGACCCATGCCAGCCGTATGTGGATGACGCCGACGGCGCGCGATCACAAGGATGGGGCGACGACACTGGCGAACACGCCGGTCAACGGCCTGCTTGGCCGCCAGGTCCTGGTGACGCCGATGGCTGGGAGCAATACCTCCGATGTGCGCCGGACCTTGAACCCGCTGTTTGTCGAGGCGCTGATGGGCTGGCCCACCGGGTGGACCGGCTTCGCCTCTGCGGCAACGGCGTGGTCCCCTTGGTTGCGGCGCATGCGCTCCGAACTCTTGCAGCTGAATTGCTGGCCGATGGATGAGGTGGTGGCATGAAGCAGTCGCGCCTCATGTCGCTAGCGGAGTCTGTCGCCAATGTGATCGTGGGCTACGGCGTCGCCGTCGCTACACAAATCCTGATCTTCCCGATCTTCGGGCTGCACACAACGCTGGCGCAGAACCTGAAGATGGGCGCTATCTTCACCATCGTGTCAATCGCCCGTTCGTTCGCCTTGCGGAGGGTGTTCGAGGCGATCCGGTTGTGGGGTTAGGGCTGGTGCATCAGCCGTATTGGTATACCGCGCCGGATAGCTGCCTGCTCGAGCCTCGGGCGCGTCGCCTCCGAAATGGGTGTAACCATGTAGCCACTACGCAGGTCGCCCAGCATGGCTGAACAAGAAACAGGTCCTGCTCGCCAAGCCAGCCCGATAAGCGCGCATAGCGCCGCGTCAAGCCTGTCCTGATCGGACTTGCGAGGTTGCGTTAGGGCGCGCATCGAACAGGCCCAGTCGACGAGGCCGACCACGCCAAACTCGTCTGCGGTTGCCTGAATGACGCGCGCAACGGCGCGCCAATCTTCCATACGGAATTTTTTCCGGTTCTGCGGGTTGTACTTTGGGGCGCGAAGCCGTTGGGCAAAGTCATCCTCCAAAGAGGGCAGAGCAAGTGCCGGGAATACTTCGATGAGAAAATGTCCGGCAGATGCTACGCGCGCCTCGACGGGATCTTCCGAAGCATCTAACTCAGAGAGGAAAGACCAGATCGGTGCATTGTCACAGAACATGCCGATCTTGCTGCGGTTTGCCGGTTGGACGCCTCCACCGACGAATGAAACCAGCGACGCTGCAACTTTATCGACTGGACGACTGCCTGTGGCATTGGGCACGACAGTTGGCTGATCGAGCGCAACAAGGCTAACAGCAAAATCCTTGCACAGCACTTCGATGAAGGCACGAGCGTCAGCGAACGAGACGAGTCGAGGTTCATGAAATTGGACTTGGCCGCGATCATCGAAGGCGATTGCACAGATTGCCCCCGGTGCCTTCGGAGCATCGGTCCAAGCCGAGTCAAAACCAAAAATTACCGTACTGCTTTGCGGGTTCGCGAAATCCATATGGTCCTCCGCAAAGCAGTATAGTCAAAGTAAGCAGGAGATG
>Ga0316208_1003347_pt1 | contig 11662 bp, 9 predicted proteins | sample 3monopyrite_MG_FD_204944 | JGI IMG/M metagenome (GOLD analysis project Ga0316208, IMG submission 204944) | Microbial mat bacterial communities from mineral coupon in-situ incubated in ocean water Damariscotta River, Maine, United States -... | ecosystem: Environmental > Aquatic > Marine > Coastal... | reverse complement strand
GTGAACACCTATTCTGGTGAAAGGCCAAAAGTGTTCACAATCAACCAGAATGGGTGTTCACGTTGGATCAGAATAGGTGTTCACGATGCGCCAGAATCAGTGTTCATGTTGGGGCAGAATATGCAACCCTGCTGTCTCGAAGAATTTTGAGAAAAAGACCCACGCCCAGCGTTGGGCAATCCAGGTTGAGGCAGAGATGGCCAAGGGGATATTTGTTTCGACGGATGAAGCAGAAACGACAACAATGGCGGAACTTTTTGATTTATACGCTAAGGAGGTTGTCCCTACCAAAAAGTCGCATGCCGATATTAAATACAGGGTCAAACGATTAAAAAATCATTTGGGTCATTTGAGTATCGCAGCGTTGACTTCAATGGCAATTAAAAAATATCGAGATGATCGGCTTTTACATGTAAAAGATCCCACAGTTCGTAAAGAGCTTGGCGTTTTACGGAGCGTCATCACCTACGCCCAGAAAGAGCTTGAGATACATCTTCCTAAGGGCAGCCCGATGCGCATGGTAACGATGCCGTCCAAAGGTGATGAGCGTGACCGCCGCCTCCTGCCAGGCGAAGAACAGAAGCTATTCAGTGAAGCGGATAAATATGGAGGATATATACCCCATCTTATTCGACTGGCGTTAGAAACCGGGATGAGGCGTGGTGAGATGGTTGAGTTATGCTGGGAGGATGTTGATTTCACTAAGCGTACGGCCACGCTAGAAGACACTAAAAATGGAGAGCGACGTGTTGTTCCCCTATCAACGGTGGCGATTGGTGTGTTGCGTTCAATGCCTCGCCAAATTTCAGGCAGTGTATTTCCTATAAGGGGGGATTCTGTGACTCAAGCATTTTCAAGGGTACGTCGGAACGCAAAGATCTCCGATCTTCGGTTCCATGATTTGCGGCATGAGGCAACCAGCCGCCTCTTTGAGCTTGGGCTATCCATCATGGAGGTTTCAGCTATTACCGGACACAAGGATCTAGCGATGTTAAAGCGCTATACGCATTTACGTGCTGAGGATTTGGTGAAAAAACTTGGATAGCTGAAATAAAACTGCCCCGGTTAAGCCGGGGCAGTTTGTGATTTACTTATTGTAGTGTTTGCCATAGCGCTTCATGAAATCGCTTTCACGAATTTTGCGGATAGCGTTTTTAAGATTTTTGCCGGTCTCGCGCAGTACGGCATAGTGCTCCTCGGTCATGAGTGCCAGCTCTCTTTCGTAGTCGTGGGCGGCTTGGTTGAAACTGGACCTAACGTATCGCCCATTTTTCATTGGTATACCCCGCCGCAGTAGCTTCCCCGATGGCAACGGCCTTCGGTAGTAATACCGGAGGCTTAGCGATCCGTTTTCCATGCGCACCGTGCTGCCCATATAACCGTAAGACTCCCCTAGATCCCCGAAGGAATCTTTTCCTTCATGGAAGGCATCACAGTGCAGCGTGCCTTCTAAATATAATAGCGCGTAACAAATTTGAAGACCGTCCATCAACTCATGCATAAGCTCTAGATTGGTGCGGGCAACCTCTAAAACTGTCAGGCCATCCCGGTCTGAGGGATGGCCGTTAGCCAGAGCCATTACCTGGTGAAGATTACGTAGTTTCATGGTTATTTCTCCTATTAATCAATAAGTTTGTCGAGTGATGTCTCAACACGCTGTTGTTCGATCCACTCATCGACCTCGACCTTTTTGAACAACCGATTCCGGCCAACTGGATAGCTGGGTGGCATAGGTGCACCACTACTAATCCTGTTTTGAAGCGTTTTTCTGCTTACGCCGAAAATCGCTGAAAGTTGATCAATGGATAGCCAGGTCATGGGTTGAGTCCGTGTGTGTTGACCTGGATTATTTTGTGCTAGGAGGGCTGAAATTCTGTTCTACACAAGTCCCCGAAAAGGGGGTAAATGATCTGATTGCCGTCTTTTTTGCGTATATCTCTATCCAAATGCTTGCATGGAAGACGCGATTTATATAATTTGTACATCTTTGTACTCTTTTGACACATAAAGGCCCTTTGCCAAAACAGGGGGAATCCTGGCCATGGAAAGTGACATCCTGACCATCAAAGAGGTTGCCGGTTATCTCAAGGTCAATGAGCGCACCATCTACCGGTTGGCGAACAAGGGGGATATTCCTGCCTTTAAAGTGGGAAATGCGTGGCGGTTCGAGCGCAACAAAATTGTTCTGTGGATGGAAGAACAATCAAAACAAAAATGATAACGAGATAGGGAAGACCAGGTGTCTGATCAGTTTTTCGAAAGGCCCATTCTAAACTCACCATACGAGTACCCAGCCAATCACTGGGAGCTGGATAAGTCAGGGCAGCCTACACAGAAGATCGTTAACGCCAGGCGCAAGGCAGAGTTCATTACGCCCATCCCAAGGCCCAGTAAGCGCAAAGGCCCGGTTGAGCAAGCAGCGATGGATTTGGGCACTTCTATCGGTGCTGATGGCGATGCCCAGCGGTATGACCCTACTCCTATTATTAACAACCTTCGCAACCATGTAGATGAGTGGCGCAAGCTGAAAGATCCAAATAGCTGGGGTGTTACCCCGGAAACGGCCAGACTGCTACAGCATTGGCGTCATCACAACTTCAGTGAGATCAGGCCTTTTTTCTGCCAGGTCGAGGCGGTTGAGGTGGCCATCTGGCTGACTGAGGTAGCCCCCAAGCTGAAGGTTGGCAAACAGTTTCTTGATCATCTCGATAGTGCTAACAATGACGCCAACCCCGGTCTGATGCGTCTTGCCCTCAAACTGGCTACGGGTGCAGGTAAGACCACCGTCATGGCGATGCTCATTGCCTGGCAAACCATTAACGCCACACGCCGCCCAAACAGCAAGAAGTACACCCGAGGCTTTCTCATCGTCGCGCCTGGTCTAACGATCAAGGATCGCCTGCGTGTGCTGCTGCCCAACGATCTTGATAGTTACTATGCCAGTCGTGAACTGGTGCCACACGATATGCTGCCTGATCTGGAACGGGCCAAGATCGTGATTACCAACTACCACGCATTCAAGCTGCGCGAGCGAGTGGATATCTCCAAAGGTGGACGCTCACTGCTGCAAGGTCGTGGCGCAGCGCTCAATACGTTGGAGACCGAGGGGCAAATGCTCCAGCGCGTCATGCCTGCTTTGATGGGTATGAAAAACGTCATGGTCATCAATGATGAGGCCCATCACTGTTACCGTGAAAAACCAAACGCCGATGAGGATAATGATCTTAAAGGCGATGACAAGGTCGAGGCGGAAAAGAACCGTGAGGCCGCCAGACTGTGGATCTCTGGTCTTGAAGCGGTCAATCGTAAGATCGGTTTGTTACAAGTGATGGACCTTTCCGCCACCCCGTTCTTCTTACGTGGCTCCGGCTATGCTGAGGGCACGTTGTTCCCTTGGACCATGAGCGATTTTTCTCTCATGGATGCGATTGAGTGTGGCATCGTCAAACTTCCTCGCGTGCCTATTGCCGACAATATTCCCGGTGGCGAGATGCCGGTGTTCCGTAACCTTTGGGAACACATCCGAACCAAGATGCCAAAGGCTGGTAGGGGTAAAGCCAAGAATGTTGATCCCGAAGCACTGCCGTCAAAATTGAAGACGGCCCTCGATGCTTTGTACGGACACTACAAAAAGACCTTCGACTTGTGGAAGGCCAGTGGCATCCGAGTGCCGCCCTGCTTTATCGTGGTGTGTAACAACACCGCCACTTCCAAGCTGGTCCACGACTATATCTCTGGCTATCACCAGTCCGATGACGATGGCAACAGCCAACTGATGCAGGGGCGGCTGGAGTTGTTCAGAAACTTCGATGCCAATGGTGAGCGTTACCCCCGTCCTCGTACGCTATTGATCGACAGTGAACAGCTTGAGTCAGGTGATGCGCTGGATAAAAACTTCCGGGAAATGGCCTCGGATGAAATAGACCGCTACCGTAAAGAGATCATCGAACGCACGGGAGATGTGAAACAGGCGGAATCCATTTCCGATCAAGACCTGCTGCGCGAAGTCATGAACACCGTCGGTAAAGAGAGCCGCCTGGGCGAAACGGTGCGCTGTGTGGTCTCGGTATCCATGTTGACGGAAGGTTGGGATACCAACACGGTTACTCACGTGCTGGGTGTTCGTGCCTTCGGTACTCAGCTATTGTGCGAGCAGGTCATCGGTCGTGCATTGCGCCGTCAGTCCTACACCCTCAATGAGGATGGGCTATTCAACGTCGAATATGCCGATGTCCTCGGTATCCCTTTCGACTTCAACGCCAAGCCCGTAGTCGCGCCACCCCAGCCACCACGGGAGACTGTGCAGGTAAAGGCGATAAGGCCAGAGCGCGATCATCTGGAGATCCGATTCCCCCGTGTCGAAGGCTATCGGGTTGAGCTGCCGGAAGATCGCATCGAGGCGGAATTCAACGACGAATCCCATTTGGAGCTGACGCCAGATCTGACCGGGCCATCCCGTGTCCAGCAATCCGGTATCATCGGTGAGCGAGTAGATCTCACGGTCGAGCACTTGAAGGATATGCGCCGTTCTTCCTTGGTGTTCTTCCTGGCAACGCACCTTATCTATAAGAAGTGGCGGGAACAGGGCCAGCCGCCTCGTGCCAACCTCTTTGGCCCGGTGAAACGGATCGTCAAACAGTGGTTGGATAACTACCTGGAGTGCAAAGGCGGCACCTACCCCGCCCAGCTGATGTATCTGGAGCTGGCCGATATGGCCTGTGAAAAGATTACCGCAGCTATCACCCAGGCCGAGTCGAAGAAAGATCGCCCCATCAAGGCGATTCTCGATGCCTACAATCCGGTAGGGACCACCAAGCAGGTCAGCTTCAACACCTCCAAAACGGATCGCTGGGAGACCGACTCTCGCAAGTGCCACATCAACTGGGTCGTGCTGGATAGCGACTGGGAAGCGGAATTCTGCCGCGTGGCGGAGGCGCACCCGCGGGTCAAAGCCTACGTCAAAAATCACAACCTGGGCCTGGAAGTGCCCTATCAGTACGGCTCCATCACCCGTACTTATATTCCGGATTTCGTGGTCCTGGTGGACGATGGCCGGGGTGAGGATGACCTGCTGCACCTGATTGTGGAGATCAAGGGCTATCGCCGTGAAGATGCCAAGGCGAAAAAATCTACGATGGAGACCTATTGGGTGCCAGGCGTGAACCACCTGAAGAAATATGGCCGCTGGGCATTTGCCGAGTTTGGCGATGTGTTCCAGATGGAGAGCGATTTTGCAGACAAGATAGCGGCTGAGTTCGATGCACTGATTACGGCCCAAACAGGTGAGGTAGTGGAATGAATTCCTCCCAGATTCAGGCTTTTAGCACCCAGCCCCTTGACTTTCAGCGCCTAGCTGCCGACAATTCAATAGACATCCGCCCCTTGGCAGTAAGCCCCCTCTCCAATCCTGAGGGTGTGCCGATCCCCTGGGGCTTTCTTATTTCTGGCTCCTCAGCCAGCAAGACTGGGGGGCTCAGCCAATGACACAACGCAGCATTGCCATCCTAATTGATGGTGGATTTTTCCTTAAGCGTCTTCCAAGGCTTGTACCTGAAAACCGTCGCGATACTCCCGGTAGGGTTGCAGCCTGTATTCGTAGTATGTGTTACAACCACGTAAAGATGCTGACTGGGAATGGCGGGAAATATTGGCACCAGAATGTTTACCGTGTCTTTTTCTATGATGCCATGCCCTATGACGGCAAGGCCCATCATCCAATTGATAATCACCCCATCGACTTTTCCAAATCGGATATCGCTCGGGAGCGTCTGGCATTATTCGATGTACTGCGTAAACAACGCAAGGTAGCTTTGCGATTGGGCAAGGTGACCAAGGACAACGACTGGACCATTTCCCCCCGGCTCACCAAAAAACTGTTGAAAACCCGCCAGTGGATAGCCGCTCTTGACCGATTGGGCGACCTGCCTAACCCCGGCGATACCATTGCAGCGGGTAATCTTGCCCTTAGCGAGGCCGAAACCCGCAGCCTGATGGAGTTGCGTGACCTGTGGAAATCCCTTGATGGTGGTACGGTCAGTCTGGGCTTGAAGCAGAAAGGTGTGGATATGCGCATCGGCGTGGACATCACCTCCATCACCCTAAAACGTCAAGTGGATACCATCATCCTGGTGGCGGGGGATAGTGACTTTGTACCGGCAGCAAAATTGGCTCGCCGCGAAGGTATCGAATTTATCCTCGATCCATTATGGCAGCAGGTCAATGCCGATCTTTTCGAACATATAGACGGCTTGCAATCCGGCTTGAAAAAGCCCGGTACCCAGCAGGCCGCCCCACAAAACAATACAGAAAACGAAACCGCAGGACAGGAGAGCTAGCCCTTGGCTAAGAAACCCAAAGCCCCCCTAACCGTTGAAAACATCACCCACGATGAGGTCAAACGCCGCAACATTCCCACCGCCGAATACCAATCGGTGATGGAGAAGGAGTTGCAACAGTCAGTGCGTGTGGCCTATGAACGCCGCAATCGTGATCTCGATCCGCAACTGGTGTGGCGCGGCAAGGATGAGCAGGATTGGTCAGACCTGGTGGTCAATGCGCCACCACTCTACATCCAGGAGAAGGTGCACCCCAAGGTATTGATCGACGACCTCAAGCGCCAAAGCCAACAGGCGGAAGAGGATACGGAATGGGGCCAGGCCGATCTGTTCTCTGATTTCAATGGCGTGCCCAGTGAAGAGGCCAAGACCGAGTTTTACCAGCACGATCAAAACTGGTCTAACCGCATGATCCTGGGTGACAGCCTTCAGGTAATGGCTTCACTGGCCGAGCGTGAAGGGCTGCGAGGCAAGGTGCAGTGCATCTACTTTGATCCACCCTATGGCATCAAATTCAACTCCAACTTTCAGTGGTCCACCACCAGTCGTGACGTGAAGGATGGTAATGCCTCTCACATCACCCGCGAGCCGGAACAGGTGAAGGCGTTCCGTGACACCTGGAAGGATGGCATTCACTCCTATCTGACTTATCTGCGCGATCGTTTGACGGTGGCGCGAGACCTGTTGACAGACTCTGGTTCCATTTTCGTACAAATTGGTTCTGAGAATGTACATAGGGTACGCGCGTTATTAGATGAAGTTTTTGGGGAAGATAATCACGTTAATCTTATTTCATTTCAAAAAACCTCAAGTAGTACTTCTGATTTTTTGGGAGGAGTGGCGGATTATTTGCTGTGGTATAGCAAGAGAAAAGAGTGTCTCAAATTTCGTAATCCATATTATGCAAAGACGCTAGGTGGGGGTTCTTTCGAGGCATATAACAAGGCTCGTTATCCAGATGGAACTATTAAGCCCTTGTCCTCTCTTTCTTCTGACGAGCAAGAGAGTGCAGATATTATTCGAATAGATAACATCACCTCTCAAAGTATGGGACGTGATAAAGGTGAAGGTGCTGCTTCGTGGTTTCCGGTAAAAATTGATGGGCGTGAAATTTTACCCAGCAATAAGGTGCGTTGGAAAACAAACGAACAAGGAATGAGGCGGTTGCAATATGCAGGCAGACTATACGCATCTAAAAATAGTCTTGGCTATATTCGCAGGTTAAATGATTTTAGCGCCGCTAGTTTTCATCACATATGGACTGATACCGTCATATCTGGATCATCTCTAGATAAAAATTATATCGTTGAAACATTACCGTTAGTTGTCCAAAGATGCTTGCTTATGACAACTGACCCAGGTGACTTGGTGCTCGATCCAACTTGTGGGTCAGGTACTACCGCTTACGTTGCTGAGCAATGGGGGCGTCGCTGGATTACCATTGATACGTCGAGAGTTTCTCTCGCATTAGCGCGTGCACGGGTGATGGGGGCTCGTTACCCCTATTATCTGTTAGCTGATACCTATGAAGGTCAGCTAAAAGAAGCGGAAGTTGCTCGCACAATACCTTCCTCTGCGCCTACCTATGGTCGTATCTCTCAAGGGTTTGTTTACGAGCGTATACCTCACATCACACTTAAAAATATTGCTAACAACGCTGAGATTGAAGTGATCTGGGAGCGTTTTCAGCCAGAGCTGGAAGAGTTGCGCAGTCAGTTGAATAGTCTGCTCGGTACAGAGTTCGAAGAGTGGGAAATTCCCAGAGAGGCCGGTACGCCCTGGAGTGAGGCTCATGCAAAACTTCATGCGGCAGTATTAAAGGCCAAGACAGATAGGAGTAAGCAGGCCGCCTTGGCCAAACTCAATAAGGCGATTAAACGCAACTACACGTTGAATGATCTGCCGGAGTCGCCAGTCGATCTATGGGATAACGAAGAGGCCATAGAGATACATAAAAAATGGTGGGAGTTGCGCATTGCCCGCCAGCAGGAGGTTGATGCCTCTATCGCTGCTAAGGCAGAGCAGGAGTATCTCTACGACAAGCCCTATGAAGACAAGAAGAAGGTACGGGTTGCCGGGCCTTTTACCGTGGAGAGCCTGTCGCCCCACCGTGCATTGGGTCTGGATGAAAACGATGAGCTGATCGACCCCATGGCGGACAGGGGGGATGAGTTTGCCGATACACAGGATTTCACCCATATCATCCTGGAAAATCTGAAGATAGCCGGAGTGCAGCAGGCCCACAAAGAAGACAAGATCAACTTCTCCTCTATCAAACCCTGGCCGGGTCATTTCATCTGTGCCGAGGGGCGCTATGTGGTGGGTGATGATGATTCTGGTATTGAGCGCCGGGCGGCGATCTTTATTGGCCCGGAGTTTGGTACCGTCTCCCGTCCTGATCTGGTCTCAGCCGCTCGTGAGGCGGGCGATGCCGATTTCGATGTGCTGATTGCCTGTGCCTTCAACTTTGAGGCCCATGCCACCGAGTTCGACAAGCTGGGGCGTATTCAGGTGCTCAAGGCGCGCATGAATGCCGACCTGCACATGGCGGCAGATCTTAAAGATACCGACAAGGCCAATCTATTCGTGATCTTTGGTGAGCCGGACATCGACATTCTGGACGTGGAGGATGATCAGATTCAGGTCAAACTTAATGGCGTGGATGTGTTCGACCCGAACAGTGGTGAGGTGCGTAGCGATAACGCCGATGGCATCGCCTGCTGGTTTGTGGATACCGACTACAACGAAGAGAGTTTCTTTGTCCGTCAGGCCTATTTCCTGGGGGCCAATGATCCCTATAAGGCGCTGAAGAATACCCTCAAGGCAGAGATCAACGAAGAAGCTTGGGAGTCGCTCTACAGCGATACCTCCCGTCCGTTTAATAAACCTTCATCGGGCCGCATTGCGGTCAAGGTAATTAATCACCTGGGGGATGAGGTGATGAAGGTGTTTGGGGTGTAGACCATGGAATTCAGAATTGCAGATACCTTTACCGACAGCCTGGGCAAGCTGACGGGGCAGGAACAAAAGGTTGTTAAGACAACGGCCTTTGATCTGCAAATGAACCCTGCTAGTCCCGGCTTGCGTTTTCACAAGCTGGAGAAGGTGAAAGATCCCAACTTCTGGTCGGTCAGCGCTAATATGGATCTGCGCATTATTGTGCATAAGACAGAGCAGAGCCTGATGCTCTGTTATGTGGATCATCACGATAAGGCCTACGACTGGGCATCCCGGCGTAAGCTGGAGACGCACCCCACCACGGGCGCAGCGCAGTTGGTGGAGCTGCGCGAAACGGTCAAAGAGATTACTGTGCCTGTCTACAAGCAGGATGTGGTCTACCCCGTAGCCAAGCCCCGCCCCTATGCCCAGATAGCTGAAGCCACACTACTCTCCTACGGTGTGCCGCAGGATTGGGTTGCTGATGTACAGCAAGCCGATGAAGATTCCATTCTAGACATCGCTGGTTATCTGCCTGCCGAAGCGGCTGAAGCGTTGCTGGAGATCGCTACCGGTGGTACACCACAGGTGGCACAGCCACTGCCTGCCGGGGCCAATCCATTCGATCATCCCGATGCGATGCGTCGCTTCCGTGTGATGAGTGACCTGGATGAGCTGAAGCTTGCGCTGGAGTACCCGTGGGACAAATGGACCATCTTCCTTCATCCCGCACAGCATGATTTGGTCGAAAAGGACTTTAGCGGGCCGGCGCGTGTCTCTGGTTCTGCTGGTACAGGAAAGACCATTGTCGCTTTGCACCGCGCGGTCTATTTGACGAGGAAGCACCCCGAGGCCCGTGTGCTAATGGCGACCTTTTCAGACATTCTTGCAAATTCCCTACGGGACAAATTGAAACGGTTGATCAGCGAGGAGCTGCGCCTGGGTGAGCGGCTGGAGGTCTATTCGTTCAAAGAGATTGGGATGCGCCAGTACACAGCTAACTTTGGCCGCCCCAGCTTGGCTACTGATGAGCGGATTAAGGATTTCATCGAGCAGGCATCCGCCAGACATAATTCATCTTACAGTCAGCGATTCCTCTTTAATGAGTGGTATCACGTGGTGGATGCCTGGCAGCTTGATTCCTGGGAAGAGTATCGGGATGTGAAGCGGCTGGGCAGGAAGACTCGTCTGAACGAAGATAGACGCCGACACCTATGGGATATTTATGCCGATGTGAAGGCAGCAATCAGTGAGGCAGGCTTGGTTACCGAGGCGGAGATGTTTACCCGCCTGGCGGAAAAGTTCGCGACGAACAATCGACCGGTGTTCGACTACGCCATCATTGATGAGGCACAGGATATCTCCATCTCCCAGTTGCGTTTTGTCGCGGCATTGGGAAACAATCGCCCCAATAGCCTGTTTTTCTCCGGCGACCTTGGTCAGCGTATTTTCCAACAGCCGTTCTCCTGGAAGTCGTTGGGTGTCGATATCCGTGGCCGTTCCAGCACCTTGAAAATCAACTACCGTACCTCTCATCAAATCCGCAGGCAGGCAGATTTGTTGCTAAATAACGAGATCATTGATGGCGATGGCAACGTGGAAGGTCGCGACGGGACAATCTCGGTGTTTAATGGCCCGGCTCCGGTAATTCGCCTGGCCGAGCATGAAGATGCCGAGCGGGACATTGTTGCTGAGAAACTAAACGAGTTTGTTAGCGATGGCATTGAGCCACATGAGATTGGTGTGTTTGTGCGTTCCGAAGCCGAAATAGAACGTGCCGGCGCAGCCATCAAGCGAGCTGACTTGCCCATCAACGTGATGAACCGGCGCATGGAAAGTGTCGTCGGGAAAGTTTCTCTCAGTACCATGCATCTGGCCAAGGGCCTGGAGTTTAAAGCTGTGGTGGTGATGGCATGCGATGATGACATTATCCCGCTGGAATCGCGTTTGTCATCGGTGTCTGATGATGCCATCGACCTGGAAGAGGTGTACGACACCGAGCGCCATCTGCTGTATGTGGCCTGCACACGGGCAAGAGATCATCTGTTGATTACAGGTGTGGAGCCGGGGTCTGAGTTTCTTGATGACCTGAATCAGTGAGCACAAGATTGCGTTAGAAACTCCCCACTTTCCACAATAACTATCTAAACAGAAAACTTTGCTTTTTCGACCAAATATCAAAATGAGGTAGCGAGAAATTTGGCTATATATAGCCAAATTTCTCGGTCTTCTTGAAACTTTTTTAAAGTCTCTCTGAGGACTGTTTTTTCCAGGTTTACCTTGGCTGGTTATATCTAACCAAAATTTCCAAACTTTTGACTTGTTGCCAATCCCCCGCTTTGTACCGCCTATATATAACCAGAAAATAGCCTGAGGTCCTGTTACCTAGT
>Ga0316208_1003345_pt1 | contig 11671 bp, 7 predicted proteins | sample 3monopyrite_MG_FD_204944 | JGI IMG/M metagenome (GOLD analysis project Ga0316208, IMG submission 204944) | Microbial mat bacterial communities from mineral coupon in-situ incubated in ocean water Damariscotta River, Maine, United States -... | ecosystem: Environmental > Aquatic > Marine > Coastal... | reverse complement strand
ACATGACAAAAATATAAAAGTGTCACATTGAGCGCAGTCGAAATGCTTTTGAATACGATATTTCCAATGTCTTCGACTGCGCTCAGATTGACATCCGATATATTATCAATTTTTGTCATGTACTCAGGGAATCTATACTAATTATTATTTATAATGAGCTAAAAATAATTTGAATTATAATATGTTCAGATGAGATAGAAAATTCAGGCATAGGCTTAGTTCTGGTTTTGTTTTATATTGAAATATGAGCGAAATAGCAACAAATTATATGGATTATTTTGAGTGATAGTTGCGGTCATTTCAATGTAGAAATGGTATTATAGTGCCATCTTTGAGTATGGAATTACAGTTTCATAACCTCTATCTTTAAAATATAGACTTGGATTATGTTTTGAAGCAACCATTATAAAATCGCCTCCCCACGCACCAAGGCTTTTTATAGCACCTTCAAAATCGTTAAATAGGATGCTTTTAACAGGTGGTTGTTTGGTTATTTTAGAGATGATAGTTTCATGTTTAACCATTAAACTTTGAAAGTGTTCTAATGTTTTTGAAGTAATCATTTCTAAAGTAATAGTATTGATAGACGCAATAGCAGATTGAGTGTTTTCTTTATTCTTATGATAATGTTTTATACCATCACGACTATTTTGTTTTTTATTTAAATGCACAAAATAAAGGTGTTCTTTGAATGAAGGATCAAAATTAACCTCATTAATTATCATTTTGTCATCCTGAACTTGATTCAGGATCTCATTATAATTAGAATTAAGTTGATAGGTAATAGCTTTGTTGTTTTTAGCGCAAGCAATATCATAACCGCTGCCCCCAAAAGTTTTTTCTAAAAGATTGAAAGCATCAACATTTGTCCATTGCGCGATATTGTTTATGAGCGTAGATGACGTACCTAATCCCCAATTTTTTGGAAACTCTAATTTTGTAGTTATTCTAAAACCCTTGCCGTCTATTTTCTGCCCATTATCATCATAATCATCTAGATACTCACTAAAAAAACTTGGATTCATCCTTATGGCATTAAAAAGTATTTTAAGAAGTGTTTTTGAAACAGCATTAGTGTAGGTTTCAATTTGTGACTCATAGATAAAAGGATAACAAATTTCTTCAAATTTATATGTGTGTTCAAACCACTCATTGCCTTTATCATCTAGACTTTGCCAAATAAGTTTTCTCTCGTTAATGGGTTTTACTTCTAAAGATTGTCCATATTTAGTTGGAATCGCCAGAGATATAGCACCATCAAGTACTACGTATTCTCCAGAAAGAAGAAGTTTTCCATGACTGTAAATTTTTTTATTTTTCACTTTAAACTCTTAGTTTGTTTAATGCTTTGGTTACCGCGCTATGTGTTACTGTGTTAGTTTTAAAATGTTCAGTTAAAGTTTGCTTTTCGGCATCATTCGCTTCCATCTGATTTAATATGTTCATCAAGTGCATTTTCATGTGTCCTTGTTGAATTCCTGTTGTAGTCAGAGAACGTAATGCAGCGAAATTTTGAGCTAATCCTGCTACAGCAACAATTTGCATAAGCTCTTTAGCTGATGGATTGTGTAATAATTCCAAAGCTAATTTGACTAAAGGATGCAGCCCTGTAAGTCCGCCTACGGTTCCTAAGGCTAGAGGAATTTCCATCCAAAAGGTAAACACACCATCTTTAACTTTGGCATGCGTTAAACTGCTATAGCTTCCGTGTCTTGAAGCATAAGCGTGAACTCCAGCTTCAACAGCTCTAAAATCATTTCCTGTGGCTAAAACAACAGCGTCAATGCCATTCATAATACCTTTGTTATGCGTGACTGCTCTGTATGGTTCAACTTCAGCAATATTTACTGCTTGTATAAATTTATTAGCTAAAGCTTTGCCTGAAATCGTATTATCTTCACTTAAATCTTCAACATGGCAACTCACTTCCGCACGAACCAAACAATCTGGCACATAATTAGAAAGAATACTCATAACGATATCAATTTCCTTTTCTCTTTCAGAAAATAATTCAAATAATAAAGCCTCGTTTTTAAAGGTTTTCGCAAATTGTTCTAAGCATGAATTTATAAAATTAGCGCCCATAGCGTCTAAAGTTTCAAAAGCGGTATGTAATTGATAATAGCTATCTATATCTGATGTTTTATCACGTAATTCAATATCAAGAATACCACCACCACGCTTTCTCATATTCTTTGTGATCGCTTCAGTATCTTCAATAAGTTTAGGCTTTACTTGACTAAAAAACTGCTTTAATTTTTTAAAATCGCCTTTGTAAATAAAATGAACTTGTCCAATCTTGGTAGTAGAAATTACTTTGGTTTTAAAGCCACCTCTTTCCAACCAAAACTTAGCTGCTTTACTCGCAGCAGCAACAACCGAGCTTTCCTCGATAGCCATAGGAATGGTATATAGCCTATCATTTATTAAAAAATTAGGAGCGACACCAAGCGGTAAATAATAATTGGTTATCGTGTTTTCAATAAACTCATCATGAAGTTGTTGTAACTTATCGTTATTGTTCCAATATTGTTTTAAAATACCTTTAGCATTTTCTGCATTTAAAAAATAAGTATCAACAATCCAATCAATTTTTTTTGATTTAGATAATTTAGAAAAACCAGCGATAGATTTACTCATAGTATACAAATTAGCAGTGCAAAGATACTACTCTTGGTACGAATATTGAATAGCTTACTTTAAACCGAATCATTTAATACCAAAAGAACATCAAAATGATGGATAATAAATTAGAATTATATTTTCTTTAGATAAAATAGAAAATATAAGCATAGCCTTAGTTACGGTTTTATTTTATTTTGAAATTTAAAGGAAATAGAAACGAATTTAATCAGTTATTTTGATGTTCTTTTGGTATAAATGTTAATAATAGAGGTTTTTTGCATAATTTTTAGTAAACTTGACATCATATTATGAAATAAATAGTTTTTTTGACTAAACGTCCATAATTGACTAATTTTTATAACGAAATATAATTTTTAGAGACTAATTGGACTTTTTAAGAACAGTTTAAATAAACACATGCAACACATTAAATTCCCCCTTTACGTTTGCCTTTTTACAACAATAATTTTATCGGCACAAACTAAAGAAATTACACTTGAAGATATTTGGAAAGATGGCACGTTTAGAACAGAGCTTATGGATGTATTGCACTCTATGGCTAATGGTCAGCAATATTCAGTTTTAAATTTTGACAGAAAAACAAGAAGCACTTTTATTGATATTTATGATTATAAAACCTTAAAAAAGGTTGAAACTTTAGTGAGTTCTGAAAACCTTGAAGATATCCCTTATTTTACTGATTATACGTTTAGTAAAGATGAACAAAAGATAATTTTGGCAACTAAAGAAGAGGAAATATATAGGCGTTCAGTATTAGGGAACTATTACGTTTACAATGTTAAGGATGGTTCTTTAGATTTAATTTCTGAAGAAAAAATTCAAGAACCTACTTTTTCTCCTGACGGAAAAAGAGTTGCCTTTGTGGAAGATAATAATCTTTATGTAAAAGATTTGAATTCTGGTGCAATCATTCAAGTGACTTCTGATGGTGAAAAAAATAAAATAATTAATGGAATTACCGATTGGGTTTACGAGGAAGAATTTGCTTTTGTTCGTGCCTTTGATTGGAATGCAGATAGCAACAAGATTGCTTTTATTAGATTTGATGAAACCAATGTGCCTGAATTTTCAATGGACATTTACGGTACAGCACTTTATCAAACGCAACGGGTTTTTAAATACCCGAAGGCAGGTGAAGCAAATTCAGAAGTATCACTTCATATCTTCAATTTAAATACAAAAGAGACGAATAAAGTTAAGGTAGATAAAGAGTATGAAGACTTTTATATGCCTAGAATTAAATGGACAAATAATCCAGATGTTTTAAGTGCGCAATATATGAACAGGCATCAAAACGAATTAGATTTATGGATGATAAATGCTAAAACAAACACTTCAAATATGGTGTTAGCAGAAAGAGATAAAGCTTATGTTAATGTAACAGATTATCTAACATTCCTAAAAGATAATAGTTTTATCTGGACAAGTGAGAAAGATGGTTACAATCATATTTATCATTATGATAAAAAAGGCAATTTAATCAATCAGGTAACAAAAGGAAATTGGGAAGTCACTGATTACTATGGTTACGATGAAAAAGACAATACTATTTTCTATCAATCTGTTGAGAATGGTTCGATAAATAGAGATGTTTATTCTATAAAACTTAACGGACGAAACAAAAAACGGCTTACCAAAAGCGAAGGCACCAATAATGCTTCCTTTAGTGCCGATTTTTCATTTTTTATAAATACGTTTTCAAGTGCTACAACACCACCTGAGTATACTTTGAATAGTTCCGAATCAGGAAATTTGATTAAAAGTATTAAGGATAATGATAAGCTGGCTCAAACACTTTCAGGTTATAAAACATCTAAAAAAGAGTTCAGTACTATTCTTGTTAATGGTAGTGATTTAAATATGTGGATGATTAAACCTGCAAACTTTGATGCCTCTAAAGCATACCCATTACTTATGTATCAGTATTCTGGTCCAGGTTCACAGAAAGTTGTTAATCAATGGAATAATTCTAACGATTACTGGTATCAACATTTAGCGCAAGAAGGCTATATAGTTGTTTGTATTGATGGAAGAGGAACAGGTTTTAAAGGCGCAGATTTTAAAAAGGTTACTCAAAATGAATTGGGAAAATACGAAGTTGAAGATCAAATAACTGCTGCAAAACAATTAGGTGCGTTATCTTATATTGATGCTAGTAGAATAGGTATTTGGGGTTGGAGTTTTGGTGGTTTTATGAGTAGTAACTGTTTATTTAAGGGCAATGAGGTGTTTAATATGGCAATTGCCGTAGCGCCTGTAAGTAGCTGGCGTTTTTATGACTCTATCTATACAGAACGTTTTTTAGGTACGCCTCAAGAAAATCCTAGTGGCTATGATGAAAACTCCCCGCTAAATCATGTCGATAAATTAAAAGGCGATTTTCTTTTAGTTCATGGTTCTAGTGATGATAACGTACATTTACAAAACACCATGCGTTTAGCAGAAGCTTTAATTCAAGCAGATAAACAGTTTGATTGGGCGGTGTATCCTGATAAAAATCATCGTATTTATGGAGGTAATACAAGTCTTCATTTATATAAAAAAATGACAAGCTTTATTCATGAAAAACTGGGTGATAAAATTCAAAACAAAGAAGAAACAAAAGTGAATCAAGTTAAAATTAAAGGATAAAATACTAACCAAAATTATATATATATGGCAAATTCAGCTACAATGAAACAAAAAGAGTTATTCGGACATCCAGTAGGGTTGTATGTTCTGTTCTTTACAGAGATGTGGGAGCGATTTTCTTATTATGGGATGCGTGCAATACTGGTTTTATATTTAGTACAAAGCACATCAGATACTAATGCTGGTTTGGGATGGACGAATGGCGAGGCTTTAGCCTTGTATGGATGGTACACGATGCTTGTATATGTTATGTCTATTCCTGGCGGGTGGATTGCAGATAAATTTCTTGGACAAAAGAAATCTGTACTATATGGTGGCATGCTTTTAGTAGCGGGCCATAGCGTTTTGGCCGTTGAGCAAATGTGGGCCTTTTACACAGGTTTAGGTTTAATTATCGCTGGTGTTGGTATGCTAAAACCAAATATTTCAACTATGGTTGGGGGTTTATATGCACAAGGAGATATAAGAAGAGATAAAGGTTTTACAATTTTCTATATAGGTATTAATGTTGGAGCTTTTTTGTCAAGTTTGATTGTTGGTACTGTAGGCGAAGTTTATGGTTGGCATTACGGGTTTGGTTTGGCCGGTATTGGGATGGCCTTAGGGTTAGTACAATATGTGTTAGGTCAGAAGCATTTAAAATATGTTGGTAATTTTTTAGGAGCTTCTGTAAATGAAGAAGAAAAGGCCGCTATGAAAAAGCCTATGACTAAAATAGAAAAGGATAGAGTTGTTGTATTATTTATATCGTTTTTATTAGTGATTGTGTTTTGGGGAGCATTTGAACAGGCTGGTGGATTAATGAATATTTATGCGTCCGAAAAAACAAATAGAATATTATCTTTTTCTTTACCTTTTATAGGGAATGAAGTTCCAGCTTCATGGTTTCAGTCATTAAATGCTATGTTTATTATTTTTTTAGGGACTAGCGTTGCCGCTTTTTGGGCTAGGAGAAAACTGAAAGGGAAATTAGCAACATCATTATTTAAAATGATTTTGGGCTTAATGATAATGGGGGCTGGGTTCTTTTTTATGACTGCAGCAGCTGGACAATATGAAAGTAATGGCTCTTCAGCAATGTATTGGTTGGTTTTAGCTTATTTGTTTCATACTGTAGGGGAATTATGTATTTCCCCTGTTGCTTTATCATATATAACAAAATTAGCCCCTCTAAAATATGCTTCGTTAATGATGGGTGTTTATTTTGCTATGACAGGTTTTGGTAATAAATTGGCGGGTGTACTTGGTGAAGCCTCGGAAAGCCTAGGTGAATACACAATCTTTACAGGAATCGCTATTTTTTGTATTCTATTTGGAAGCTTAGTAATGCTTTTACGAAAGAAATTGGAAGTGCTGACTCATGGGGCTGAAGATGATGAGCATGTAATTCATGATGAAGCTGAAGGCTTCGAGCTAGCAGATAATTAAAATATAAAGACCCTCTTAATGAGGGTTTTCTTCATTATAATCATTAAATTATTTTTTTATGAGCACAGACATTGAAAATCTTTTTAAAGACAAAGTTATTGGGCATCCAGCAGGTTTGTTTGTATTGTTTTTTACTGAAATGTGGGAACGTTTTTCGTTTTATGGAATGCGTATACTTTTGGTGTTGTTTTTAACTGCTCCTATTTTTAGTGATAACCCAGGTTGGGAATGGCCTAGGGAACATGCTTTGGCTTTAATAGGAACTTATGCATCATTATTATATTTAACTCCAATCATAGGAGGATGGGTTGCTGATAAAATTACGGGTTATCGTATCGCTGTTGTAATTGGGGCTTTAATAATGACGCTTGGTCATGCAGCATTGGCTATAGAAACTACTGCGACCTTTTATTTAGGATTGGCTTTATTAGTTATAGGAACGGGTTTTTTTAAGCCAAATATTACCTCTATTATTTCTGAAATGTACAAAGGCAAAGAATCTAAAAAAGATGGCGCTTATACTATTTTCTATATGGGAGTTAATGCAGGCGCTTTTTTTGGTATGATGCTATGTGGCTATTTAGCTGAAAATTATGGATGGTCTTGGGGTTTTGGTTTAGCTGGTGTTTTTATGTTTTTTGGAATGCTTCAATTTTGGTTAGCAGGCAGTTTGTTTGGTTCCATTGGAGCAAAACCATCTAAAGTCTATGAAGTTGAGTTACCTCAAAATATTAATGAAGAGAGTCCTTCAGAAGAACAAAAAATAAATATAGATGCTAAATTAAACCCTTTTACATTGTTTGATAAGATATTAATCGTTTTATCATCTGTTGGTGGGTTACTATATTTATTTAATGACCCTTTAGCAAAAATTGAAGGAAAAAGTTTAGCACCTTTTGAAATTGGAGGAATGAGTGGTTCTAATATTATTGTATTAGCGGCATTGGTTTTATTTTTAATATTGCTCGTAACTCGAATATCTAGATATATCCCGATAGTTAGAGATAGAATTATTGCGGTTTCCATTTTTGGAATTTTCACTGTGTTTTTCTTTGCTTTTTTTGAACAATCATTAGGTTCTATGACTTTGTTTGCTAGAGATTATACTAACAGGACGCTTGTTGGAGACTCAGCAATGATTTTTAAAATTGTTGATGCTTTATTAACAACAGTCCCTCTTATCATTATTACTTGGGTGCTTTTCTTATTATTTAAAAAAACATATTCAAAGATAGGCTTATCAAATATTATCCTTGCAATTGCATTTACAGGTATTTGGTACTTGGTAATTTTTAGATTAGTAAATAAATTTTCAGATGAAGGAAACGAAATAGAAGCTACTTGGTTTGGGATTTTGAATTCTTTCTTTATTATTACGTTAGCGCCATTGTTTTCTAAATGGTGGGAGAGTAAATATAATCCTAGTGCAGCTATGAAGTATGGCTTAGGTTTAATTTTGTTGGGTGTTGGTTTTGCAGTGTTGTCTTATGGCGCTTCAGAAATACCTTCAGGCGCTAAGACAGCTTCGGTGAGTATAGTATTTTTAATTTTGGCGTATTTGTTTCATACCATGGGAGAATTATGTTTATCACCAGTTGGCTTATCCTATTTGAGTAAATTGGTGCCTCCAAGAATGATTGGGTTTATGTTTGGAGTTTGGTATTTGGCAATTGCTGTTGGACAAAAAGCAGCAGGTACTATGGGAGGTATGATTGATAAAATTTCTGAAGAATATTCTTTAGGTACATTTTTTTTAATATTCACACTAATACCAATAGGTGCCGGTTTAATATCTATTGTACTTAACCCGCTACTTAAAAAGTTAATGCACGGTGTCCGTTAATCGAAAAAAACGTTAAAAAATAGTCAAATTGGGCCCAATTAGGCGCGTTTTTTGTAAGTTCGGAACAACTTTTGCAACTTAGTTTATTATGAAAAATACTGTACTTTTAATGTTAGCGATGGCTTTTATAAGTTTGAATGCCTTAGCGCAAAAAATAAATTGGGTGTCTCTTGAGGAAGCTGTTGATCTCCAAAAGAAAGTACCAAAGAAGATTATGATGGATGCTTATACCAATTGGTGTGGGCCTTGTAAAATGCTTGATAAAAATACGTTTCAAAATAAAGATGTTGCAGATTATGTAAATGAACATTACTACGCTGTAAAATTTAATGCTGAAGGTAATGAAACGATTAATTTTAAAGGGCAAGAGTTTTCTAACCCTACTTATGATCCAGCATTAGCAAATAGAAGAAATTCTGCTCACGAATTGTCTCGATATTTTCAGATTCAAGTATTTCCAACTATTGTATTTTTAGATGAAAAAGCGAATTTAATTTTCCCGTTAAAAGGCTATAAAACACCATCACAAATTGAACTCTATTTAAAAATGTTCAAAAAAGATGATCACAAGATACTTGACACTCAAGAAAAATTTAACGAATATTACAAAGGGTATAAGTCTGAGTTTAAAGACTAGTTTTTAAAAATATATAGATGAAAAAGATAATATTTACCTTGTTTTTAACCGCCTTATTTTCGGCTAATGCTTTAGCTCAAGAAAAATTGACTTGGCATACCAATGTTAATGAAGCGCTAGAAATTGCGGTTAAGGAAAATAAAAAAGTAATGCTGTTTTTTACTGGTTCAGATTGGTGCGGATGGTGTATAAAATTACAAAATGAGGTTTTTAAAACTTCAGACTTTGAAAAGTGGTCTAATGATATGGTTTTAGTAGAATTAGACTTTCCAAAAAGAACACCTCAGGATGAAAATCTTAAAGTACAGAATCGTCAATTACAGGCTATGTTTAAAGTAAGAGGTTATCCTTCAGTATATTTTGTGAATCCAGAAAAGATGCCAGATGGAAAAATGAATTTAAATAATCTTGGTAAAACAGGTTATGTTAAAGGTGGTGCAAGTGAATGGCTAGAAGTAGCAAACAGCATTATTAAAAAAACAATATAGAAGGTTTTAATAATCTATTACATTGTTGTCTGACTAAAAATAGTTCGCTTAAAGAAAACCTTTGCGAACCCTAAGTTTTCAGGGCTTATAAAAAAAGAGGGGCTTGCTTTTTGCGATTACTGAAAAATTTTATTTTTTAGAAAGTTATGAATTTAAAAATTACTGTTTATCAATTAGTTACAATCAAGTCTTTGTTCTTGGTTCTAACAGCGAAGCGGTCTTGATTCTTTAATCGGACACTACTAAATCTATTATAAAAGCTCCCTTTTTACTAGTTTGGTGAAACGGGATTTTTCTTTTTTTACAGATTTGTTCCCAACGTGCTATGTAAGACTTGTAATTGCTGCCATCGGCAATGATTTGTTTTGGTTTTAGTGAATCAATCAAGCGATTTAAGTTGATTTTTGGCGATTGCCTAAGTAATACAAAGTCGGGCTTAAGAGACTTTATATTATAAATCCCTAAGCTATCAATCACTAAAAGATGTTTGTTTTTTAGTTGATAGATTGGAGAAATAGATGTTTCTTCAAGAGTTTTAATATGATTCCCAACAACATAATCTTTTATAATCTTATTTTTTGATTTTACAATACTATCAAAATCGTTTGCCACTACAATTGTATTGTTTATTGTATGTCCTAATACGCTATATCTACTTTTATGAAAAACAATAAATTCATTTGAAGGTTTACTAAATTCGTTGTAGATAAAAGCACCTTGAACAACAAGTATGGCTATTAAAAACAGTTTTAAGTTTGAATAGTTTCTTTTGAATAGAAGTCGCATAAAAGTGACAATTAATATATAGGAAAGCATTACGTATAGAAGGCTAAAAGAAATGTCTTTCAATAAGAAAGCTTCTTGTTTTGAAACCCAACCCACAAAATTATTCATTAAGCCTATAATGGATCCATAAATATCAGCCCCAAATTGAGGTAAAATATTTAAAACGGCTAAAAGAATTATAATAATACCAAGACCTAGAATAACTCCTAAAAAAGGAATAATAATCAAATTAGATATAAAGAATAGACCAGGAAACTGATGGAAGTAATACAAACTAACGGGTATAATACCAAATTGTGCAGAAATAGTAATGGTGAAGGTGTGCCAATAAAATTTCACAACTTTATTTTTTGGTTTCCAAAGATTGAATAGAAATGGATCAATTGCTACAATAGCAAAAACGGCTAAATAACTTAATTGAAAACCTACATCAAATATAAATAGAGGTTTAAAAAGCAAAATAACAAACATGCTTATAGATAAAGTATTATATATATTTGTTGGTCTTTTAAGATTCAAAGCTATGGCTACAATACTAAACATGGTAACAGCCCGAGTAACTGAGGCTGATAAACCAGCAATTAATGCAAAGCTCCATAAAAGACTAACAAGTAGTATGGTTTTAATAAGTTTACCATGTTTAAAACGCTCTAGAGGTTTAAAAATGAAGCTGAGAATTAATAAAATAATACCCACATGTAAGCCAGAAACCGCTAAGATATGTATGGCTCCTGCATTGGTATAACTAGTATAAACATCTTCACTAATATCTTGGCGCTGCCCCAATAAAAGGGCATTAATTATGGCAAGTTCATCAGGTTTAAAATGATATGGTTTTAATTTTTTGTTGATATGCTGCCTGATATTATCTGCTATACCAAAAAGAGTCTTTGTTTTAGATTCAATAGCAAATAATGATTCATTTGTAATGAAGAGTTGATGGTAAATGTATTTTTTCTTTAAATAGGTTTTGTAATCAAACTGATGTGGGTTAAGCGGATGAATTAAATCTTTAAAATCTGTTCTGCTAACATAAACGTTATCAACTTTAAGAGGAGTCTGTAAGGTGTCTTTTTGAATGTTTAAAAGCGTTTTTCCTGATGTGTTTTCATCATCAATTTCTAAAAGATCAATAACGTATTTATCATAATAATTACCAGGTTTTAAAACCTCTCTAATTCTAAATTTAATCGTTTTTAAGCTGTCAATTTC
>Ga0316208_1003344_pt1 | contig 11671 bp, 10 predicted proteins | sample 3monopyrite_MG_FD_204944 | JGI IMG/M metagenome (GOLD analysis project Ga0316208, IMG submission 204944) | Microbial mat bacterial communities from mineral coupon in-situ incubated in ocean water Damariscotta River, Maine, United States -... | ecosystem: Environmental > Aquatic > Marine >... | reverse complement strand
ACAAGTTATAACTTTGTAACGTTCTATTTTATTACTTCAATTAAGCGAGTTTTAGTAGTTATACTAAAGTAACTGATAAATATAAGAGAAAGAAATAAGTTTTCAAACCAAGTTCGTACTAATTATACATTATAAATGACAAAAACACCACCTACAATGAGCCCTAAATAAACTACATTAATAACTCTGCTAAACCATCAGAGTTCTAAGAAAAACCTTTCTGTATTGTTTTCTAGATATATTCTACTCAACCCGAAAATATCTAACATAGAAAGAGCATTTATAATATCAGTGTTTACCCAATTTTTAATATTTGCTATGGTTCCTTGCTCTTCTTATTATCATCATTACTAGAACAGCTAAATAAGACAAACGTTTATGCTAATAAATAAATGTAATGTTTCATAATAAATTTGTTTTTAATTGATTGTGTTCTTATTTAGAATCGAAAAACAAAGAATATGTCATCAAGCATTTTTTTAATATTACCTTTGTACTCTAAATTTTTTTTAATGCATAAAGCAGGTTTTGTTAATATTATAGGAAATCCTAATGTCGGTAAGTCTACATTGATGAATGCTTTTATAGGAGAAAAACTATCTATAATTACATCAAAAGCACAAACCACTAGACACAGAATTTTAGGGATTGTGAATGGTGAAGATTTTCAAGTTATTCTAAGTGACACGCCAGGTATTATTAAGCCAGCATACGAGTTGCAAGCCTCTATGATGGATTTTGTGAAATCAGCCTTTGAAGATGCCGATGTTTTAATCTACATGGTTGAGATAGGTGAAAAAGAATTAAAAGATGAAGCTTTCTTTAAAAAGATTACTAATTCTAAAATCCCTGTTTTATTATTATTGAATAAAATTGATAATTCTAACCAAGAACAATTAGAAGAGCAAGCAGAATTATGGCAAAGTAAAGTACCAAACGCTGAGTTTTTTCCAATTTCAGCATTGCAAGGATTTAATGTTCAAAATGTATTTGATAGAATTATTGAATTACTTCCAGAATCTCCTGCATTTTATCCTAAAGACCAATTAACAGATAAACCAGAACGCTTTTTTGTAAATGAAGCGATTAGAGAGAAAATCTTAATGCATTACAAAAAAGAAATTCCGTACGCTGTTGAAGTAGATACAGAAGAGTTTTTTGAAGAAGATACAATCATTAGAATGCGATCCGTTATTATGGTAGAGCGCGAAACTCAAAAAGGAATAATAATAGGGCACAAAGGTTCTGCACTTAAACGTGTAGGAATAGAAGCAAGAAAAGATTTAGAAAAATTTTTTGGTAAGCAAGTTCACTTAGAACTCTATGTAAAAGTGAATAAGAACTGGAGAAGTAACCAAAAACAGTTGAGACGTTTTGGTTATAATCAGCGATAGTTTCTTAATGTATTTTTCATAAAACCATGTAATTTATACATTTCGGGTATTCCTTTTGTTCTTCCAAGTCGTCCTGCAAAATAGAGGACAAACCATATCAGTACCATAAAAAGAGTAAGAAAAAGCGGTATGGCATAAGAATTCCCTAAAGTAACGTTTGTGTAAGCCCATATTACACAACCTAGAAAGAGACCAGCCACAATAAAGTGAAAAAACATAAACATGGTCCATACCGTTGGGTTAGGTCCAAAAAGCCCATTAATGATAGAGCTTTGCTCATCTTTTTTATTAATTTCTAAATGTAACTGAGGCGACCAAAAATGTTGAACCTGTTTCGGAAATTTTACAAAAACGTGATCGTCAATTCGAGTAACAATAAAATCTGATTGTGATTTTTTAGCATCCTCAAATCCTTGCAAAAGTATTTCACTGGAGCCATCAGCTTCAAATTTAAAGCGCGGTCTTAAAACTATTTCATTAGAGAGTGACATATTACTGAAATAACAGAACTCAATTTACATAAATTCTTTAAGATTAAATACTACCTTTGCTGCAATATTCAAATTATGGGAAATATAGTTGCAGTTGTTGGGAGACCAAATGTTGGGAAGTCAACGTTTTTTAATAGATTAATTAAAAGACGGGAAGCTATTGTAGATGCTGTTAGTGGAGTAACAAGAGATCGTCATTACGGTAAGACGGATTGGAATGGGAAAGAGTTTTCTTTAATTGATACTGGAGGTTATGTTGTTGGTAGTGATGATGTATTTGAAGCAGAAATAGACAAACAGGTTGAGCTTGCCATTGACGAAGCAGATGCAATAATTTTTATGGTAGATGTTGAGTCTGGTATTACTGGTATGGATCAGGATGTTGCTAACCTATTACGCAAAGTTAAAAAGCCAGTTTTTTTAGTTGTAAACAAGGTTGATAATAATAAACGTGCTGAAGATGCTGTAGAATTTTATTCATTAGGATTAGGTGATTACTTTACCATTGCAAGTATTAATGGAAGTGGTACTGGTGATTTGTTGGATGCCGTTGTTGAAGCCTTACCAGAAATAGAAGAAGTTGAGGAAGAACAACTGCCGCGTTTCGCAGTTGTAGGAAGACCAAATGCAGGGAAATCGTCTTTTATAAATGCTTTAATTGGTGAAGATCGATATATTGTTACAGATATAGCGGGTACGACAAGAGATTCAATAGATACCAAGTATAACCGTTTTGGATTTGAGTTCAATTTGGTTGATACAGCAGGTATTCGAAGAAAGACAAAAGTAAAAGAAGATTTAGAATTTTATTCTGTAATGCGAAGTGTTAGAGCTATTGAGCATTGCGACGTGTGTTTAGTAGTTCTAGATGCTACACGCGGTTTTGATGGCCAAGTACAAAATATATTTTGGTTAGCAGAACGTAATCGAAAAGGAATAGTGATTTTGGTTAATAAATGGGATTTAGTTGAAAAAGAGACCAAAACAGCCAAGGAATTCGAAAAACATATACGTAGTCAAATTGCGCCATTTACAGATGTGCCAATTGTATTTATTTCGGTACTAAATAAGCAACGTATTTTTAAAGCTATTGAAACAGCTGTTGAGGTATATAAAAATCGTACCAAACGCATCAAAACAAGTGTGCTTAATGAAGCGTTATTACCAATAATTGAGAATAGACCTCCTCCAGCAAATAAAGGTAAATTTGTTAAAATAAAGTATATTATGCAGTTGCCAACTCCGCAGCCGCAATTTGCATTTTTCTGTAATTTACCACAATACGTAAAAGAGCCTTATAAACGGTTTTTAGAGAATCAGTTGAGAGATCATTTCGATTTCACAGGTGTGCCAGTTAGTGTTTATATGAGAAAAAAGTAGTATTATAATCTTTTTAAGATTATTCATACGAATTCTTAGTTACTTGCGTTTTCATATTAGCTATTAATATTATCATCAATCAATCAAGGGATTATGAGGAAACTAGTATTAGTTTTTACATTACTTTTTGTGCTAAATTCATTTTCTCAAGAAAAATCATTTGAAATAATAGGAACCCTCATAACAGCAGATTCTAAAACTCCTTTGGAATCTGCGACTCTATACCTAGAGCGAGCTAAGGACAGTAGTGTTGTTACTTATACCATATCTGATAAAGACGGAAAATTTAAACTCGAAAATTCTACCTACGACAAAAGTTTAAATTTCTATGTGTCTTATGTTGGATATAAAACCTATTTCAAGAAAATACTTATCGATAAAGAAGTCATCGATTTAAAGACAATTGCTCTGCAACTCGATAGTCAACTTGGAGAAGTTTTAGTGAAATCTACGGCGCCAATAACTATAAAAAAAGACACGCTAGAGTTTAATGTTAAGTCTTTTAAAACAAAAAAAGACGCAACTGTTGAGGACTTACTTAAGCAATTACCAGGTGTTGAGGTTGATGAAGAAGGTAAGATTACCGTAAATGGCAAGGAAGTAAATAAAATTCTGGTAAATGGAAAACCATTTTTTGGAAATGATCCTACAATTACTACTAAGAATTTAACTAAAGATATCATTGAAAAAATTCAAGTCGTTGATACAAAAACAAAAGCCGAAGCATTTACTGGTGAAGTAAGTGATAGCGAGAATAAAACGATTAACCTTACTATAAAAGAAGAAAATAATAAAGGTGTATTTGGCCGTGTGTCTGCTGGTACAGGTACAGATAAACGTTACGAATTTGCTGGTATGGTAAACCTCTTTAATAACGATCGAAGAATTAGTGTGCTCGCAGGTGGTAATAACACAAATTCACCAGGTTTTAGTTTTGGTGAGATATCCAAAATGTTTGGAAATGGAGGTGGAATTAATTTTAATAGTAATGGCTCGTTTTCAATAGGAGGACGTTCCTTTGGTGGAGGGCAAGGCATTACCACTTCACAAAATACAGGCGTAAATTATGCAGATAAAATTGGTGAGAAAATAGATATAGCTGGAGACTATTTTTATTCTTCTAGTAATTCAGAAAACGAATCTTCATCACAGCGCGAAACGATTTTATCAGATTCTCGTTTCTTTAGTAATTCTAGCTCAAGATCAGTTAATGATACAGACAGCCATAACGCTAATTTAGAATTTGAAATTAAAACCGATTCTACGTTTCAAATAAATATAGAGCCATCATTTAGTTACTCTAAGTCTAGAACGCGCTTTAATAGTGAAGACGAAACCTTAGAAGAGAACCTTGTTTTAACCAATCAATCTGATGTAAATTCTAATGTAGAAAGTTTTGCAAAAGAGTTTTCTAATGAATTAACTGTGACGAAGCGTTTTGGTAGTAAAGGCGCTTTTATTCGTTTTGAACTTGATAATACATTAAGTAAACAAGAAAGTGATGATTTTTTAAATTCAGATACAGAAATTTTTGGTAACAATCTGGAGTCAATAATCCGGAATCAATTTACCGATGGTAAAAATGAAAGTAATGGGATTACAACGAAACTGAGATATCGAATGCCACTTGTTGCTAAAAAGTTCTTTTTAAATTTTGAGTACGAATATTCTAGTGATAAAGACCAAAATAGGCAGAGTACTTTCGATTTTAATAATGTTACACAAGATTTTACAGACTTTAATACAGACCTAAGTACCGATTTTGAGTATATAGATTCAAGAAGTATTCCTGATTTAGGTTTAACATTTAAAGATGATAAATGGTCGGCGCGTTTTAATATTGGTTATAATTTAAGAACACTTAATAACAAAGATGTATTAAGACCTCAATTTAATGTAGAACGAAAATTTAAGAATCTAAAAATTCGTTACAACCTTAGCTATCGTTTTAGCCCTAAATCATCTTTATATACTGGATACAGATTAACAAATAACCCACCAGCACTTAGACAACTACAAGCTTTTACGGATATATCTAACCCACTGAATACAATAATTGGTAACCCCAATCTAGAACCATCAAATAGACATAGTTTTTATGGAGGCTATAATGGTTTTGACTGGCAAAAGCAGACAGGTATTTATGCTCGTCTTAATGCTAGTTTAACAAATAACCAAGTTATTGCAAAGACTACAGTAAATTCCGAGACATTAAGAAGGATTACAACCTACGAGAATGTAGATGGAAACTATAGCTATGGTGTTTCTGGTAATTACTCTAAGGATGTAAAACTAGATTCGTTAAGGACTATAAAGTTTAGATTTAGAGCACGCTATAATTTCTCAGAGAATATTAATTTTAATAATGACATAAAGTATTCGAGTAAAGTTAGAACCATATCTCCAAGATTTGGTGTAGATTTTATGTGGAATAAGGTGATAGAGTTTAAACCTTATTATGAAATCAATTTCACAAATAATGCTTATGATATTGCAGCGTTTGAGGATAGAGAATTTACTAGTCATAACGCAGGATTAAGAACAGCAACATTTCTGCCCAAAAAACTAGAATGGAGAAATGACATCAATTTTAATTATAATCCTAACGTGGCAGATGGCTTTCAAAAGAGTGCTTGGTTTTGGAATGCTACTTTAGCATATAGCGTTATAAAAGATAAAGGTTTAATTACCTTGAAGGTTTATGATTTGTTAAACCAAAATACCAATGCAAGACGAATCGCTACTCAAGATTATATACAAGATTCGCAAAGCACAGTTTTAAAACAGTACTTTATGATCAGTTTTAGTTATAAATTTAGCAGTTTAGGAAGTAAGGGCGAAAATGGGGGAAATGATGTCATCTTTTTTCATTAGTCCCAAAGTGTAAACAAAGAATCAAGCGCTTTATTTACACCTTCATAATAATTATTGGTCTTAAACTTCGGAATCATTAGGCTATTGATAATGACTTTGCATTCGTAATCTAAAATAGTTTTCTCAGTTCCTAAACCTGTCGAAATAGCAACTTTTCTGTCAAATTTAGAAATCGTTATTAGTAAACCATTATTCTTTTCTTTCTTTCCAATTCCCCAAGAATCTGCAACTTGAGTGCTATAATATTGAATGTTCGTATTATTTGGTAATGAATCAATTGTTAGAATAACAATTTCATTAGTTGTGCTTTTTCATATTGAATTATTTTATGAGCTAATGAGTCGCTTTCGAAGCTCGAAAATAAATTTGAAAAATCGACAACAACATTTTGTGATATGTTTGCAGGAATATAAGATGGAATAGATGAGGTCTCAGGCTGCTTTTCTTTGCAGTTAAAAAACAAAAAGAAGACCATTGTGATCTGAAAATAAAGATAACATCTCATGGAAATAATATTTTAGATAAGTTTTAAAGAAAACGAAACTACCAACCTCCAGAAGCTCCACCACCTCCAAAACTTCCGCCTCCGAAGCCACCTCCAAAACCACCACTTCCTGAAGATGAGCTACCTCCAAAACCACCACCAAATCCACCAGAAGATGAACCTCTAGAATAACTTCCTCGACCCATATTACTAAGAATAATAGCTTCTAAGAGACTGCGACTCTTAGATTTGTTTCCTCCATTACCACCACCTCTTCTATTTTTAGAAATGGCAATAATAATAATGATGAAAATTATAAATATGAAAATTAAGACCTCAAAAGGAAATTCACTAGTGTTATTTTGTCTGGTGCCTTGATACTCTCCAGTCATTACCTCAAAAATTGCATCTGTCGCACGATTAAGTCCACCGTAATAATCATTACTTTTAAAATAAGGAATAATATCATTATTTATAATGCGTTTGCTCATGGCATCTGTGAGGAGATGCTCAGTCCCTTTCCCTGTACTAATGTTTATTTTTCGATCATCTTTAGCAAGAAGTATAAAAACACCGTTGTCTTTATCGGCTTGTCCAATTCCCCATTCTTCTGCCCATTGTGCGCCTAAGTAATTAATGTATTCACCTTTGGTTGAACTAATAATTGCAATGACAATTTGAGTTGAAGTTGTATCAGAATAACGTATAAGCTTTTGCTCTAAACTATTTTTTTCTGATACTGATAATAATTTAATATCGTCATCATAAACACTAGTTTGAAACTCTGGTTTTGGAGGAATATCATATTGAGCTAAACCAATAAGTGGACTTCCTAAAAATAAAATTAGAATTAATCTAAATGCTATGTGTTTTAATTGTTGCATTAGCCTTTTGAGATTGTATTATCTAATTCGTCGTTATCACAATGATTCCTAGGAAAATGCTTAGAAAGTACTTTCCCTGCTTCTATAATACCATCAATGATACCTTGCTTAAAATAGCCAGACTTAAATTGAGAGTTAATCTTGTCGCGAGTAGAATTCCAAAAGTCAGCACCGACAATATTATTAATGCCTTGATCTCCAAAAATAACAAAGGACTTATTATCCACAGCTACATATATAAGCACTCCGTTTTGTGCTTTGGTGTTGTCCATTTTTAGTATATGGAATACATCAAGCGCTCGCTCGTAAACATCTGTATCGCAATTATGCTCAATATGCACACGAATCTCACCTGAGGTATCATACTCAGCAATACGAATAGCTTCAACGATTTCCTCTTCTTCTTTTGAAGTGAGAAAATCTTCAAGATTTGACATGATAAATTTTAGTTAAATTCAAAATTAACATCTGGTACATTTTCACTTCCTGGATCTGCCTTATATCGTACCATTTCTTTAAAACCGAACATTCCAGCTAAAATCTTATTTGGAAATTTTGTAGTATAAATATCATAGTTGTTTACTGCTTCATTATAACGATCTCTTGCTATATTGATTCTGTTTTCTGTACCTTCTTGCTGAGCAATAAACTCCCTAAATTGATCTGTGGTTTTAAGTTCTGGATAGCGCTCAAAAGATGCTATAAGCCTACTGAATGAACCACTTAACTTACTCTGAGCTTCCTGGAAAGCAGCCATTTTTTCTGGTGTTAAATCGTTAACATCTATGTTTACAGATGTAGCCTTAGATCTTGCTTCTATAACTTCGTTTAATGTTTTTCTTTCAAAGTCAGCAGACCCTTGAACCGTTTTAATAACTGTACTATATAAGTCGTTTCGTCTTTGGTATGTACTTTCTACATTAGACCAAGCTGTTTTTGCATTAGCTTCTAGTTCAACAGATGTATTATTTATTCCTACAGCCCATTGATAGATGCCAAAAGCCACTATTGCAATTACAATTAAGGGAATTAGCCATTTTTTCATAATATATAAGTTTTAAAGTTGAGTTTTTATTTTATTCAGTTGTGCTTTTATACTCTCTAGTTTTTCTATGATTTCAAACTTTTCTAAAGCTTGCTTTCGTTCTTCTTTTAAATGTGTTTTAGCACCTTCAAGGGTAAAGCCACGTTCTTTAACCAAATGATAAATAAATTTTAAATTTTTAATATCCTCTGGTGTAAACTTACGATTGCCCTTGGCATTTTTTTTAGGTTTTATTACGTCAAATTCCTTTTCCCAAAAGCGAATTAAAGATGCATTTACTTTGAAGGCTTTGGCAACTTCTCCAATACCATAATAACGTTTTTCGGGTAAGTCTATATGCATCTTAATCTAGTGATTGATTTTCTAATGAAGCTTTTCTAAGCATTACGTTAAATTCTTCTGCAGACAAGTTTCCATAATAAAAGTTAATTGGGTTGATGCGATCACCATCTTTAAAAATTTCATAGTGTAAATGTGGTGCTTCAGAACGACCTGTACTACCTACAAAACCAATTAAGTCACCTCGCTTTACGCGTTGGTTTACTCTTACATTGTACTTGTACAAATGAGCGTAAAGGGACAAATAACCATAACCATGGTCTATTCGAATATGTTTTCCGTAGCCAGTTGAACTATTGTCAGCACGTTTAACAACTCCATCGCCAGAGGCGTAAATAGGAGTGCCACGAGGTGCAGTAAAATCCATGCCAAAATGAAATTTTCTAACTTTGGTAAACGGGTCTGTTCTGTAACCATAGCCAGAAGCCATACGTGTAAGATTAACATTGCTTACAGGCTGTATTGCAGGTATGGCTTCAAGAAATTTTTCTTTATCTTCTGCTAATTTGGCTATTTCATCTAGTGATTTAGATTGTACTACAATGGCTTTTTCTAAAATATCTAACCGCTTATTGCTTTCTCCAATTAATTGCGAATTATCAAAACCTTCATATTTTTTGTAGCGATTGATACCTCCAAATCCAGCACGTCGTTGTTCATCTGGTATAGGATTGGATTCAAAATAAAGTCTGTAAATTGCATTATCTCGTTCTTCAACATTTTCTAATGCAGCTATAGCGTCATCCATACGCTTGTTTAGTAATTCATATTGCAATTCCATGTTTTGTAACTCTCTAGCCATTTGGCGTTCCTTCGGAGATTCAATATATTGGCTCGCAATAAAGAAAGACAGAAACCCAAACAGCGCAGCACCAATTAAGAACCCTAAAGCATACTTAAATGTTGTGGCTTTTTTTCGCTTTATTTTGCGGTAAGAAAGCGTTTCAGAATCATAATAATATTTTACCTTACCCATGTTTGAATTTATGCTATTTTTGCAGCTAAGAGACACACAAGGTGTCTTAATGTACTTGCAAAACCATCAAACCTACAAAAATATTTCCATTACAAATTTAAAAAACTAATGGAATATATTTGCAGGAGGTTCTCTCTGACAATAAAAGTAAATAAAAATTTCAGAGAAAATATAAAAATTGTTTTGCAATTGTGGCAATTAAATAGAAACAAGCTAGTATATAGTATATGAAGTCTCAAGAAATCCGCACTAAATTTTTAAATTTTTTTGAAGGAAAGAAACACCTCATTGTGCCATCTGCACCTATGGTTTTAAAAGATGACCCAACCTTAATGTTTGTCAATTCTGGTATGGCACCATTTAAAGAATATTTTTTAGGTAATGTGGAGCCTAAGAAAAATAGAATTTCAGATTCGCAAAAATGTTTGCGTGTTTCAGGGAAACAAAATGATTTAGAAGAAGTTGGACATGATACCTATCACCATACACTTTTCGAAATGCTAGGTAACTGGAGTTTTGGTGATTACTTTAAAAAAGAAGCAATTGCTTGGGCTTGGGAATTGCTTACTGAAGTTTATCAAATAGATAAGGACAGCTTATATGTTACTGTTTTTGAAGGTTGTGATGATGCCGATAATTTAGAAATGGACAAAGAAGCATATGACCTTTGGAAAGAATTAATTCCAGAAGATCGTATTCTTATGGGAAACAAAAAGGATAACTTCTGGGAAATGGGAGACCAAGGTCCTTGTGGACCATGTAGTGAGATTCATGTAGATATTCGTTCTGCTGAAGAAAAAGCGAAAGTAGATGGAAGGTCTCTAATTAATATGGATCATCCTCATGTCGTGGAAATCTGGAATTTAGTCTTTATGCAGTACAATCGTAAGGCAAATGGCTCTCTTGAAAACTTACCAAATAAGCACATAGATACAGGTATGGGTTTTGAGCGTCTATGTATGGTGTTACAAGGAGTACAGTCTAATTACGATACCGATGTTTTTACACCAATAATTCGTGAGATAGAAACTATAACTCATAAAGACTATGGGAAAGATGAAAAGGTTGATATTGCTATTAGAGTAATTTCTGATCATGTACGTGCAGTAGCTTTTTCAATTGCAGACGGACAATTACCTAGCAACAATGGAGCTGGTTATGTTATTCGTAGAATTTTGCGTCGTGCTGTACGTTATGGCTTTACATTTTTAGATAAAAAAGAGCCCTTTATATACCGTTTAGTAGATACCTTAACTAAAAAAATGGGTTATGCTTTTCCTGAGTTAAAGGTCCAAAAACAATTAATTGAAAATGTAATTAAAGAAGAAGAGACTTCATTCTTAAGAACGTTAGATCAAGGTTTGGTGCTATTAGATAAAATTGTAAAGACTTCGAAAACAAAAGAAATTTCAGGTGCTAAAGTATTTGAGCTTAAAGATACTTATGGTTTTCCAGAAGATTTGACAGATCTTATTCTTCGCGAAAAAGGATTCACTTATAATACCGAAGAATTTAAAATTGCACTTAAAGAACAGCAAGATCGTGGTCGAGAAGCATCAGAATTAAAATCGGATGATTGGACGATATTGCATCATGATGAAGTTGAAGAATTTATTGGATACGATACACTTGAAGCACATGTAAAAATTACACGTTACCGTAAAGTGGTTTCTAAAAAAGATGGTGAAATGTATCAGCTTATGTTTAATATAACACCATTTTATCCTGAAGGAGGTGGACAAGTTGGTGATAAAGGCTATTTAGAAGATGAGCATGGTGATGTCGTTTATATATTAGACACCAA
>Ga0316208_1003343_pt1 | contig 11672 bp, 7 predicted proteins | sample 3monopyrite_MG_FD_204944 | JGI IMG/M metagenome (GOLD analysis project Ga0316208, IMG submission 204944) | Microbial mat bacterial communities from mineral coupon in-situ incubated in ocean water Damariscotta River, Maine, United States -... | ecosystem: Environmental > Aquatic > Marine > Coastal... | reverse complement strand
TGGATCGACTCGCTATGCACTGAGCTGCATCCAGCTTCGTGGCGAAACCGGCGAAGTCGTCGCCACTGACAGTCATCAGCTTCTGATTGAAGGTGGATTCGACTTCCCGTGGGACGACAATATCCTCATCCCCGGCAGCGGAATGTTCACGCACCGTAACTTTCGGACCGATGACACGGTCGGAATCGGGCGGGCAGACGATGTCGTGGTGCTGAAGGCCGGCTCGTGGACGGTCTGGATGTCGATCGAAACGGAGCGTCGCTTTCCGGAGATCGACCACGTTGTGCCCACTATCGACGCAGCGATCGCCGCCGTCAGTATCCCAAAGGATGACGGCGACTTTCTCGCCCGAGTCGTCAAGCAGCTTCCTGCCAACGATGAACAGCACTCGCCGGTCACCGTCGATTTGAACGGCAGCATCGCGATTCGTGCCCGGACCGACGGCGCGACGATTCCCACGGAACTGGTGCTGACCCGCTCTGCTCGCACGGGTGATGCCGTCCGGTTCTGTACCAACCGGAAACTGCTGGCTCGCGCGATGCAGCTTGGCTTCGACAGGCTGCATGTCTTCGGTCCAGACAGTCCCGTGATGTGTATCGACGGGGCTCGCCAATACGTCTGGATGCTGCTCGGCAAAGACGGAGCCATCAAACCGTCGCCACAGGCGATCCGCATCGAATCTGCTGCGACGCCGCAGCCAGCAACTGAAACCTCAGCAACCACAATCCCAACATCCGCAAGGAACTCAACGCCTATGAAGCCCACAAAGCAAACGCGAAGCACCGCCCCAGTGAAGGACACACAATCCGACAGTTCGATTTCGCTAATTGACCGTGCCGAGGCGCTGCGTACTTCGCTGCACACTGCACTGACCGATGTTCGGAACCTGATCACGACACTCAAGCAACAACAGAAGACATCTCGTTCGGTGCAGTCGGCACTGAAGTCATTGCGGCAGCTCGAAGCCCTCGACGTCTGAAAGCCGGCACCGCTGGCGTCACACCGATCACAAACCACCAGCAACAAAGGAACAATCAATATGCCCATGAAGTTGAACGTGGGACTCAGCCGAAAGGTCGGCGAGCCCAACTACGGTTCACGCGGAGCCAGCGTGAACCTGGAACTCGAACTCGACAACTCTCTGGTCGAGCAACCAGAGCGGCTGCGTGACCGCATCCGGCAGCTTTATCAGCTCGCGAAGGCGTCCGTTGATGAAGAGCTGAATGCCAGCAGCCAGGAGACAGCCAACGGGGCCAGCAACGGCCACAGCTTCGACCGCTACCGCACAAACGGGAACGGCAACGGCACGAACAACGGCCATTCCGCAAACGGCCACGGCCCACGACAGGCGACCAGTTCTCAGGTCAAAGCCATTCACGCCATCGCCAGCCGCAACCGCATCGACGTGGCTCGGCTGGTGCAGGATCGATTCAACGTGCAGCGTCCCGACGATCTGTCAATCAGCGCCGCCAGCACCTTGATCGATGAACTCAAGGCCGTACCCGCCGGGGCGTCACGATGATCGCCACAGTCGGTCTACGTGGCTCACCATCAAGCGTCGTCGGCAAGAAGCGGGACTACATCTCGCACTCGGCGATTTCGACGTACCAGCAATGTCCGCTGCGTTATCGCTTTAAGTATGTCGATGCTCTACCCGAGACGTTCGTCTCGTCGAACCTGATCTTTGGCGGTGCGATCCACTCAGCACTGGAGTTCCACTTTACTGAAATGCTGTGTGGCAACGATCCACCATCACACGATCTTCTGCTCGATGTCTTTCAGGAAGCGTGGCAAGGACGATCAACGGAACATCAAGACATCCGCTTCGGCAAGAGCGAGGACCACAACTCACTCAGTGCCCTTGCCGAGCGGATGCTGACAGCCTTCCGCGAAAGCTCTGACTTCACAACCGACGACACCGTCATCGGCATCGAAGAAGAACTGCGAGGCGAACTGATCCCCGGCGTGCCAGACCTGCTGGCCCGCATCGACCTGCTCACCACGACAAGCGACGCACTGGTCATCACCGACTTCAAAACATCCCGCAGTCGCTGGTCCCAGAATCAGGCCGAGAACTCGTCATCACAACTGCTGCTCTACAGCGAACTCGCGAAACGCATGATGCCGGACAGGGAAGTCCGGCTGCGCTTTCTCGTGCTGACCAAAACAAAGACGCCAACGGTTGAGGCGTTCGATGTCGACGTCAGCCAACACCGTGCCCACCGGATCGTCAAAGCCGTCGAACACACCTGGCGAGCCATCGAAGCCGGGCACTTCTACCCGGCACCCAGCCCCATGAATTGCCCCACGTGTCCCTACCGTTCCGAGTGCAACGCCTGGCCCGGCAACTGACATTTCACCCCGAAACAACATCAAGGAGACCACCTTCTTGTCCTCAGCCCGTCACAAGCTGAACGCCGCCTATATCCACGGCTCGCTGATCATCGCCGGCCTCATCGGTGCGATCGGCCAGTCCTGGAATGTCTTTATCCTCGTCGCCGCCGTTCTGACAGCAACCTCAGCACTCAGCGGCGAAATCCGAATGAAACAGCAGACTCGGCGCCGTTAAGCCGTGCCTGCTTCGTTCCGTTTGCCACGCGCCTACGGGCCGTGGCGGACGGAAGTTTATGCAGACACATGTGACAGCAATTCGAGTGCTTTCTTTTAGCTATCAGAGAGTGGATCAAGCTTGTCGACAAGGGTAGTGGTCGCCTTGACGATCAAATCACCCCGTCGTTCGCAGTCCAGCGGCGATGCCTTGGATTGACAGTCGGACCAGGTTTGTTAGTTCACTGTCGGGAGGTGTGTCGGAAGCGTCTTCGTTGCTGCGGATTTGACGGAGGAGATTGATCTGGGAGAGGTTCAACGGATCGACGTACGGGTTCCGATTCATCACTGACGTCTTGAGCCAGTCGATGTCGGCCAGCAACTCGCTGTTCTCTTTGATTAACAGGACGGCACCGCGACTGCGTTCGAATTCGGACGCGATTTGTTGCCAGACTTCATCGCTGGATGAATCATCGGTCAGTGCTGCGTAAGAACGTGCGATCTGCATGTCCGCTTTGGCGAGTGCCAGTTCGGCATTGTCTATCAGGGCACGGAACATTGGCCACTCTGCATACATGGCTCGTAAAGTCGACCAGTCCGAGTCGTCGGTATCGACGAAATCGCGAACAGCGGTGCCCAGTCCAAACCACGCTGGGAGAATGTGGCGTGACTGAGTCCACGCGAAGGTCCAGGGAATGGCTCGCAGATCGCTCAAGGACCTTCGCTGTCCTCGCCGAGAAGGGCGTGACCCGATCGGCAGAGTCTCAATTTCACTGATTGGCGTCGCCCGATCGAAGTAGTGAAGGAAGGCGGAGTGCTCGACCAGTTCGCGGTACTTTTGAAATGATGCCTGCGAAAGAAAATCCATTGCCTTCAACCAGTCTGCTTCCGGCGTCCGGCTGGCTCCAGCACTGACAAGCAGCGTGGCGTTGATGATCTGTTCGAGATGACGGTGCGCGATCCTGGGATCGTCGTACCGTTCCGATAAGACCTCCCCTTGCTCGGTCACCCGCATTCGCCCGCCGACGGCCTTATTGGGCAACGAACGGATCGCGCGAGCGGCTGGTCCGCCACCTCGCCCCAATGCGCCACCACGACCGTGAAACACGGTCAGCTCGATGTGATGCTGTTCCGCGACGTCCGCGAGCCGTTCCTGAGACTGGTGAAGTTCCCAGCAGGCTGTGAGATAACCGCCGTCCTTGGTGCTGTCGGAGTAGCCGACCATTACTGTCTGATGTCGCGCGCCGAGTTTTGACAGATAACGCTGATAGACAGGAACGTTCAGCAACTGGCTCAGTATGGAAGACGCGCTGCGGAGGTCGTCGATCGTTTCAAAGAGGGGAATGATGGGCATCACCGGCAAGTGTTGTTCGTCGTCATGATTCTGAGCCCATGCCGTGCGCCATAGCCAGAGTACCGTCAAGACGTCGGTCGCTGAGTGTGTCATGCTGATGATGTACCCACCAACGGACTGCGTGCCCCAGGTTACGTACTCTTCAGTCAGCAGGAGAAGTGTGTCGAACACTTCTCGGGAGCCTTCAGTCAATTTCTGCGCGTCGATCTTTGCTGGAGCAGCTCCCGTCGCAATCAACTCGTCCAGTTCCTTGCCCAAAAGCGACGAATCTTCACTGCGTTGCAGGGCGGCGACTTCCCGCAGGCACTGATGATGAACTTCAGAGTTCTGCCTGATGTCGAGCGATGCAAAGTGAAATCCAAACGTGTCAACAAGATCGATCCACGGCTGGAGAAACTGTTCAACGATTCTTCGGCCTCGATTCTCAAGCAGGCTGTCGCTCAGCAGAGCAAGGTCTTCAGAAAACTCTTCTGCTGAGTCGTAGGCACCTGCTTGATTGGCTTCAGAGGCAACAACGCTGAGTGTGCGGCTCAGTCTGAAGTCCAGCATTCGCAGAAACCGCCTGCATGTCTCCAGTGATGACACCGGTCTAAGTCGGTCAGTCAGTTCCGGCCAGCGTTCTTCGGAGTCATTAAGGCGATCCCGCAACCCTTGATCGGACACGACCTGCTGGTCTGACATCACCATGTGATTGTGCATCCGGCGGCACTCCGCAAGATGGCCTTCCAGAGCGGCGCGACGAAGACGGGTGAAGGTCTGGCGGGTGATCTCTGTGGTAACGAACGGATGGCCGTCACGGTCTCCGCCAATCCAGGTACCGAACGAGAGAAAACGCGGAACTTCAAAGTGATGTTGCGGCCAGGAATTTTTAAGAGCAATTCGCAACTCTCGATATGTCTGCGGGACGACATCCCAGAGCGTCGATACGAAGTAGACACCCCGGCTGACCTCGCTCATCACAGGCGGTCGATCCGGTCGAACAAGATCGCTCTGCCAGAGCATCGTAAGGTCAGCCAACAACTCTGACTCGATTGACTCGACATCGGAAGTTGCGAACGCTCGGCCTGCCAACAGTTCGCGAATGCGACGTAGCAGTTGCCGCGTTGTTCTGCGTTTCGCTTCCGATGGATGTGCGGTGAAGACTGGCTCAATCCTGAGACGGTCAACCCAGCGTTGCATTTCCGCCGCATCCACGCCTTGCTGCTGAAGCTCGACGATGGCAGACGAAATCGACTCACGTCGGGGGAAACCACTCGCCTTTGCTGCGTCGTCACGTTCGCGAAGCGTTTCAATTCGCTGTTGGTCTTCGGCAACGTTCGCCAGATCGAAGAACAGGCTGAGCCATCGAATAACCGCGCGCAACTCATCCGGCTTCAATTCAGAGAGTTCATTGACGAGTCGCGACTCAGCCTCCGGAAGCCCAGCTCGACGCTCCACCGCCAGGCGGCGAATTCGTTGCATCGTGTCTGCGAGTGACTCTCCGACCTGTTCGCGAACCACCAGGTCCAGCAGGTCAATAAGGCGGTCGAGTGTTCGGTCAGCCAGAGTGGCATTCATTGATGCGGCTTAATTCTGAATAAGGATACTGAATAAAAATCATCGTCGATAATTCGAAAGTTGAAGGTCTGGACGTAGTTGCATTTGCTGCGTCGGATGTCCTGCTGAGTCTACGGCGACCATTCAACGGTTGATCCGTCGTCAATTCCCACTGCTGCTCGGAGAAATGCGAGGCCGAGCTGATATTCCAAGAGGGCTTCGATTGCCTTGGCAGCGGAGTCGGCGGCTTTCTCTTCTCGCAGGGCGACTTTCAGCAGGTCGGATTCGCCGGCCTTGAAATTTTCGCGTTCAACCTCGGCCATGTAGTCGGCGAGTTCTCTGGCCTCGGCCGTTCTCTGCACCCTTTGATACGCGGCTTTGACTGCCGCAAAGGCGACGGCTATGTCGGTTCGAATCTTGTCTTCAGACAGGTGACGTTTCTGAGCAAGTTGAGCCCGCTTGGCTTCGAGTGACGCTAACTTTCCTTTCGCTTTGCGTCGTTGCAGCGGGACGTCGATGAGCAGTGCGGCTTCGAGTTCGAATTCGGACTTGTCGCGTTTCTTGCTGGTTGGCTCGCCCATGTCCTGCGAACCGATCAGCACGGCATTTACATTGGGCAACAGATCGTTGCCGGCTTCAGCGATTCCGACGTCAATTCGTTCGATCGCCAGTTCGAGACCTTGCAGCTCCGGTCGGGACTGAATGGCCTGCTGTGCGAGGGTGCTTCTCCAGTCCTCATTCGGTGGGGCAGGATTCGGAAAGTCTGGCACTTCTTCGATCGCAGCGACGCGTGGTTCGCCGCTCGGGGTGCGCAGATAAATCGAAAGCTTGGCTGCGGCTTGAGTGATTTTGCGCTGAGTGTCGATCAGCTTGGCTTCGCGAGACAGGATCGAACGGCGATTGTCTTTCAGAACCGGCATTGCTTTGGCTCCGGTACGAACCTCTTCTTCAAGACCGTCATTACGAGTGGTTGCCAGAGCGAGCACCTGCTCGGCGATGCGTCGCTGAGCCGCAGCCGCGACCCACTGCCAGTACGCTTCAGACGCAGCTCTCACCGTGAAAATCACTTCGCCACGGAACTGAGGATCGGCGGCCGACAGGTCGATCCCTGCTTTCTGCATTCCGGCACGACGGTTGTCGATGGCCACGTTTCGTGACAATGGCACTGACAGTCCAGCTTTGAACTCGCCGCCTTCGTTGGTCTGACGTTCCTGATACCACGGCTGAAAGACGCCGCGGCCGACGCGGTATCCGCCAAAAACTTCACCACCATAGGCCAACGGCTGAACGGCTCCGACGCTGTGCCGATAGGTCTCGTAGAAGCCAAGTGCGCCATTTTCGGTCGCCCCTTTCAGCTTGGTGTCGAAGGCTCCTTCTGCAGAAAGAACCTGTCCCTGAGCAACCTCGAACTGCAACGCCGCAGCCTGAACCGTTGGAAAGGTATTCAGAACCGACGAGATCACATCACCGAGCTGCAGCGAACCCTCTTTGGCAGGCCGCCTGGCTTTGCTCAGCTCCTCGGGAATCGGCAATGCGAGCGGTTCAGCGGCGCCGCCGTTTGAAGATGCCGAAGCTCCAGGTGCTCCACCGGGCTGGTTCGAACTGGATGTGGCCTGCCACGAGGCCAGCCGCAGTTGTGGCGTTGAGCTGGACTCGGGTGACGTCGAATCAATGGTGCCGCTGGCCACTTGGACGACAGGCTGTTGTGCGGCAGCCTTCTCGGAGAGCAACGGGCATTCGGTATCGCGTGCTGTCGCGCCAGTCAGGCCGCGCAGCTGCGTCCGGCACCCGGCAAGAAGAACCGGCAGGAGCAGAGTGAGAGGCCAGAAGGTACGCAGCATGTTTCACTTACCCAGGCCCATGAACACACCGATGGACCAGAGCCGGGCGCATGGCGGACCCACAGTCGAAGTAACAGGTTTCCTCATCACTATCATCGGCACTTGTCTGGCATGGAATTTATGAACTTCCAGGATACGAACAGATTCCGCTCAAGTTCACAGCAATCTGCCTATTTCTTCTTGCTGTCGGATTTAACGTTGCCCATTGACGGCTCTTCCATCGAGACCACTGGCGGGAAGCCGTTCAGGCGTCGCCACATCTCGTAGCCCAATCCGACTTCGTCCAGCAGCACCCAGCCGTTCGCTCGGACACCCTGACGCAGATACCGGCCCGATGGCCATGGAATGTCGCCGGCCGCCGGACTGACCATGACTCGAAACTTCCCTTTGCCATCGTCGGTTGAGTCCACGGAGATGACTTCACCGCCGAACGTTCCCACAGCGACTGATGGCCAGCCGGCAAACTGCACGGCGGGCCAACCTTCGAATTGAAGTCGAACATGGCGGCCCGGTTCGACCAGTGGTGCATCGTTGCCGTCCAGCCAGACCTGTACCGCTCGATCTTTCGTATCCGGAACAATAATGCAAAGCGGGTCACCGTCTTTCACCATTTCACCACCCTGGTTCACCAGCAGTTTCAGGATGAAACCGTCTCGCGGAGCCGTGACTACCTGCCTCTGCTGACGCGACACCGCAGTGTTCAATTTCGCCAGGCTTTGCTCCGCCTTGGCCACTTCACTCTCGGTTTTGGCGACTTCGCTCTGCGACTTTGCTACGTCGGCATTCGCCTTGTTCAATGAGGTCTGCGCGTACTCGATGTCGACCTGTGCCTTGCGCTCTTTCGCTTTACGTTCTCGGCGCTTCGCTTCCAGTTCGTTCTCTGATGCTGCGAGATATGCCTTAGCCTTACCCACCTTGGCTTTGCCTATGAGATACTTCTGTTCGGCCTGCTGAAACTTTAGTTCAGAGGCGAAATTCTTTTCGAACAGCGTCTTCTGACGCTGGTAGTCCGCCAGCGCCTGAGAAAACCCCGCTTCAGCTTCTTCGAGTGCGCGAGTCTCGGCCTGGACTTTCTGCTCGCCGGACTTCACGTACTGATCAGCCGCTGCCACGATCTCAGTCTGTACCGTACGGTACGCCCTGAGCTGTGCCTCGTAGGGCATGATTGACGCCAGTGCCGCGTCAACGTGTCGCCGACCCGCAGCAAGACTTTCGTTTGCCGCAATCAGTTGTCGCTGTCCAGACGCTGCCTGTTCCTGGAGTCTCTGCAGGTAATCCGGGTCGATGTCCTGCACTTCGAGGATCATCTGATCCTTCTTGACATGAGCGTTCTCGACAATGTCTGCGCCCCATTTGACGATCCGTCCTTTGATCGGTGCTTCAAGAATTAACTGTCTTTCCAGCGGCGCATAGGCCACGACGTCTCCACTGCCGGTTACCGACTGCTGCCATGGAGCGAACAACGCCGCAATGATCGCCAACCCAAGCATCACGGCGAGTACGCGTCCAAACCGCCGCGCCAGTCTCGACGACCGAGCCAAACGCAGAGACGGAAGCACGGCCTCGCTGTAGGCCACAGGTGCCAGCATTGTCTGTTGGGAATCTGATTTGTGTGACATGTCAGCGTCGATCCGTTCTTTGGGCTGTCCTGTTGTGTTGACGATGTCTTCCTGTCTGAATCCGCCGGGGATTTGAATCCGGTCGCCGATCAGACCCCGTCACGTCGTTTCCTCGATCCAACTCAAGTCACGTCAGTATCCATCCGCAGGACTCGCCCACAGAGATCGGCAACTCGCTGTTGACCGGTGGCCACAACGACTGTGCAGTCGTCCTGCAGTCCGCTCAGAGCAATGCCGACTTCGGCCAGCTCGGCATCCGAAAATCCGTCGAGCAAGCCGTCGATCAGCAATAGACCCGGCTGTCCGACGATCGATCGCGCCAGCATCAGGCGGCGTAACTGACTGCTCGACAACAGACCGCCACCGGCCGGGAGAGACGTTCCCAAACCATCAGGCAGAATCAGGAGCTCGTCAAGAACTCCGAGACGATCCAGCACTGCCGTCACAGCAGCCGCTGACACCGACGGACGCTCCAGATGAACGTTCTCAGCAATTGTCCCTTCAAAGAATTCAACGTCTCGAACAAGAGCGACTCGGCGACGCAGCACGTCCGGTCGCAAATCGCGAGGGTCGCCGCCATCGACGTTAAGGTGCCCGCTGGCCGGTGCCCGCAGACCGTAAATGACGTCGCACAAGCGGCTCTTGCCCGATCCCGCGTTGCCCATCACCGCGACAAGTTCGCCAGCCGCAAACTGCCTGGTGATCTCGGAGCTGCCTGGAGCGCTGCACAAACGCGTCAACTCAGCCGTCGCCGGACCGGACGACGTCGTGGCGAGCGCTCCGTCGGAACGCTCGACGTTGAGATCGAACAGGTGCCCCAGTTTGTCGACCGCCGCGAGCAGGTCGTAGAAACTCTCCATGTGTTTACCGAGTTTTGCCACTGAGCCGAGGATGACAGCGACAATCAGCTCCGCGGCCACGAGCTGCCCAAGCGTCAATTCCTGAATCACAACCAGCCATCCGCCAATTGCAAGCAGCACCGTGCTGGCGAAAGCCTGCAGGCCGAGCGCGAACAGAATCTGCCGCATCAGAATTCGAAAGTGCTTCTTTCTCGCAGACAGATAGTCGTGAATCATCCGATCCGAGCGTTCGAGAGCGAATTCACTGCCGCCGTCCGTCCGAAACGCAACAGGACAGCGAGCGATGTCTTGCAGCCAGGCCGCCATCGTGTATTTCTTCTTCGACTCTTTGATACTTGAGTCGACAGCACCTCGACCAAGAACAAACACCACGAATGCAATCATCGTGAGCAGAATCACATCGAAACCCGCCAGCCACGGGTGATAAAACGCCAGTACCGTCATTCCCACAATTGCCGATAATACGAGCCCGATCCCTTCCAGCAGGAGCTGAGCGCAGACCTTCTGCACTGTCACCACGTCAAAGAAACGATTGACCAGTTCCGGACCGTAGGCACCGTCCAGCTCCTTCATCTGCACACGCGGGAGTCGGTAGGCCAGATCGCCCGCGACCCGAGCGAATAACCGACGCTGCACGATTTCCACGACGATCGTCTGAACGGCTCTGATTGCCGCTGAAAATGCCAGAAACACGAACAGCAGAATCGCCAGCACAATGACGGGCTGCAGGAAGCGTCCAAACGCGACGGTATTGACAAGAGCCTCGACCGCAATCGGCGTTGCCAGCGTCAGCAAGCCCACGATCAACGCGTAAATGAAGACTGTCACGATGTCTGACGATTCTGGTTGCATCAACGCTCTGAGGCGAGCGAACGGGGTTAGATACCCTTCAACGCTCTCCTGGCCAGGATGACGCCCGAAACCCGGCTCCATCGCCACAAATCGAACTCGACCACTGTCATCCGCAAACTTCTTAAGAGCTCCCTTCAACCCACGCCGCGAGACGCGACGGGACGATGTCTTCGAAACGTCATCAATCACTCGGAACTTTCGCGAACTCCGGCCGACAATCGCCATCCACTCATCCGGAACAGTCGGCGAACAGAGCACCAGAGCCGCTCCTTCATCGATCAGCTCCAGAGCGTCCCCCAGCGTTCCATCAATGATCTTGGCCTTCTTCCCCAGGCTCGTGAGACACTCGATCGTCCATCGCCACCAGCCATCCGACTCCTGGTCCGGGAATGCAGCCATCGCATCGCGGAATGCCCGTCGGCCTTCAGTACGCAGATTCCCGTCGCCCAGCTCGATCAGGAGCAACTCGATCAGGACTTCGCCGCTCGATTGTCGTTCGGGAGTGAACATTGAGCCGATTACCGCAGAAACCAAAATGAATGCTGACCGTTGTGCGACGCTGAATGCACCACACTTGGTTATATCGACCTGATTGTACTCCTTACTTCACTATCGCGTATGTCGCACTTTGCGATACCGGCAATCGGTTTTTTCGATACCTCGTCATTTGCGATGTGTACGATTCGTAAATGTGATTTCTCCTGAGGTGTTTACCGTGCATAATCTTGCGTGCTTGGGACGTGTGCCCTTGAGACCAACCTGGACCACGGGTTGGGATCAGTTCGAATTGTCAGGAGTAGCCCGTGGACTGGACAGTTTCCATTGAGAGCCGATCGTCTCGGCTGCTGTTGTCGGATGACGATCGCGAAGCTGTCCGACGCCGCCTTGCTTTTACGCTGTCACGATTCTCTGATCGCATCGAGCGCATCGATGTGACACTGGATGTGACATTTCCTTTGGCCGGTGTTGACGAGTTTCTCTGTGACCTGGAGGGACACATCAACGGCTGTCGTGGAATCCGTGTGATCACCCGTGGCCGAACGATGGAAGAAGCGATCGCGAG
>Ga0316208_1003341_pt1 | contig 11679 bp, 10 predicted proteins | sample 3monopyrite_MG_FD_204944 | JGI IMG/M metagenome (GOLD analysis project Ga0316208, IMG submission 204944) | Microbial mat bacterial communities from mineral coupon in-situ incubated in ocean water Damariscotta River, Maine, United States -... | ecosystem: Environmental > Aquatic > Marine >... | reverse complement strand
TGGGCTTATTACTTTTTCCGAAGACATTAATTCGATGGTGTTGCCCAGTAAAAAGAAGAATCAAATAACAACAATTCAACAATATCTTTATAAACAAGAAACCAATTTTTTAGAGCCTAATTTTGAAAAACTATATCTATCGATAAGACATAATATAAAACAAAGAAGTCTATTAATCATTTACACAAATTTTGAAACCGTTTCTAATATGAAACGAAATATGGATTATATACTTGCACTTACTAAATTCCATGTAGTCGTTGTCGTGTTTTTTGAAAACATAGAAATTTCAAGTATGTTAGAAATTACCGCTCATACGAAACCTGATGTTTTTAGAAAAGTTACTTCTGAAAAATATTACTTAGAAAAACAAACCATTGTTGAGCTTTTGAATAAAGCGGGAGTCCACACTGTTCTAACTAAACCTCAAGAATTGTCTGTAAAAACAATTAATAAATACTTAGAAATCAAATCAAAACGATTAGTGTAAACTATTTATCTTTTATTGCAATTAGTCTAATAATTCCATTCGAAATTATTTCAAAAGTAAATACTTTGTCGAGTCTCTTGTAAGTCCATTCATATTGAGATTTTCCACTCTTAGTCATACTTTTAATAGAAGTTGGCGGTCCATATAAAATATAAATTTTACCTCTATCAGTCTTCGACCCATCTTTTTGAACTGAAGTCTTAAAATTAAAAAATGAATAATCAACTCTGGAAAAATATTGATTTAATGCTTCGTTGAATGGGGTTTTAGGTGTAGGGTCTTTTTTTTCCCAATATTCAACAAATTTGGTCTTCATTTCTTCTTCTGAACCTTCGAGCATTTTTTCATACTCATCATTAGTTAAAATAAAGTGCATTTTGCTAATTGCATAATCAATATCTTTAAGTGAAACTGGTTTGTCATCCCATATAATTTTAAATTTGTATTCTTGAGATATTTCTCCCCCACTATCTTCTAATTTTAATTTATATGTACCTGGAAAAATATTTTTTGGTTCAATAAATATTTTTAAAAATTTGTTTTCTGAGTTAGCTATTTCTTCAAATCTAACTTTATTATTCAAAGTATTAAAATCAAGATTAGAATTTATAACTTTAACTTTTCCGTTAATATTTATTCCCAAATTATAGTTTTGGAATATATCACTTACTTTTTCTTTCTTTTTATTTCCGTGGTGATTATCATCGTCCTGACTTTCATCATCCAGACTTTCATGTTCGTGATTATCTTCTCCTTTGACTCGTGTTAAGCTATATTCTATATTTCCATTTACTTTCTTAATCAAAGGGAGAAAAATATAAAACCCATTTGGGTCGAAATAGGAATTTGAATTAAGTATATAAGGGTGATAGAAATCACCAGATTTGCCCGCAAAAAATAAATCCTTAATAAAATTATTAGAGTTAGCATCGTAATCAAATCCATCAATAGAGAGTTTTATTTTATTTTTATCTCTTGATTTTCTATCCATAAATACAACTTTTAGGCTATGAGATTTATTTTCTAAATTAAAACTAAGGAATGCTTCAATAAATTGACTCCTTAGTTTAGTTTTTTCAAAAGAATTTACTTCTATAGTTTTTTTCCATAGCTTCCTAAATCGAGTAATTCCTTCCTCATCCTTAACGATTAACTCCATTTCAGGTTGTGCTGAATAAAAATTATTTTTACCTTGCACTCTTTTGAATAATATGGCAGCATTTGGTATCTTGAATAATAATTTCACAGTAATCGAATCTGGATTATTGTGTGGTATAACTAATTTTTCTACATTATATTTGTTTTCAAAAGAATAATACAAACTCTTATCTTTTGAATAGGATATACTAATAATTATTAGCATTAATATAATAACTGAACTATTTCTTAGCATTAATAAGCTCCGTAATCCTTTAAAAAATTCTCTAATATGATAGCTGCTGCAAAAGAATCTATATTTGATTTCTCTTGCCTAAACTTTTTCTTTTTTCCTGATTTAAGCATTAACTCTACTGCTTGCTTAGAGCTAAACGATTCGTCGTACAATATAATGTTTAAATTCAAAATTTCTTCTAATTTTATCTTAAATTTTTCTATTTCTATTATCAAATCGGTTTTCTTTTCATCTGCTCGCTTTGGGATACCTAATACTACTAATCCAACATCATTTTGAATAAATTCAGATTTGATATTATTTAATAGTTTTTCATTATTTAATAACACACCTTTGGGAGAAACGGTTACATGTAAAATATCTGAATAGGCATAACCTATTCTTTTTTTACCATAATCTAATGATGCAATCCTTTTGCCGTAATATGTATTCAAATTAATTTTCAATTTCTTTGTATTGGTATTTTAAAAATAACTTCTGTGCCTTTTCCTTTTTCTGATTTGATTATTAATTTTCCACCATGTTGTTCAATAACATTTTGCATAATCATTGTACCAATACCAGAGCCATCATTATTATCATTTGTGGTAAAGTAAGGGGTCAGCATCAAGTGTTTTGTTTCTTCGTCCATTCCTGGACCATTATCTATTACCCTAAAATAATGATTCCTATGGTCATAATCTGATTTTAAAATTATTTTACCATATTTAATTTTTTTCATTGCCTTAACTGCGTTCTCAACTGCGTTACGAATCCCTCTCACCATTTTTTGCTTATCGCATTTAATTTGAAAATCTGTACATTTTTTTTCAATAACTATATTCGTCTCTGGTAAGCTTTCAAATTCATGATACACTTCATCAATTAACTCTTTTGCACTATAATTATCACTCGATATTCTGCTTGAGCGTCCAACAGTAACTATATCTCTTACTTTTTGGATCAATAAATTAACTTGATGAACAATTTTTTTCTTTCTGCCTGCATTCAAACTTTTAACTTCTAAGTCTAACTGTTCGGCATTGAGTTTAATTGTGCTTAGATTTGTTTGCATATCATGAGCCAGTTGAGCCCAATTTGATATTCTTTTTCGTTCTAACTCTTCGGTTATATCGACAGCAGTTACTAAAATTCCTTTAGCTTTCCCCGAAAATGAATAAAGAAAATTAACAGAACAAAGAAATTCTTTATTCTTATTATTACTAAATATATTAATCTTTTGATTAAAATTATCTTTGATTTTAATTGCTTTTTCTATTAGATGATTAAGCTCTCCCAATCCATTCTTTCCTAAATAATAAATAATATATTTTTTTAAGGGTACATTTTCATTTAAGTCAATTATCTTTCTTGCATAACTATTTAGTCTTAGTAAATCACCAGATGAGTTTAGTAATAAAACCATTCCAGTTGATGGCAAATCTATAAATGTTTGCAATACTCTCTGTTGCTGTCTATAAAATCTAACTATTATAAATATCAATAATATAAAAATAAAAGAAGCTAAGTATATTATCTTTGTTTGAATAATATTTTTCAATAAATAAAAAGAATTTGGTTCTATTTTATAGACTATTAAGTTTTTATTAGTTATAATATTAAGCTTATTCTTTTCTTTATTAATCTGAATTATTTCAGATAAATCCTCAGTCCCCGAATAGTTTAAACCAATAATTTCATTTTCATTGATAGCTACAAATCCATTTTGAAAAATTATATATATATCATCTTTAAATAATTCAATTTTCTGAGGGTTATATAAATTATCAGGTAGTGTTATAGTAGAAGTCGTTTTTCTATCAAAAGTATTGGTAATTTCTAATTGATAAGCTCCATTGTCATTAATCAAACTATATATTTTCTCATTAATCGAATAATTTAATGTATTAGCTTTAACTTTAGTGTTGTATAGCACTTTAAAATTATTGTTAATTCTCAAATATTCAATTGTGAAATCATCTTCCAAATATAAGTCATTTTCATTATTTAATAAAAACTTTGCCTTGGGGTAATACTTCGTTTTTCCAATTTGAATACGTTGCTTGTTATAAACAAAGATGTTTGTTGAGCTATTATCAGTATTTATATACAGTAAATTAGTATTAGAATAAGGATTAGAATATTTTGCATCTAACACATTTGCATCTATTACTTTTACTTCACCTCTTAAATCAAATAATTTATCATTAATTAAGAAGATATTATCCGATATAGGTAGAAATTTATAAACTTTTTCTTGATAGAAAATAACTTTGCTATTTATAAATTCAAAATCAGAATTTATTATATTAATTATTATGGAGTCTTGTCTGCCACTTAATACAAAAATACTATTTTTAATTGAAAGTCTTATAAATTCCTGATTTTCCAATCTTAAAAATTCTCTTTTCTCTCCAAAAGATTTCTCTATTGAAAATGAGTTGTTTGAAAATTCTGGTTTTATTTTATATCTAAATTCGCCATCTAAAAAATAAATACCATCGGAATAAATCTCTGAATAAATATATTTATTTTTATAAATTTCATTTTCTTGAAACAAATTAATTTGTGAAAACATATAATTAGGTAATAAAAAAATAGCAGCTATTAGAGCTGCTTTCTTCAAAAGTAATATATTATATAAATTAAGCATCAGCAATTTGGCATACACTGTGAACTACTATACCTTCACTTCTTCCTATATATGATAATTTTTCGTTTGTAGTGGCTTTTATATTTACTCTTTTTACTGGCAAGCCACATAGATTTGCAATATTCTCTCTGATTGCTTTTTTATATGGCAATAGTTTTGGTTTCTCTAATATTATCACTGCATCAATATTAATTAATTTGTAATTTTCTTTATTTACCAAACTAATTACAGCTTCTGTAAGTTCCACTGAACTTATTCCCTTATATTTTTCATCTGTATCTGGAAAATGTTCACCTATATCTCCCAGTCCCGCTGCCCCAAGGATAGCATCAATGATGGAGTGCAATAATACATCTCCATCACTATGCGCTATAGTTCCAAAGTCTGACTCGATACTAATACCACCCAAAATTAACGACTCACCAGTCTTTAGGCGGTGCATATCATAGCCAATTCCAACCATTATTTCCCTATGATAAATGGCGGAGAATTTTTACTATTACCCAAAATAATGATTTTTGAGTTTGGAGAATTTACTAATTCCTTTTGTACTTTTATTTGTTCAAACTGAAGGATTCTATTTGATAAACCTTCGGTTATAATCTTCTGTGCATCGGCTACACCACGTGCTTCCACTCTTTTTCTTTCTGCTTCTTGTTCTTCTTTTTTCAATACGAACTCCATTCTTTGAGATTCCTGGTCAGCAGTAATTTTTCTTTCTATCGAAGCTCTAACGGACTGTGGTAATTCTATGTTTCTAATCAAGATTTCTTGTAATAAAATTCCATTATCTAAAAAGCTTTTTTCTAAATAAGAAGTAATTGTAATATAAAACTCTTCCTTCTTTTCAGAATATAATTGAATTGCATTATAAGTAGCTGCAACTGATCTGATTTTTGATCTAATTTCTGGTATAATAATTTTTATTTTATAATCTCCCAGAAACTCCATTATCCATGGTGCTTTTTGAGGATCTACCTTATAGATAACAGACAAGTCAAGTATCACTTCAAGACCATCTTTACTTAATACTTTAATTGGAGCTGAATCTGAATCCTGTTCTTGTCCCATTGTCATTTTCTGAGTCTGAATATTAAATATTAAGATTTCTTTCAATGGATTAACAATACTTAAACCTGGGCTTAAAACTTCTTTTTCATATTCCCCAAATAATTTTTGAACTCCTACGGTACCTCCATCAATTATTACAATTAATTTCTGGCTAAAACCTATAAGAGATACTAAAATCCCTGCTATTACAATTAATCCCTTATATTGACCAAGTGGTAAAGTATTCTTTTTTACTGTTAAACCAACAATAAGTATAATTATACCTAAAACTAATAATGAACCCATTACGTATTCTCCTTTTCTGTGTAAATATTACTAAAGTCAGATACTTGAACTTCTTCTGTATCTTCTGAAATTTCAATTAAATTATTTTCTAAAAGTATTTTATCAAATGTATTTCCCGAATAATAAACTACATCTTTAGATTTGGATGGTTCGAAAGTTTCTTCATAATTCATAGTATTATTTCTACCAGCATATATACCATTATTACCAGCTCTCAAGATGAGGTTCCCATATTCATCAATCAGCATAAAGTTAGAGCAATTAATATCATTCCTATAACATGCACTAGCCCAAATCATACAATAATACATATATTTGTCAATACCGGGGTAACCATGAAATAGTGGCTCTACAGACTTATCAATCTTATATACATAATCATTTTTTACTACTTCTTTTGGTCTAATTATTTTTCTATTAAACTCTTTTTTTATTCCATCTATTTTTATAAAATTTGACAAAGAATCTTCTAACTCTCCTATAAAGTTATTAAAATACTCTTGCATTTTATGAAGGTAAGAATCATAATCATATTGATTTCTAAACAACTTAAGTATTCGTTCTCTAAGTTTTGTCATTGATTCTTTTGACCTTTTTTCAAACTCTTTGAATAAGCCATTGATTGTAATTTTAATAGGGTATTCGCCCACCTTATGTTTTCTTAAAATTTTTATTTCTATCAGATATTTGATATTATCATCGTGATGCTCTAATTCTAATTCTATTTTATTAAACCTTTGTGATTCCATTGGTTCAATTCCAGTTTCCAAATCATACATTGCATGATGTAAATCATCTTCATTTGCATTTTTATCGAAAAAATAATCATAATCATCTACCGCAAGACGAATAACATTATTAACATCAATCCGCATCAAACCCATTTGGATTTCTTGTAATATCGAGACTACTGTGAATGTTTCCTGCTCTATTTTATCCGAGGACAACCCCAAGGTCAGTATTTTAAGCAGTTTACCTAATAACTGATCGTTATCAATTCTTTTAATTACTGTTATTTCTGAAGGGTCGATTTCAATATTTGCCCATAAATACATTTTATATTCCTAAATAAAATTCTATTTTGTTACATACAGTTTAACAAAATAGAAAAAAAAATGTTAAAAACACAATAAAATAAGGAAATAACTTATGAAAGCAATTATACAAAGAGTTAAAAATGCTTCTATAATTATTGAAAATAGATCTTATTCAGATATAAAAAGTGGTTTATTAGTTTATATTGGCATTAATTCTAATGATAGTATAAAGGAAATTAATTGGATATTAAATAAAATTATTAATTTAAGAATCTTTAATGATATATATGATAAGATGAATTTATCTGCCCTTGAGACTCGTTCTGGTATAATGGTTGTGCCAAATTTTACCATTTATGCAAATGCTATAAAAGGAAATAGACCCTCCTATACTCAAGCAGCACTACCGGAAAAGGCAGAATCTATCTATAATCAGTTTTTAAATGAATTTAATATTCAATATCCATTCCAAAAAGGAGTAGGTAAATTTCAATCTATGATGGAAGTTCACTCGGTAAATGATGGTCCTATTAATATTGTAGTAGAAACTAAGAGTAAAAATTATGTGTAAAAATTAAGAGTAATAATTAAGTATTGACTATAAAAATTGAATTAATTCTAATAATCTAAATACATTAATATAGTTACAATAAAAATTAATTTTCTTAGTTTGGGTATAATAAAGATTGAGATACTTAATAAGTTGTAACAAGTAGCAAAAATTTAATTAATGAAACATTAATATGCAAAATAAAAAAGCAAAAACAAGCCAAATAATAAGTGAAATTATAGCTAATCGCTGGAGTTCTCGGTCTTATGACCCAGAAAGGGAGGTAAATAAAAATGATATTATTTCAGTTTGCGAAGCTGCTCGCTGGGCCCCATCTTCCTACAACGAACAACCTTGGAATTTTATTATCTGGAATAAATTTGAAAATAATTTGGAGTGGGAAAGAGCCTTAAACTGCTTAAGCGAATGGAATCAAAAATGGGCTAAAAACGCACCAGTTTTAATTGCTGCAATGTCGATTAATAAGTTTCGTAAAAATGGAAAGACGAATGATTGGGCAGACTATGACACTGGTGCCGCTGTAGAAAATCTATGCCTTCAAGCGACACACCTTGGGCTTAATACTCATCAAATTGGTGGATTTTCTGTCGAAAAATTTAATGAATATTTTAATATACCTCCAATAAATAAATTATTATCTATAGTAAGCATGGGATATACTACAAACAAAAGATTAATTGACGATGAATTTATAAATTTGAAAGACAGAGAAAGAATTAGTATGAAGGAAAACTTCTTTTTTAACAAATTTTAAAAAAGAATATATATCTTTAAACAATGGAATCAAAACAACTATATAATATAATTTCAGCACTACCATTTTCTTATTTTGCCAATGGCAATTTACTTTGTTATTGGACAGTCCTCATATTTTGACAAATACTTAGATATGAATAGCATGTTAATAAATAAGATTGATTAATTTTACTATTATGTCAAATTAAAATATTATAATTTATTATCGTCAGTAGATTATGAAAGACAAAATAATAAATTTATTAAATTTTAGAAATTATACGGAAACTGATAATTTTCAAGATAAACCAAATATTACAGCTGGCTCAATTATTTTGGGAATCTTAATTAGACTGCTATTAGTCCTTTTAACTTCAATATTCGTAATTTATCAATACCCACAAATTAGAGATAATATGTGGATTCTATTATTCTTTATTTGGTTATTAGTTGCTTATCCTGCCTACAAACAATATACTAATTTTTATAAACGAATAGATAAACTGCAAGAGTCAACCCTATGTGGTTCTTGTCAAAATTTTGATAAAAATTCTCAACTATGCCGACTTTATGACACGCATGTTAGCCTCAACCACATTCCCTGCGGTGGCGATAGCTGGGAACCATCTTAACATATAATAGAAAATAAAATAAATGATTGATTAATCTATTGATTCATTTCTTTTTCATTTTATTTTTTCTATTTAAATGTTCATTGCTAATTGTGTTTGGTTTTCGTAAATTTGTTGATTATAAATTTACAATTCCAAAAAGGTTTTTTAATGTCTGTAAAAACTAATGAATTACATTCAGATGTAGAAGTAAATGAAAATGTTGCCACAGAGCTTGGCTTAACAAAAGATGAATATAAAATGATTCTAAAAGTTCTCGGCAGAACTCCTACCTATACTGAAATAGGGGTGTATAGTGTAATGTGGAGTGAACATTGCTCTTATAAAAACTCAATCAAACAATTAAAAACCCTCCCACGCTCTGGCAAAAGACTTCTGGTAGAAGCCGGTGAAGAGAATGCTGGTCTAGTGGATATAGGTGGCGGATATGGAATAGTATTTAAAATTGAATCTCACAATCACCCTTCTGCAGTAGAGCCATTCCAAGGTGCAGCTACTGGGGTTGGCGGTATCCTTCGTGACATTTTTACAATGGGAGCAAGACCAATTGCAGCACTAAACTCTTTGAGGTTTGGAAATCTGGATAATGAACGAACAAAGTTTTTATTGTCAGGAGTAGTTAGTGGAATCAGTCACTACGGAAATTGCTTCGGTGTTCCAACTGTAGGTGGAGAAATATATTTTGATGATTGTTATCAAGACAACCCATTGGTTAATGCAATGGCAGTTGGGATTGTAAAAACTAATCAAGTTGCTTCTGCCGCTGCTTCTGGAGTAGGAAACCCTGTTTTTATAGTCGGCTCAAGTACTGGGAAAGATGGAATTCACGGAGCTTCATTGCTTGCCTCCAGAGAATTTGATGAAAAAACAGCGGATATGCGACCAACAGTACAAGTTGGAGATCCATTTCAAGAAAAACTATTATTAGAATGTTCGTTAGAATTAATTCAATCTGGAGTTGTGAACTCAATCCAAGATATGGGTGCTGCGGGAATTTCTTGCTCTACCTCTGAGATGTCAGCAAGAAATGAAGTAGGTATGAATGTTAATCTTAATAATATTCCATTGCGTGAAGAAAACATGACTTCTTATGAAATAATGTTATCTGAATCCCAAGAAAGAATGCTGGTGGTAATTAACAAAGGAATGGAACAACAGGCTATAAAAATAGCTGAGAAGTGGGATGTCCCTTTTAAAAAAGTTGGAGATTTGACTGATACTGGAATAATTGAATTATTTTACAATGGTAATAAAGTTGCAAACCTTAATGCTGACTCATTAGTATTAGGTGGTGGTGCTCCTGTTTATGATAGAGAAAGTAAAAAACCAACTTATATGACGGAAACAGAAAATTTTGATCTTGACTCATTAGATAAGGTTGATAGCGAAGAGGCATTTTGGAAAATATTAACTTCGCCATCAGTTGCATCAAAAAAATGGATTTATGAGCAATATGACTCACAAGTAAGAACGAATACAGTTAGTATCAAAGGAGATGCTGCATTAATTAGAATAAAAGAATTGCCTGGCACTGGTATAGCTGTAAGCACTGATTGCAATTCTAGATATGTTTATTTAAACCCTTATAAAGGTGCCATGTCTGCTGTTGCAGAAGCTGCTAGAAATGTAGTATGCGTTGGTGCTACTCCAGTAGCAGTAACAAATTGTTTGAATTTCGGTAATCCTTACGATCCGGAGATTTATTATCAATTCAAAGAAGTAATAAAAGGAATGGGAGATGCCTGTCGAGCTTTTGATACTCCAGTAACTGGGGGTAATGTTTCATTTCATAACGAGTCAAAAACAAAAGCAATTTTTCCAACACCAACTATAGGAATGCTTGGAGTAATAGACGATTTAGAAAAAAAGATGTCTTACGATTTCAAAAATGCTGGTGATTATATTTATTTATTGGGTAATAATAGGAATGAATTAGGTGGCTCTCAGTTTTTGAAAACCATACATAATAAAATAACTGGAATTGCTCCTGCTTTAATACTCGAAGATGAATTAAAATTGCAAAAAACTACTTTAGAATTGATTAAAAAAGGACTAATTAACTCAGCTCACGATACGGCAGAAGGTGGAATTGCTATTGCCTTAGCTGAATCTGCTATTGGCTCAGGAAGTCTTGGGTGCAATATAGAAATTGATGACGATAATGCTAAACTTTTTGGGGAGTCACAATCTCGAATTATCGTAACTGTATCTGAAAGCAAAAAATTAGACTTCGAAAAACTATGCTCTAATAATAAATTAGAGAGTTATTTATTAGGAAAAGTAATTGAAAATAATTTTATAATAGGAAGCATATCCACAAATGTGGAAAATTTAATCACAGAATATGAAAATGCGATCCCATCTTTAATTCAATAATTTTAGAAATAAATATTAATTCTATTTTAAAGCTGTTTGAAAGTAGATAATATTTATTTTTTTATAAGCAGAATAATTACGAAATTATATTTAAAGATAAAAAGGTCTTTTTATTTGTTGATTAAATATATTTTTGTATATTGCGATTAATGGATACAATTAAATTAAAAAAGTATCCTTTTTATAAACATTTTAAAGGTGATTAAAATGAAAAAATTTCTAGCATACATTCCTCTTTTCCTATTAATTTCAGGGGTATTAATTGCGGAAGAAAGTAGCGACTGGAAGTTCAATGGTCAAATTCAATATAGAACTGAGGCTGACGGAACTGACTTCAACAACAAAACCTATATGCCTATATCTACTTCTATGAGAACCAGGCTTAATATTAGCAAAATGTACAAAGGAGCCTTATTTATGGGGCAACTATCTGACTCTAGAATAATGGGAGATGGTG
>Ga0316208_1003339_pt1 | contig 11683 bp, 6 predicted proteins | sample 3monopyrite_MG_FD_204944 | JGI IMG/M metagenome (GOLD analysis project Ga0316208, IMG submission 204944) | Microbial mat bacterial communities from mineral coupon in-situ incubated in ocean water Damariscotta River, Maine, United States -... | ecosystem: Environmental > Aquatic > Marine > Coastal... | reverse complement strand
GCGCACCGTTCTCGAGGTTGCTCCTGAGGCCCTAGAGCTATTGGCCCGCGAAGCCTTCCACGACATCGCCTACTACCTGCGCCCAGGTCATTTGGAGCAGTTGCGCGCAATCCTGGATGACCCCGAGGCTTCGGATAACGACCGCTTTGTTGCGCTGGATTTATTGCGCAACGCCAACATTGCGGCTGGTGGTGTTTTGCCGATGTGCCAAGACACCGGCACTGCCGTGATTCTGGGCAAGCGCGGACAAGATGTTTGGACCGCCGGCAACGATGAAGAATCTCTCTCGCGTGGCGTGTTCCGCACCTACACCGAAGAGAACTTGCGCTACAGCCAACTTGCCCCGCTGGGCATGTTCGAAGAGAAGAACACCGGCAGCAATCTGCCGGCCCAGATTGACCTGATGGCCAAAAATGGCGCCAGCTATGACTTCCTGTTCATGGCTAAAGGTGGTGGTTCCGCCAACAAGAGTTTTCTGTACCAAGGTACGCCTTCGCTATTGCGCGAAGACCTCCTGTTGAACTTCCTAAAGGACAAGTTCATGGCTCTTGGTACTGCGGCCTGCCCCCCCTACCACTTAGCCGTCGTGATTGGTGGCACCTCGGCCGAGGTCAATCTCAAAACGGTCAAGCTGGCAAGTGCCCGCTACTACGATGGCTTGCCTACCTCCGGCACCGAAGCCGGACACGCCTTCCGTGATTTGGAGTTCGAAGCCAAGGTGCATCAACTCACGCGAGAAAGTGGCATCGGCGCGCAGTTTGGTGGCAAGTATTTCTGCCACGATGTGCGCGTGATTCGCTTGCCGCGACACGGCGCTTCCTTGCCGATTGGCATTGGAGTGTCCTGCTCGGCAGACCGCCAAATCCTTGGCCGGATTGACCATGAGGGCATTTGGCTGGAGCAACTCGAGACCGACCCTGCACGCTTCTTGCCTCCGGTTGCCACCGAGGAGTTAGGCGCCGAAGTGGTGAAGCTCGACCTCAACCAACCGATGGCGAAACTGCGCAAGGAGTTAAATAAGCATCCGGTGCGGACCCGCCTAAGCCTGAGTGGCCCTCTCATCGTGGCGCGCGACTCAGCCCATGCACGGCTGCGGGATCAACTCGAAGCGACAGGCGAGTTGCCGGAGTACTTCAAGGAGTACCCCATCTATTACGCGGGCCCGGCGAAGAAGCCCGATGGCAAGCCGAGTGGTAGCTTTGGCCCGACCACTGCTGGGCGCATGGATTCCTTTGTGGATCAATTCCAAGCGGCAGGCGGCTCCATGATTATGCTCGCCAAGGGCAACCGCTCGAAGGCCGTGGTCAACGCCTGCCACAAACATGGTGGCTTCTACCTCGGCACCATTGGCGGTTCCGCTGCGCGCGTCGCGCAAGACTGCATCCGTAAGGTCGAGGTCTTGGAGTTCCCCGAACTCGGCATGGAAGCGGTGTGGAAGATTGAAGTCGAAGACTTTCCCGCCTTTTTGATTACAGACGACAAAGGCAACGACTTCTTCCTCGGCAGTTCGGATCTACCGATTCTTCCGAGCTAGGGTTCGCTCGCTGGCGCCTTATTGGCGCCAGACGAGAACGACCATCGAGGCCGGCGGCAGGTTCAAGACACTGCCGTCTTGGAAGCCAGGCAACGAGAAGTACACCGGCTCCACTTCGACGGCGTCTTCGTTGTCGGCGTAGGGATCATTCGGAGCCAACGCGGCAAGGCGCGTGGTGCCGCGACGCACCGGGCCACTCGTATCGACGAGCACCTGCTGCATGTTGGCCATGTCCAAGTTGAACAACACCATGGTGCGCAGAGGGCCTTGGCGGAAGGCGAAGCTCTGGATCAGGGTGAGGTCTGCGTAATCTTCCAAACCGTTGATGGGCGGCTGCAAGGCGCTTGGGTTACCCCCACCTTGGGCCGTGGCCACCATGTCGCCACGAATGGCCAGGTTCATCAGCTGCATCGCCAGGAAGTTCGGGCGCGCACGGTTGGTCTTGAGCAGGTCGCGCATGATGCCGAAGAGACGAATCTTCTCGCCATCGTTGGTGCCTCCGGAGAAGCCAACCAAGCTGTGAGTGATTTGGGTCTTGATGCCCAAGTCGCGCAACCACGTCAGCATGTGAATCGGCAGCGCCAAAGAACCGGCATGACTCGACACGACATCGTTGCGAGTTTCAATCGGGATTGGGTTGTTGTCGTCGTGCTTAGTGGTGTGGAAGTTCAGCTCGTAAATCGCGAGCCCACTGCCCTGGCCTTGAGTTTCGACCAGCACTTGGCTGTCCTTAACCTTGCCGCCAATGATGGCGTTGGCACCAGCATCGGCGTACACCGGCTGGAAGATCGCTTCGTCGCTCGAGATGTCATCGAGCAGACGTAAGTAGTAAGGGGCAACACCAACCGTGTTGTGCGCACTCGAGTTGGTTTCAATCTCGAGCTGACGGTTTGGGTTAGTCGCTTGACCACCAATGATCAGGTCAAACTTGGCGTCGTCGAAATCTGGTGCGGCGCGCATCATGCTGAAGCGTGCGTCAGCAACCTGGCCGGTGTTGATGCCGCCAAGCAAGGAAGCGCCGAACATCGGGTCGGTTTCGGTGGCACCACCCCAACTCTCGTTGCCGTATTCGACATGAATCTTGTCGAAGACGGTGGTCCAAGGCTCAACCTGACCGCGTGCGGCACGCAAGTCGGCGTATGGGTGGAAGCCGTCGGCAGGACCGGCGAGGTATTCCACCAAGCCTTCGATCTCGGCTTGGGTCCAGGTCGTCGGCATGACGTACCAGGGGTCAGCACCAATGCTTTGGCACAGCTCGAGGAAGTCCGGCAAGCTGTAGGTCCAATAGGTAGGCATGCGGATCGAGGGGCTAAAGCCGCTGTAACCAGCTTGTTCGCGCAGCGCCAGGGCGTTGTCAAGAGACTCGCCAAAGTGGAAGGCCCAGAAGCGCAGCGTTCCTGGCTGCAAGGTGTTGAGAGCTTCGTGCACCTCGTCGAGGAACGGACTGTCGTAAGTCGAAGGGCGCTCGAACACGATTTCGTCCATCAGCACTTCTTCACCGAGAGCGCTTGGGGTGAAGCCCAAAGCGAGAATCGGGTGCGGCTCCAACTCGGTGTACTCGCGCGCGTCATCGGTACCCACAGGGAAGGAGTAGTTGCGCTCGATGTACTGCCAGCTGGTGGTCAGTGGGATCACCTCATCGAAGAAGGTGGCCTCATTCGTGCGCTGAAAACGGATGCGCACGCTATCACCATCGTTTACGGCTTTGGCCCAGAAAGCGAGCTTCCAGTCACCATCGATGAGTTGCAACTTGCCAGCGGAAGTGTCGTTGTCGCGGAACTCACTATCCATGTAGTAGTTCAAGGCGAAGCGCCACAACTGCGCCGGGTCGACGGACAGGCGCACCGAGTTGACACCCAAAGTTCCAGGGCGCAGGTCGGCCTTCTCAATCACCGCAAGGTCATTGAGTTCCGGCATGTCATCCATAGTCTTGGTGACAAACATGATGTCGCCGGTGCTCGGATTCGCTCCAGTGGAGTCGAGCAGGAAGTTGCCGTTGTCGCCAATGTGGGTGTAGTCCAAAACCACACCGCTGCGGCCTGCGGAAGGACCGGTCACGATCTCCCACTGCGCGCCATTCCAAAAGCCCTCTTGTTGGCCGACACCTAGAGCATCGTTATTCCAAAAGATGCGCCAGAAATCTTGCAACCAATTGTCGCCGGTCGTGCCGACGGCAGCATGGGTCACCATGCGATAGCTGCTTGGCTCGAATCCCCCATTGGGGATGATGTCGCGCAACAAAACCTCTGCAGAGGTGTCGTTGTGGCGGCCAAGGTTGACACCGAAGCGCTTGACTTCGGTCTGGACCACGGCGTCGGTGACGGCCACGGTGGTGGGCGTGCCTTGCTGAGGCGCCGCCAGGAGTGTGAGGGTAAGGAGTGAAATCATGGGGGTCGAAAGGACCTGGATGCTACATCCTACGCCAAAATCTCGGATTTGGCATTTCTCCTCCAGTTGAAACAGCAGGAAAAAGCCCAAATAAATTGGCTTCCGAGACGTCCCTATTCATATGACACGTCGACGCCTCCTGTGGATTGGCCTGCCTATGGCTCTTGGGCTGCTCGTGACCACCGCTGCCATGCAATCGTGCAGCGGCATGCACGTGGACTGACACCCCCCTATTGACCCACCCGGTCCGGATGTGGTCGAAGCAAGTTTCCGCTATGCCAACCTGCCTGTTCACCAAATTTTCTCGGCAGAGCAGGCCGAGGTTCTGGGCGTGCCCGGAGCGGTGGGTGCGGGCAAGCGATTCACCCCTACGATTGAAGAGTACGCCGCATTTGAGGCTGATCTCCCCGCAGTCCTGGAGCAAGCGCGCATCGACGACGAGGCCCTGCTGCAGCTCGATGAATGGACTGGGAAGTCCACCGGCGCGCGTGGCTTTGCGCGCCAGGAGCTAGCAAAAATTCTCGACCGTCTTCCGGACTACCGGCGCCAAGTCTTTGCGGTCGAGATCGAGGGCAAGCGCCTACTCTTCGTCAGCATGCTGCCCGGCGCAGATTGGGATTCCTTCGGCGATCACATCGAGGATTGGCGCGAACGTCCAATCATGACCAGTGACGGCGGCTTCTGGTATTGGGCGATTGCCTTTGATCCGCAATCCGGCCTGTACTCCCTACTCGACCTTCACGGCTACGCTTAGGAATCCACGCCCGGCAAGGGGAATCGTTCGCTCGGCGTATGTTCCCTTTGCATGAGTTCCAGCATTTGCGCCACCCGCTCTGGATCTTGGTCGGCAAGGTCGGTGGTTTGACTGATGTCGTGGCGCAGGTTGTATAGCTCCGGTTTGCCTTCGCCCTTCTTCAAGCCACGGCGCAGTAGCATCCAATCGCCTTGGCGCAATGCTTGCTGGCTGCCGTAACCGGGGAATTCCCAATACAACTGGCGCTCTGAATCGCCAGACCATTCGCCGCGAAGAACCGGCAGCAAACTCTTGCCGTCGGTCGCGGCTGGAGACTCTATGCCAGCAACCTCCAGCACGGTGGGCATGAGATCCCAAAAGGCACTGATGGCTTCGGTAACTTGGCCCGCAGGAATCTGACTTGGCCAGCGCGCGAGCATCGGCACGCGAATGCCACCTTCATAAACACTCCCTTTGTTGCCACGAAGAACACCATTGCCTTGAAAGAACGGCGTATCTGCGCCACCGATGTCAAAAGTCGCGCCGTTGTCGGAAGTGAACATGACTAAGGTATTTTCCTCGGCGCCTTGCTCTTTGAGCAGCGTGAGTAACCGGCCAACATCGCGATCCATACGGGAAACCATCCCGGCATAAGCCGCACGTGGGTGTTCATGCGGAAGATAGCCCTTCTTGCCATCGTAGGCAGGGTCATCCCAGCGCCCGAGGTAAGGGGCCAAAGAGTCTTCCGGGACTTGCAGTGCCAGATGCGGCACGGTGTAAGTCAACAACAGGAAGAAGGGCCGCTCGCCATCTTCGGTTTGCGTTTCCACCCACGACAACGCCTCTTCGGTCATCAAGTCATGGGAGTAGTGCTTGCCGGTGAGGTTCTTCCATGTATTTCCCTCAAGCACCACCTTGTCTTGATTGCGCCATAAATGTGTGGGGTAAAAGTTGTGCGCCTGGCGCTGACATAGGTAGCCGTAAAACAGGTCGAAGCCATGGTTATCCGGCGCGCCCTCACTGCCGGGGCCGCCGAGTCCCCACTTACCTACGCAGGCCGTGGCGTAGCCTGCCTTTTGCAAAGCTGAGGACAGGGTGTAAGTGCCCATGGGCAAGGGCAGCTGTCCTTCGGGATCATTCTCTTCCCAGCCGCCGGCTTCCCAGTTGTCGCGCACATAGGCATGGCCTTGATGCAGGCCAGTCAGTAAAGTCGCGCGGGAGGGCGCACAAACCGGACTGCCCGCATAGAAATCGGTGAAGCGCATGCCTTCGCGCGCCATCTGATCTAAAAACGGAGTTTCGATTTTTTGTTGGCCGTAACTGCCAAGATCACCGTAGCCGAGGTCATCGGCAACAATCAACACGATGTTCGGGCGTGGCGAAGCCGCCTTGACCTTGCTCTGTTGAGGAGCACGCGGAGACTCCACCTGCTGGCAGCTGATTACGAGTAAAGAAATCAGGCAGAGATTGATCAGTCGGGGGAAAGCCATCGCCCTCATCCTAGGCACGCTCGCTATTCTGAGAAACATGACCCTCGCTCTTGCCCTGCTGCTGCTTCAAGGTCCGCCTCCCGAATCGTCCAGTGGCGCTCCTCTCGCCTCGATCAGTTTGGAGCAACAGTTCGAGGTTGCCGACGGTATGACGGTCGATCTCTGGGCCGAGTCGCCGTTGTTTTATAACCCCACCGCCATGGCCTTCGATGCCGAAGGCCGACTCTGGGTCACCGAAGCCGTGAACTATCGGCAGTGGAATGGGCGCAACCCAGGACGGCACCATGAACTTGGCGACCGCGTGGTGGTCTTGGAAGATACCGATGGCGATGGCAAGGCTGACAAGAGCACGGTGTTCGCACAGGACACTGGTTTGGTTTCACCGCTGGGGATTTGCGTGCTGGAAGATCGCGTGTTGGTGAGTTGCTCCCCCTATCTATATGAGTACCGCGATTTAGATGGCGACCTAGTTGCCGACAGCCGCACCACCCTGTTGAGTGGCTTCGGTGGTCCCGATCATGATCACGGCCTGCATTCCTTTACCGAGCTACCTGGTGGCGATTTGTTGTTCGCCGTCGGCAACGCCGGCCCGCATATTGTCGAGGACAAAGACGGCTTTACGCTGCGCAGTGGTTCCAGTTATCGCGGCGGAGGGCAATTCGCTGCCGACAATCGCCCGGGCATGGTTTCCGACGACGGCCGGGTTTGGGTCGGTGGCTTGATTGGGCGCATGAAGCCCGACGGCAGCGGCTTGCGCATCTTGGCGCACAACTTCCGCAACAACTATGAATGTGCGATGGATGCCTACGGCGACATTTTCGTTTCCGACAACGACGACGATGGCAATCAAGGTTGTCGTTCCGTGGCGATTGTCGAAGGCGGCAACTATGGCTACTTCAGCGCCGACGGCAGCCGCTTCTGGAATGCCGACCGCCGCCCGGATCAGAGCACGATTAGTGCGCATTGGCATCAGGAAGACCCAGGCGTCATGCCATTGGGAACCGCGAATGGCGCCGGCGGCCCCACTGGGGTGACGGTTTATGAAGACAGCACATTCCCGAGCCTTCATGGCGTCATGCTCAATGCCGACGCTGGCCGTTCCTTGGTGTTTACGCACCGGCCCAAGGTTGTTGGCGCGGCCTTGGTGCTAGAGGAAGGTGTTCTCATCCAACCCAACTACGAAACCAGTGGTGATCGCGGCCGCTGGTTCCGCCCAAGTGATGTCGCCGTCGCCCCCGACGGCACGATTTACGTCGCCGACTGGTATGACCCCGGTGTTGGTGGCCATGCTGCGGGTGACCGCGAAGCTTATGGACGGATTTTGCGCATTCGGAAGGAAGATACAAAGCCGCGGCGAGATGTCAGAGCCGGGCAACCCCGCATCATCGGCTTGGAGCGCTCCATGGCGCAGCGCGCCTTCGACCTTGCTGCCAATTTAGAGAAGGAAGAAACCTTGCGTGAACAAGCCGCCCTCGCCGAGGATGAGCGCCTGCGCCTTGCCGTCTTCCGCGCCTTCACCTGGGAGCACGGCGCCACTGTCGAACGCGCGCGGCATTACCTCAATGACCCCTCCCCTTATGTTCGCGCGCGCGTCGCCGCGACCTTGCGCGACTTAGAAGGCGCAGCTGCGGAGGAGTTATGGATGGAGTTTGTCATGGCCGGGCCCTTAGACGACCGGGTTTACCTGGAGAGCTTGGGGATTGGCGCCCAGGGCAAAGAAGAAGCCCTATTCACGCGCGCGCGGCAAAGCGACTTGAAGCGCAGCAAGCTCCTGCTGTTAGCTTGGCGTTTACATCCGCCCACCTCTTTGCCTTGGCTTCACGAGTTTGCCTTGGATGAGAACAACCAACTGGACCTCAGATTGCGCGCCTTAGATGGCATCGCCTTCATGCCCACCCGCGAAGCCGCCGAAGCCATGCTTCTCCTTGCGTTGAGCGGACCTCAGGAGTTGCGTGAGATGGCTAGCTATTGGGTGCGGCATCGGCAAGAAAACGATTGGCGCGATTTCGACTTGGGTGACGCCTTGAGCGGTGACTTTGGCAAGGCGACCAAAATTTGGGAGTCGGAAATTGTGCGCGGGTCAGAAATCATCGACATTCGCTTGCCCCTGGAAAATGCCGAAGTGCTGTGGCTCGTGGTCGAAGAAGCCGGCGATGGCAATTCTTGTGACTGGGCCAACTGGCTCGACCTCCAGTTCCGCAAATCCGGTGTCATCGTTCCCGCGACCGAAGCCACCTGGATTGAGGCGGAGGCCGGGTGGGGATCGGTGCGCAAAGACACCGACTGTGTCGGCGGCGCGCTTGATGTCGGCGGCAAAGTGTTTGCCAAAGGCATTGGCACCCACGCCCCATCGCGAATCGCGATTCAAGTCCCGAAAGGCACGCTCACCTTGCATGGCGCTTGTGCCGCCGACGACAACGGCACTTCCCAAGGAAACGCCACCTCGGTGCGCTTTGCGATTTACGCAGAGTTTGCACGCGACGGCAAAGCGGCCATGGCCAAAGAGCAAGCAGCACTGAGCGGAGACGTGGAAGCCGCCAAAGAACTTGCCTCCACTCCCGAAGGAGCCTTGTTCTTGCTCCAAGCCGCGAAAGAGAAACGCTTGCCCGTGGAAGTGTTGCAAGCCGTGCAAGAACCGCTCAAGGCTCAAGAAGATCTGGCCATTCGTGCTCTGGCTGCCGATGTCCTTGCCCCCTTCACTCATGGCGGACCGGCGTACCAATCCTTGGAGGCGATCGCCGCATTAGAAGGCGACGTCCACCGCGGCCGTGAGTTGTATCGCGGGAGGGCCACCTGCACCGCATGTCACCGCTTCGATGATTTAGGCGGTAGCATCGGCCCTGAACTGAGCTTGATGCGCGACAAATACGGTCGCCAGGCCTTGATCGATGCCATGGTCAATCCCAGCGCATCGATTGCCTTTGGCTACGATTCTTGGGTGTTCACACTCAAAGATGGCCGCCGCTTCGCCGGCGCACTTCTCGCCGACGGCGAGCGCGTTGTTCTCCGCGACACCGCCGGGGCGCGCCAGGTGTTCGACGCCGCTGAAGTTCAGGACCGCGAACATCAAGAGCTCTCACTGATGCCCTCTGCTGCGGCATTAAATCTAAGCGCGCAGGATCTTGCCGATCTCAGTGCCTTTCTGACTGCCCCCGCCGAAGAAGAACCCAAGTTCGGCGAACCCATTTCCCTGTTCAATGGCAAAGACTTGAACGGCTGGTCTTACCACCTCCCCGAGGGCGCCGACCCCTCCAAGGTTTGGAGTGTGCAAGATGGCATTCTGCGTTGTGAAGGCCAACCCATCGGCTACCTCTATACCGAAGAAAGCTACACCGATTATGAAATCGAGCTGGACTGGCGCGGCGATCCCAGCACAGGCCCGGGGAATTCCGGCGTGCTGCTACGTGTGCAAGAACCGCATCAAGTGTGGCCACGCAGCATCGAAGCGCAGCTTCACTCCGGCAATGCCGGGGACATCTGGAACATCGATAGCTTTCCACTCTTGACCGATGCTTCGCGAACTTCCGGCCGGCGCACCATCAAGCGACTGCCAAGCAACGAGCGAGCGCTCGGCGAATGGAATCATTACCGCATTCGCGTGCACGGCGCCAAAGTGACCCTAGAAGTCAACGGCGAAGTGCAGAACACCGCCGACTGGGCAGCGCATTGGCCGGGCGCCATTGCCCTGCAATCCGAGGGAGCCGTGATTGAATTCCGCAACATCGTGCTCAAACCCATCTTGCCATGAAATTGTTCCACGGCTTTCGACCGCACTTCCAGTTTCACAGTCCACTCCCGGTAGAAGAAGCGGCGCATCACCTCGATGACTTAGTCAAAGGGGAGCACCCGGATTACGTCGGGCGCATGGCCAGGGAACAACGTCATGCCGAGTTGCGCATTCCGCTGGTGGATCGGCACCTGTGGTCCCCCACTCTTTCGGTCAACTTGGCCGCCTCTGAGGAAAAGGCCGACGCCACCCAGGTCACCGGATTGATTGCGCCGCACCCAAATGTCTGGACCGCCGTGATGTTTTGCAATCTTGCCTTTGCCACTGGAGTGTTGTTCTTGCTGACTTTTGGCGGCGTTCAGCTTTGGCTTGGACACTGGCCTTGGGCTTTTGTCGGAGCAGGCATTTTGTTGGTATTGCTCGTCGTGGTCTACCTGATTTCACAAGCTGGCCAAAAACTGGGCGCGCCGCAGGCAGCTCATTTACGCCATCTGCTCGAAGCCGCACTCGCGGCACCGGCGGAAGAGGTTCATCGCACCGACGAGGACCCCTACCACGCCTAAAACAAAACAGGCGGCCATCTATTTCTAGATGACCGCCAATGGGAGCAATCGCTTGGGAGGACTAGGTTCGCGGAGTCCCGCCGCATGGAAATGCGGCTGCTCCGAAGGGGAGCAACCGCAAGATTCCCTATTTCTCTCGTTCTAGGCTAGAGAACGGTCTCCATGAGACCGTTGGTGAATACGCCAGTGGACTCGTCCAAAGCCTGGAACCAAACAGTCACGCCAGATGCGCCACTTGGGACCGGAAGGATGAAGGCGGCATCGCCACCGACATCTGCGGTGGTCGAAGAAAGGACGTTAATCGGAGCCGACAGGTCAGCAACACCGAATGGCGTGACGGTTGGGCCACCACCGGCCAAGGAGTAGGCGAGGAACACGGTGCCGAATGGAGTGGCGCCAGTCACAGCCATGGTTGCCGTGGTACCGGCAGCCAATGGCGAAGTGGCCAAGCTTGGACCACCACCGACGATGCCATCGAAAACTTCGATGAAGTCCACGTGAATCTGACCGAGAATCGGGCCGCAAGGACCGCACAAAGTGGTGTGCGAAATGTAGAACTCAACCTTGGCCACGGTTCCGGACACGGTGCCCAAGGAACCCGAGGTGGTGGTGCCACCAGCGATATCGAGGCTATAACCAATGGTGTCGGCGCCGTCGCGGGTCAGGGAAATCGAGGCCGAGCTATCTGGGCCAATCGCGGTGAAGGTCGTGGAGACCCCACCAGCGAAAGTCATGTCGCCAGCATCCGAGCTGCTTTGATCGTCCAGGGTGAACGTGGCGATATCGATGCCGGAGCTGTCGTACATGCGCACCACAAAGGTGCCACCGTTGTCACCGAGTGGAGTTCCAGACTGATCGTTCCAGGAGAAATCCATGTTCATCTGGAAGGTGCCTGGAAGGGAAACGTCGCCAGTGAAGGTGTAACGCTCGTCAAAGGCACCGAAAGGTGCGGTCAGACCATCGTAGTTCATTTCACCGAGGTATTCGCCAACGGACCAGAACTGAAGCGGGTCAAAGGAGACGGTCCATTGAGGATCGACAATGCCGTCATTGAAGTCGTCAGAGAAGACAACAGACTGAGCTTGGGCGGCGCTGGCCAGCAAAAGACCGGCGAAAAGGGCGGAGAGTCGCATGTTTTTTCTTTGGGATGGGTCAGGACAATAGGCGCCTAACGGGCCTATCTATGGTGCAAGAATAACAGGCCATTTCTTCCCTGGGGATTTTTTCGGGGATTTTTGCCATTTTCAC
>Ga0316208_1003338_pt1 | contig 11684 bp, 12 predicted proteins | sample 3monopyrite_MG_FD_204944 | JGI IMG/M metagenome (GOLD analysis project Ga0316208, IMG submission 204944) | Microbial mat bacterial communities from mineral coupon in-situ incubated in ocean water Damariscotta River, Maine, United States -... | ecosystem: Environmental > Aquatic > Marine >... | reverse complement strand
CATAAAAATAATGTACCATTTCGCGAATTGTTATTCTAACGAAAAAGTGGTGCAGGTTTTGGTTTTTAGGACAGTAACCAAATTAATTACTTAGCTGAAAATTAAAAATGCGGAGGCACTACCTGAGCCCGATTTTACGTGGCACAGCTTGCAAAAATACTAAACAATCGACCGCGTAAAAGATTGAACTGCAAAACCCCAAAAGAATGCAATGAAAAAATCCCCTAATTGTTGCGCTTCTAACTTGAACCTAGATTACCGGTCTACAACTTGTCATACTTTTCGGGTTCAACATCCGGAACCTCAGACATTATTTCTTGGAACTCCTTTCTGCTTCCTCTTTCTGCACGTTCCTTCAAATAGTCCACTGTCAACAACGCCGACATTTTCTCGGAAACAGCTAGAGTGATTAACTGATTCATGGAAACACCTTCTTGTTCAGCGAGTTCTTTCAATTTCTTATGTAGAGATTCGGGTAATCTAACACTTAAGGTACTCATGGCAGCTCCTTTATTAATTGAAGAAATTCTTTAGATGTGGCAAGTTCAATACCAAATTGAAACCCCCGTCTGCGCCCGACTTGTCGAAGATCCCCATGAGGTAACGCTTGATATACTAATTTTTCACCGAGCTTTTAGTTTATCTAAGTGTAATAGCTGTTCCTCTCGTATTACATGAATAATATATACGAGTTCATTATCTATCCTGTAAAATATCCGACATGGTGGCAATACTACTTCTCTATACACTGAGTTTTGAAACTCATCAACTGATTTGCCACTTTTGGGATGTGATGCTAAATGTTCGATCCTTTTAAATGTAGAACGAACTAAAATTTTGGCAGCCTTAGGATTATCCAAAGAAATATAGTCAGCTATTTCGTCTAGCTCATTAAGAGCAGTTTCAGACCAAATTATTCGAGCCATCTTGCCATGCGTTTTTTTGCCTCGGCATGGGGTACAATTCGTCCTTCAAGAATAGCCTTTTCTCCACGTGCTAATCCCTCAAGGAGAGAAAGCTTTTTTTGAATCTGTTCAAAGTGATCTACATCTACAAGGTAGGCGGAAGGGCGTCCGTGTTCGGTAATTAACACAGGCTCTTTTTCTTCACGTAATTCTTTGAGAAGTCGGGTAGCCTGTCGCTTAAGTGTAGTTGCTAATTCTGTTTTCATAGTGCTACTAAAGTATCACTTTGAATAAGCAGCGACAAGAACGTTTTAAAATTGGTATAACACCCCCACGTTTAAGAAACTGAGTAAACATTCAATCATTATTTTACTAAAATAATTAACTTTATTTCATCTGAAAGGAAACCATCATTTCTAAGGGCGGTTTACCTTGTGGTTGCCTGCCGGTGACAGGTTGTAGATTATTATCAGTAGCTTTTTTTGCACAGCCTCACAACAACCTCGTACATAAGTAAATTCATTGATGTAATAAACTTACCACATAACATCCATTCAATATTCCCAGATAAAATAAAAGCCTCTCCGGGTTGAAGAGGCTTTAAAAGTATAAAATGGCCTTTACTTAAATAATTTTTTCACCCAACCGAATATACCGGCTGTTTCATTTCCATCCCTACCACCAGCCAAACCATCGTATGTTGGCCGAGGTAATGACGAGGCTTTCTGTTTTTTCGGCTTTTTAGTTGGCCGATTATTTCGTGGTCTAGAAGACTTTGGCTCAACTTTTCTTCTTGGTGGTTTCTTCGTTGTTTTAACGTTATCGGATTTCTTTTTCTTCTCGATTAAATCTTCCGGAAAGGGTAGCTCAACCGGTGAAAATCCTGCTTCTTTCGAAATATTTTCAATTAATTCCTTGTCCATTTTAGAAACAAGTGAAATCATTTTTGATGCTTTTCCAGCAGAAACTAAATCGGCTCTGGAGCAATATTCATCCAGTTCGTTAGGTACATCATAATTGATGACTTCATCTATTTCGTTTAAGTCAACGTTCTTAGCTTGCAACCCACCTATTAAAAGAACACGCATTTCATATTTATGAAATCGCTCAAAACGTTCTTTATATGCAGCTTCATCCAGATCATCCCCTAAACTAACCACACCCCAGCTTTTTTTACGAATGATCTTAAACAATCGATCCGACGTTCTACTTGATGCTGAAAAAATCACCACTTTTTTTGCTGATGATTGTTCTAAGTGTGCCATCATAGTGGAAATTTTCATACGTGGCGGCACGTTAATGAATCCCTGCTCACCTGAAATAGAATTTGATTTGGCTTTCGATCCGGATTTGGCTTTCACTGATGGTTGAACCTGCTTCGCGTCAATCTCACTTTCAACGTCTTTCTTTAAAACAACAGAGATAGATGCTCCACTCAGTTTGTTCTCAACTTGCTTCAAATCAATTTCTTTAACTTCTTCTACAGCTTCGATTTCAGAATCTTCTTGGGCAGAAGAATTGTCGGACTCAAACCCAATGAGTTCGGGATTTTTTAGTGCAAGGTCGGCTAACTGTTTTGTCGCTGAATTTTGCCGCTGGGATAAGATTACTATTTGTGGCTCACAATCAACAAAACGTAGTATATCCTTAACCCGGTTTACCAGGTTATGTTGCTGCATTTCATGGGCTTCATCAATCACAATAATTTTGAGATCTTTAAGCCTGAAATTATGCTTTTCCAGTATTTCAATATATCGTCCGGGATTGGCCACTATCACCGGAGCACCATCTAACAAAGCTTCTTCATGAGCTGCTTTGTCACCTTTCATGACCATTAATGCACTACTTATTTGTGCATGATAACCTAGCGCCCAAACCTGTTCGTCAATTTTTTCTGCGCGCTCGATTGATGGTGTTAAAATTAATACTTGTGTTCCTTTAACCTCTCCATGTTCTGTAATTTTTTGAAGTGCCGGTATTAGAAACGCAATATCATCGTTCGTATGCGATTCAACTAATACATGTTTCCCTTCTAGCATAGCGGGAAGCACTTTCTCCTGGAGAGGTGTTGGTTTTTCTATTCGTACATCGGCCAACCCATTTAAAAGTTCAGGGCTCAGACCAAATTTTTCAAAAGACAATGTTACACCTCTTTTCTTTTGGCTATTTGTTCAATTTTCAAAGATCGTTGTTCTGAAATTCAGAACTTTTAAATATACGAAGAACTAAAATAAGCTTAGTCTTTTTCTTTAGACAAACCCTCATTTTCGATATAAGAATTTGTAAAATGAGAATGCATTTGCAATGGGATTCCCGATTTTTTAATTAAAACCAGAGTGCAAATCACTACAAGAACAATTCCAAAAGTACCAACCAAACCACCTTCGGGCCCAAAACTAGCACCGGTCCAAAGTTCCTCGCCACCTTGTTGAATTTGTATGATTGTTCCTCGAATTGGCATTCCACTTACTCTAAAACCAAAAACACCTCCTTGGAAAAAATTCCATCCAAAATGGAGCCCGACGGAGTACGCTAAACGACCGGTGATTACAAATGGAATTGCCAGCATCACTCCGGCCAAAACAATATTCAGTATTGCAAAAATTGTGACATTTGGATTTAACCCATGCGCTAAACCAAAAATTGAAGAACTGAAAATAACAGCTAAAAATGTTGCTTTTCGAGGTTCTAATTTTCCAAAGGAAAAGCCTTCTTTAAAGTTTGGGAGCAAATAAGATCGACTCATTAGTTCTTCATAAAACCCAACACTCATCATTTGAATTAAAAAGATAATAACCGGATTGAGCCAGCTTGAATTGCCTGGGGCATTCCAACTATAACCCAAGAATTGTATAGTTCCTGATAAAAATTGTATGCCATAAATGATAGCCATCACAACAGCTGCAATCAAAATCCCCACCAAGCATTCAACCCACCATGTTTTATCCGGTATTACGCCGGCAATTTGCAAACTTGATCGATTATCAACAAAACGGAACATCACCCAAAAAAAACCAAAACAAAGAACCGCCGTTGAAATAAATTGAAATCCACCAAAAGGAAAAGCATTGCCGATCATGACTATCGGAAAAGCTATGACGATGTACACAAATATTCGAACACCTGCCCGCAGTCTTTGTTCCTTTTTATTCATCACGGGTTGCATACTAAAACTTGATTTTTTTTTGTTAATCACAGATCGAAAATACTATTTGTTCAACTTTGGTGAATTATGGAGCGATTTGTTTTACAAACTACAGCATCTGAAATAGAAGACACTTTTCATGTTGTCACAAAATCTAAAACCATTATTGAGCCAACTTTTAATGCTGCACCCGGGCATATTCTTCCAACAATTTTTAATGTAAAAGGTGCAAAAAAAATTACCTCCTGTATTTGGGATTCCAAGAATTCCACAGTTGAAATTTCCGAGTTTCTCCAATCAGATAGTGCCATGACTGTACTTAATAAGCAAGCATGTATATTACCAATAAGCGGTTTTTATGTTTGGAAAAAGACCGTTAATGATCCGCATCCGTTTTATGTAAGAATTCATACAAGAAATTTATTGGGTATACCGGGGTTTTTCTCTGAGCCGGATGAATCCAGAAATAAATTCACCCTATTTACTCGATCTGCAAATGTACTGCTAAAGCCCTTAGATGAAATAATGCCTTGTATACTAGAGCCCGAAGAGTTTGAAGATTGGCTAAATCATAACGCGTATACTATAGCCGAAAAAGGGTTCCGATCGAATAATATGATACCGGATATGACGGTTTTTCGTGTGCCTAAACTTGTTAATGACCGCTCGAATAATAGTTCAGAATTGATTCAACCTATCCCAAAATTGAGAGAAGATGATTAAATCTTGGGCGTTGCCCCAGGCTTTCCTTCTTTGGGATTATCGTAATACCGAATTGTTGGATAAGCAAAATCGATATCCTCGTGTTTGGCAAATTCATCCAAAATGCTCTCCCATATCATTTGCGATGTGCCTCTTCGCTTTCTTGGATTAGTTAGATACCGAACTGTTAAGTTAACTCCACTGTTTTTAACATCCGTATAAACAATCGGAGTTAGATATCTGAATTCAATTAAGTACGACTTTGATGCCTTCGCAATTTGTTTCTTGGCATTTTCTATGAATTCTTTTGAAACTACATTAACGGTTTCGGACAGAATCTTTTTTGCTTTTTTCCAGTCACTTTCAAAAGTTACTAATATCTGTATTTCATTCCAGATAAATTCGAAATCGCTTGTGTAGTTCGCCAATTGATTTGTAAACACTTTGTGATTGGGCACATGAATTACCCGCCCTGTACTCTGGTCTGCATCAACCCAATTACCAATTTCTAGAACAGTAAATTTAAATGGCCGAATGTCGATGACGTCGCCTTTAATCGTATCTAATTCAATACGATCACCTACATCAAATGGCTTTCTCCAAATAATAAACATGAAGGCTGCCAAATCTGTTACCGGATCTTTTAAAGCAATGGCAATACCGGCACTAAGTAGACCCAAAAATGTAGCAATGGATTCTATTCCTGAAAACCAAATTTGAATAACAGCTAAAAATCCAATAAAAAAGCTTATGTACGATAGATTTTTACGCCATTTATATTGCACTCTCTTGTTTTCCGTATTTTTTAAAACTACACGTAGAACAATTAGCCGAATCAACCATAGCAATACAAAAATGCCTATAGTTTCTATGATGTTTGTAGTCAAATCCGGTGAATTTTGGAAATAATCTACCAGATTATCGCGCATGTTTGAAATTTGTTCACCCATTATTGCACCTATTCAAGCTTTTTCTTGGCTTCATTTTTAAATTTGGGTATCTTTTAAGTCTTTTAAAAGTTTAGTTGAATATAAAATGCTTTACAACATAATTATTGTAGTTATTACCATCATTTGCGTGCTACTCACTTTAGTAGTTTTATTGCAAAATGGTCAAGGTCAAGGTTTATCAGGAATTGGCGGAGGTGGCGGTCTTGATGCTGGCGCCGGTGGATTGGGCGCACGAAGAACGGCGGATCTACTTTCTAAAGCCACGTCCATATTAGGTGGTGCTTTTCTAGTTCTTTCTGTATTAGCTAATTTTGCTATCGATCGCCAGCAGCAAGCAAACTCAGTATTGCAACAGGGTGCCCCTATTAATGATATTAACGCACCATCAAATACACAGTCTGCTGTACCAATTCAAACTCCTCCACCACCGGCAACCGACGATGATGGATCGGACGAAAATAACTAATCGAGTTTATTTGTAAAAAGCCTATATGATTTCATGTGGGCTTTTATTTTCCAATACAAAACCTCGAAAAGATTGAATCGAGTATGTGCTCATTGGTGATTTCTCCGGTTATCGATCCCAATTCATTAAGTGCAGCCCTTAAATCAATAGATAGAAAATCGCCCGTCATTCCTAGTTTTAAACCATTAATGGCAGCATTAACTTGCTCATTGGCCTTTTTAAGAGCATCGCGGTGGCGCGAGGACGTGACTAAAATACTTGAAGCGTCGTAATGCTTGTTTTCGAGTGCTCGTTCTTTTAATAATGATTTTAGTGTAGCAATTTGATCTCCTACTTTAGCTGAAATCTTGATATCAAATTCGGTTCGCCAGCCATAATCAAGTTCGATATCTGCCTTGGTTCCAATCAAAATAAATGGAGTATCACCTGCTCTTTTCTGATAGCCGGCAACTTCTTTTTTTTCTTCCGAAGTAAATGGGTGCGATAAGTCTTTTAAATAAATTACGAGATCAGCTTTTTCAATAGCTTGCTGAGATCGCTTTACGCCTTCTGCTTCGATCAAGTCTTCTGTTTCTCTTAAACCGGCTGTGTCAATCAATGTGAATAAAAGACCGTCATGATTCCAATCAACATCAATAGTATCACGTGTTGTGCCGGCAATTTCCGTTACAATAGCTCTATCGCTCCCAATTAATGTATTTAACAGGGTCGATTTGCCCGCATTAGGTCGGCCGATCAACACCGTTTTAACCCCATCTTTCACTAATCTGCCTGCTTCGTAGGTTTCTAAAAGACGCACAATTTCCAGTGAAACGTCAACCAGAAGCTTCATCAACTGATCTTTGTTTGCAAATTCTACATCCTCTTCAATAAAATCGAGTTCCAGTTCTACCATTGCTGTTGCATCAATAATTTGTTGCCGAAATATTTTAATATGTTCACCCAATCTTCCCTCTAATTGTTGATGAGCAGCATCTACCGCCTTCATACTTTTTGCATGGATGATATCAGCTACGGCTTCCGCTTGATCCAAATCCATTTTCCCATTTAAAAATGCACGTTGAGTAAATTCACCGGCTTCTGCTGCTTTTACCCCGGTCGCCAAAATGGTTTCCAGCACTTTTTGTGTTACCAAAACCCCACCATGACAGGAAATCTCCACAGTATCTTCGCCGGTGTAACTTTTGGGAGATTTGAATATGGAGGCAAGAACTTCATCAACAGGTAGATTTTCAGCATCCAAAATCTTACCAAAATGCACTGTGTGGGAATCCGCACTGGATAAATCCTTTCCGGAAAAAACTAGATTTGCCTTTTCAAATGCATCTTTACCTGAAATTCTAATTACGGCTATGCCACCTTCACCAACCGGAGTGGCGATGGCGGCGATTGCAGATTTTTGAATAAATGTTTCTAACTGTTTTTTGTTTTGATACATAGATATAGGTACAATATAAAGTCATAATACCACGACGAAGAATAAAAAATAACTCAATCAACGAACTAAGCCTAACATGAAAATTACGTCTCTATTTATTACGTTTTGCTATTTTCAAGTTCAATTTTGGCGCAAGATACCATTCAAGCAGATCGACCCGGTTTTGGTTACAGCTCCTACCCAACTCCCATTGGTATGTATGGCATTGAAGCCGGCATTACTACTTCGGAGTTTGGCACAAATGTAGGCGAATTGTTTTTCAGAACAGGGTTAATGAAGTCGCTTGAATTTCAGTTCGAAGCCGGTTCTATCTTCTTCCCTGTTGATGACGATTCTTTTCGAACCGGGCAATTCGCACTCTTCAAATTTAATGTCTTTGCTAATGAAACTAACACTGTTCGCGTCACTTTATTAAGCAGAACCCAGCTACCATTCCTTAACAAAGATTTCAGCGATTATTTATCCCAACTACTTTTACTTGCAGATTTTACGGTAACCGATCAATTTTCTGTAAATACAAATTTAGGTTATGGAAATTACATTTTTAGCGACTTCGATATTCCTACCTACTTTTTCACGCTAAACCCGGGCTTTTCCATTAATTCATCTACAGCATTTTATGTTGGATATTCTTACTTAGAATCAGAATTATTCGATTTTAAAAACTACGAAATGGGAGTTTCTTATTTGATACATTCAAACTCGCAAATTGATCTTGGTCTAGTATTTGATGAGGAATCAGATACATTTTTGCAGATCGGGATCGCAACTAGATTTTAGAATTAATGAAAAAACTACTACTACTCTTCTTTTTGCTGATGGGAATAAATGTTACAGCACAAGACACCAATGAACTTAAAAACCAAGTCATCGAAAGTGTGGAGAACCACAGTGATGACCTAACCAACCTCAGCGATGCAATCTGGGGATTTGCCGAAATCGCCTTTACAGAAAACCAATCTGCAACTGCACTGGCAGACTTTGCTGAATTACATGGATTTACCGTAACGCGCGGAGTAGGTGAAATTCCAACCGCATTCACTGCCGAATATAGTAGCGGTGATGGTCCAATCATTGGCATTATGGGCGAATTTGATGCTCTTCCGGGATTATCACAGGAAACCGTTCCTTTTAAATCTCCGTTGGTTGAAAGTGCTCCGGGTCATGGTTGTGGACATAATTTATTTGGCGTTGCTTCACTTGGAGCTGCCATCACCATAAAAGAATTGATTGAGTCCGGTGAGCTTCAAGGTACTATTCGATTTTACGGCACACCTGCTGAGGAAAAATTCTTTGGGAAACTGTGGATGATTCGAGCAGGTCTTTTTGATGATGTTGATGTTATGATGGATTGGCATCCAAGTGCAGAAACACAGGCGAATGTACAAAGTAGTTTAGCTTTGGTGGATTTTTTGGTTGAGTTTTACGGACAAGCTGCTCATGCTTCTGCTGATCCGTGGAATGGTCGTAGCGCCGGTGATGCGCTAGAATTGTATACCGATGGTATTAATATGTATCGTGAGCACATCAAACCAACAGTTCGCATTCATTACCACATTCAGGATGCGGGAAAAGTGGTAAATGTTGTTCCTGATTATTCAAAAATTTGGGTTCGAGTTCGCGATACTAAACGTGAAGGTATGCAGGAAGTGTATGAGCGCGTTATGGCTATGGCGGAAGGAGCAGCAATTATGGCGAATGTTGATCATCAGGTGTCCTTGATATCAGGGATTCACGAAGTATTGCCGAATAGAACCGGCGGCGCAACATTACAGGCAAACTTAGAAACTTTAGGTGTGATTGAATACACGGAAGAAGAAGAAGAATACGCGAAGGCAATTCAACGAGCTACAGAAAAGGAAGAAGTTGGAATAGATATGCAAATCAATCCACTTAAAGAAACAGAAAAACATCCTATGGGCGGCTCAACGGATGTGGGTGATGTGAGTTTTGTAGTTCCAACTATCCGGCTTGGCGTGACTACTGCTCCAAAAGGTACGCCATGGCACTCATGGGCGGTTGTAGCAACGGGTGGTATGTCGATTGGACACAAAGGAATGTTGTACGCGACAAAAGCCCTTTCTATGACTATGATAGATTTATATAAAAATCCTCAACTAATTGAAGACGTAAAAGCTGAGTTTCTTGAAAGAAAAGGGGATTATGTTTATGAAGGCATGGTGCCTCCGGGGCCACCACCACTAGATTTCGAACAATAATTAAAACAAAAAAAGGCTTCCCCAAACGAGGAAGCCTTTTTTGTATCTGTCTAGAAAATATGATTAATGTACATCGCTCATGTATTTTCGAACCGGTTTCGAAATCAACAATAAGAATACACCGGCACCAACTGTTGTGTAAACAATAAGCATGTATTGGCTTGGCATTGAAGCTAGTGCTTCTTCTGATCCACCGCTTAATGAACCGGCTATTAAACCGGCAAATAGATTTCCAAGTGCTACGGCTAAGAACCACATGCCCATCATCTGGCCAGCGTAGCGGTGCGGGGATAATTTCGTTACCAAACTTAAGCCAACCGGACTTAAACTTAACTCGCCAAAAGTGTGAAGCAAGTATGTGAAAATTAACCAAGTTGGAGCAGCAAGATCACCTGAGGCAGCAATTTCTGCAGCAAAATACATCACCAAGAATCCAATCCCGAGTAAGATTAATCCAAATGAGAATTTCAATGGTGAACTTGGTTCTAAATGACGTTTTGCTAACCACACCCACATCGCGCCAAAAACCGGGGCAAAAATGATGATGAACATCGAGTTAATAGACTGGAACATCCCGGCAGGAATTTCCATACCAAAAACAGAACGATCTGTGAATCGCTCAGCGAATAAGTTTAGTGTAGAACCGGCTTGCTCAAAACCTGACCAGAATAAAGCGCTAAAAAGCAGCAGTAATCCAATTACACCAACTTTTCCTTTTTCCACTTCCGTTAAGCCACCAAAAATGAACACATAACCAAAAAATAAAATAGCTACCGAAGCAATGATATATTTTGAGGCATTGGCAATGCTGGTTGCATCAAGTGTAAATACGCGAAAGAAAAATAGCGCGAAGATTAATAGTAAAACACCACCAGCTATTTTTGCAATGTTAGCAGTTTTCCTCACTTTTTCAATTTCTTCGGGAGTTTCGTAAACAGGAGGGTCCCCAAAACCATCTAAATTAGATGCCGTTGCACGATACTGAATCAAACCAAGTAACATCCCAATACCGGCTGCACCAAAGCCTAAATGCCAGTTTATTTCTGCTGCTAAGAAACTAGTTATAATAGGGGCAAGTAGTGCTCCTATATTAATTCCCATGTAGAATAAAGAGAAGCCTGCATCGCGTTTTGCACTATCGTTATCATGATCACCGCCGTATAATTCCCCAACTATGCTACTTACATTTGGCTTTAGCATTCCCGTACCAATTACGATGAAAACTAAGCCCAAGAAAAATGAGTAGGTATCGAGTCCTGATACTATTTCACTTTGTTCAGCCGCTGTAAATAGGGCCAAAATACCTGGAATAGCCATGGTAAAGTGACCAATCGCAATAATTATCCCTCCGTACCATACAGATTTTTTTAGACCAATCAAGTGATCTGCGAGCCACCCACCGGGCAAGGCAAATAAATAAACTCCCATCGTATACAATCCGTAGATGGCTCCGGCGGTAACATCGTCAAAGTTTAACCCCCCGGATAATGCAGGGGTGGTCATAAATAGAATAAGAAGGGCACGCATGCCATAATAGCTAAAACGTTCCCACATCTCTGTGAAAAACAAAGTGGCTAATCCGCTTGGATGCCCAAAAAAAGTTTTTGTACTCATGAAATAGGTTTTCTGGTTATTGGATGATCACAAAATCTGACGATGATACCTATTCATGCATTCGACCGCAAGCATTTATCCGGAAAAGCGGTTTTCTTCTTCATGAATTCTTCATGAATTCTTCATGAATTCTTCACATTCGAACATTAGGCTGTTCTTGTACATTACAAGCATGTCATAATCGGGATAACAACTTATTATCTTCTGGTTATTTGGAAATCGCTTGTCCTTTCACGTAAAATAGA
>Ga0316208_1003336_pt1 | contig 11693 bp, 9 predicted proteins | sample 3monopyrite_MG_FD_204944 | JGI IMG/M metagenome (GOLD analysis project Ga0316208, IMG submission 204944) | Microbial mat bacterial communities from mineral coupon in-situ incubated in ocean water Damariscotta River, Maine, United States -... | ecosystem: Environmental > Aquatic > Marine > Coastal... | reverse complement strand
ATCGCCATTGATGGACCCGGGGGTCGGCACGATTTCGCGGTATGGGCTGGGTGAGTCGTCGTTGGGCTTCTGGGGTGCGGGGCCGGGAGTCTTGCCGAATAGCGGTGCGGCGGGTGACTGCGGGTACTCTGGGGTCTCAAAATCACCATCAATGACGATGCGGGTGTTGCCTGATTCATCGGTGTAGACCATTGTGGATGATTTTGATGCGGAGTTTCCGCCCTGCAAGACAGCGACCGCGAGCGCGCCGGCCACGGCGGCGACCACGAACGCCACGGCGATCGTGACCCCGGCGTTGATTGCGGATGGCGGCTTGCTCCGGCTGCGACGGCCGGAACGGGCGGTCGGGCCGAGCGCGGCGAGACCGGCGGCCATTTTCATTTCGCTACGACGGTTGCGGTGCTTGCCGACGCGGGCCCTGCGTTCGGCGGCGCGGCGGCGGGCGTTTTTGAGTTGCTGCTTCGCGGGCAAGCGCGATCCTTCGGGAGTGACTTGGCGAGCGGCGGGCGGTTGTCCGATGCCGATGTCGGCTTTGAATACGAATCCCTTGTCATCGGCGGCTTGGGGCGTTTGTTGCGGGCCTTGCTTTGGGGTGTACCGGCCTGTCCACCAATCGCTGACGCGGAGTTTGGGGATGCCCGCAGGGGTCTGCGGCGAATTTGGGCTCGGGGGCACGGGGCTCGCGGCGCGGGCGACCTCGGGGGTATGCGCTTGTGCTGGGGTATGGGCCGGGGCGGGCATGGGATCGAACGCGACCGCTTCGGGCATCTCGATCGGAGGTTGGCCCGAGACACTTGGAAGATCGGCGGGCTTGACGGAGTAGGGGTCCGAGGCCGCGGCGACGACGGTGAGATCTTCGAGCATGTCTCGGACCGTGAGGTATCGCTTGTCATAATCGGTCATCGCTCGGCGGATGATCCAGCGGATGGACTCGGGGCATTTTTTGCTGACCTGGCTGAGCCCGCCGTGGGCGGGGAACGAGTTTTCGACGATGGAGAAGAGCACGGCGCCCACGGCGTAGATATCGAATTTGCCGCCGTCGATCTGGTGGACTTTCACTCCCCGGAGTGCCTGGCGGACGAGTTCGGGATCTCGGAAGTATTCGGTGCCGTGGGTGGTGAGGGTCATCGCGCTGCGGAGCGGTGTGATGAGCCCGAAGTCGACAAGGTGTGCCTTTCCCCGGCCTAGAACGGGGTCGGGATCACGGTCGACGATGAGGTTGTCGGGCTTGACGTCTTTGTGCCACAGGCCGCCGCGGTGATAGACATCGAGCGATTCGAGCAGGTCGGCTGTGTATCCCACGGCGAGTTGGATGCCCGCAGCGTTGAGCCCCGCGGCCTCGGAGCGCGCGTGGAGATTCTGGGTCGCGACGGTGAGCGAATCGCCCGGCACGTAGCGCATGATGTAAAAGAACCGCTCGGACGAGAGGTCGTGCTCGAGCACGAGGCCGAGTTTTTTGGCGGCGTCGAGCGCCCGGCTCTCGCGGACGATCTGGGGCAGGCTCGAACCGTCTTCGAGGCTGAAGGTTTTGATGACAACCCGGTCAACATTGTGATGGCCCCGGCGTGTGTAGGCGGCGCGTTTGATGTCGTCGGGCTCGGCAACATAGAGCTTGCCGCCCGAGCCGCCGCACTGGAGCGAGCCGACGATCGTGTAGCCCTCGAACAGGCCCTGGCGTTTACGGCTTGGTTTATCAGCACCCGGCGCGGCCGCGACCGCCAGCGGGAGGCGCTGCTCGATGCCCTCGGTCAGCCCGCGGAGGCCGATGAGATGGAGTGGGTGTCCGATGGTGATTCGGTAGAGGCACGCGCCGGCGGTTTTGCATTCATCGGTGAAGGCCCGGCCGTAGTGGGCGGAGGCGGACCATCTTCCGATGACGATGTTGAGGATGACCAGGGGGATGAAGATGATCGAGACAAAGACCGCGCCGATGAGGCGGAAGATGTCGCCAACGAATCGGACGAGGGTGGTGACGACGTGGGCGATGAGTTTGATGAGTAGCCCGACGATCCTGATCGAGTAGTAGATGAGCACCCCGAGAACGATCACGCCGACGATGACCGCCGCGAGTACCGTAAGTATGCCACCGATGCTGGATCCCATGGCTGTTCTCCCCGCTTGATGCTGCTGCCGCTTTGGTTGTCTGTCGGGGCGAGCATGGACACCGGCGTTGCCCGGTCACATGCTCAACTGATCCGCCCGACGGAGTTCCATCTGCTGGTGGTAGATCTCGCCGATCGCCTCGTCGAAGAGCGCGTCATCGGCCTTGTCACCGGTTGCTTTGGGATTTAGAACCAATCCGTTTCGTTCCGCTTCCTTATATTCTTCGTCGGTAAATGAGTAGGTGGCGACGACCTTGGCGAGCGCAGACCGGAGCAGATCCCGAACCTTTGTGAGTCTTCGGCTGATGGTGGGCTCGGAAACGCCTACCTGTGAGGCGACATCTTTGCCCGAAAGGCCGTCGAAGATCCGCATGCGGTAGATGCTGAATTCGGTAAAATCGCAATCTTTTTCGACGGCCCGGATCGAGGCTTCGACCTTGGCGCGGAAGATCGCGGCTTCGTACGCCTCGTCTGCGCGCTCGGCGGCGGCGGCGACCATCCAGGATTCATCGAGCGCGACGTTGGCCTTGCCGCCGCCCCGTTTCTGGGCGTTCCGGCGGTCCATCTCGTCGCCCAGCACATGCTTTGCGATCGCAAGTAGCCAGGTGGAAAACCGGGCGCCGCGGGTGGGGTCGTAGCGGTCGATCGAATTGGACAAGGCCGCGAGGGTTTCTTGTGAGAGGTCGCGGACGGTTTCTTGACCGATCCGCCCTCGGCCCCACTTTGTGAGTTGGGCGCGGAGGACGGGGCCGAAGGTTTCCCAGAGTTCGAACCACGCGGCTTCATCGTTTGCGCTGAGGCGTTTGAGAAATGATGTTGTCATAGAAGTGAGCATGGGATCCCCTTGTGAGCAGTGTGAGTTTATACGGAGTGTCAAGCGGACCGAAGCGCCTGGTCCGATTGTGCCGTCTGTAACGGCTTGGATGTCAGGTTTTCGATTGGTAAACCCTGATTTGTCCGCAAGGTTTTCCGGATTTTGATGAGTTCAGTTGCACGCTGTGAAATTCGGGCGGATCGAATCCCATGTATCTGCGGAGGCCGGCCCGGTTGGGCAGGCAGTGGGACGGGGCGGCGTATGCCCCGGTCCGATGGGATGGAAAACAAACACCGGGGTCGGCATTATCCGACCCCTCAAGCTAGGAAAAGGAGCACGCCATGGGATGCTTCGTTAAAAGTGCGGTTCGGTTCGGAGTCATGGCGGCCCTCGTTGCCGGTGCCGCAGGCGTGGTTGCTGAGACAACTCGTCCGGGGAGCGTGAGTGCGATCTTGCATCAGGCTTCCGGGATGGTCGGCAGCGTGATCGACAGGAATATCGACGACCCCGCCGCGATGCGGGCCCAGATCAGGGATCTCGAGGCAGAGTATCCCAAGAAGATCGCCGAGGTGCGGGCCGACCTGCACGAGGTCCGCGATCAGATGTCTCAACTGCGGCGTGAGCGTGAAGTTAGCGCCAAGGTTGTGCAACTGACTGCAAACGATCTGAACCTGATCGAGACTGGTCTTCAGCGTGCCCAGGCCGCCCAAGCGGCGAACAGCGGCGCGATCGTGCGGATCTCGTTCAACGAGAGCCGGATGAGCACGAATGACGCGTTGACCAAGCGTTCAGAGATCGCGCAGACCAAGGCGGTCTATCAGACTCGCGTCGGCGAGGTTGAGACCGAGATCGGGTTCCTGGCTGATCAGGAAGCGCAGCTCGCCGATTTGCTCGGCCGGCTCGAAACCGAGCAGTCTGAGTTCCAGGCGCAGTTGTTCCAGCTCGATGCTCAGATCGATTCGATCGCCCGCAACGACCGCCTCATCGAGATGATGGAGGACCGCCAAACCACAATCGACGAGCATAATCGGTATCAGGCCCACAGCCTCGATCAGCTCCAGACCCGGCTCAACCGGGTTCGGACCGAGCAGACCGCCCGGATCGCGGGAATCTCGCGGACCGACAAATTGCGGGATTACGTTGCTGAGGCCGAGTTTCTGGCCGATCAGGAAACCTCGGTGCGGATGCTTATCGAGACCGAACCAGCCGCGGCCCCGAGCCCGACAAACAGCCCGGCTTCGATGATCGATTGGGCCAAGCCCAAAGTCATCGAGATCGATCCGACACAAGACGATGCGAGCGAACAGGTCGCAGTCAACGACTGAGTTTCGGATCCGAACCGACGCAGACTGATGGATTGACCATCCCGAGACCCCCCCGGAGCGGGCTACCGCCTGCTCCGGGGGGTTGCTCTTTTCAGGGGATGTTGTCCCGATGACGCCCCGGATGGTGGCCGAGCCGGCCTAAACCCGATAAGTTGTGTATACCACGACGGCTTGGCCCACGGATGGGTGCGGGGTGCGCGTGTGAGTTCGTGATAACGAACACCCGAACGGGAGGCTTCGGCCAGTGGTCTGGGAACGATTGAGTCAACTTTTTTCGGTGGATATGGGCATCGACCTTGGCACCTGCAACACACTCGTTGCGGTGCGCGGGCAGGGGATCGTCCTGAACGAACCCAGCGTGGTCGCGGTCAAAAAGGGCACCAACCAGGTGCTCAAGAACGGCCAGGCCGTGGGCTGGGTCGCCAAAGAGATGCTCGGCAAAACCCCCGGCAGCATCACGGCGGTGCGCCCGCTCAAAGACGGGGTGATTTCTGATTTCGAGATCACCGAGGCGATGCTCAACTATTTCATCACTAAGGTCTCGGGCAAGATGCGGTGGATCGGCCCGCGGGTCGTGATCTCGATCCCATCGGGAATTACAGCAGTTGAAAAACGCGCGGTGTTCGATTCGGCAGACCGGGCCGGCGCTAGCAGAACATTCCTGCTCGAAGAACCGATCGCGGCGGCGATCGGCGCGGGGCTGCCTTTCGCAGAACCCACGGCTTCGATGATCGTGGATATCGGCGGCGGGACGACGGAAGTAGCGATCATGTCGCTGGCGGATATCGCGACGTGCCAGTCCGTGCGCGTCGCGGGCGACGATATGGACGAGGCGATCATCAGCCACATGAAGCGGACTTACAACCTGATGATCGGCGAGCAGACGTCCGAGCGGATCAAGATCGAGATCGGGTCGGCCGCGCCGGTTGGCGAGGATACCTCGATGGAAGTCCGGGGCCGCGACATGATCTCGGGCCTGCCGCGCAAGACGGTGATCACAAGTTCGGAGATCCGCGAGGCGCTCCAGGAACCCATCAGCGCGATTCTCGACGCGGTGACAAGCACGCTGGAAAAAGCGGAGCCCGAACTCGCGGCGGATCTGGTCGAGAACGGGATCGTTCTGGCGGGCGGCGGCGCGCTGCTGCGCGGGCTCGGCATCGTGCTGCAAAAAGCGACCGGGCTCGATGTCCGCCTCGCCGACGACCCGCTGACTTGCGTCGCGCGCGGCACGGCGATCTATCTCGAAAATATCGAAGAGTGGAAGCAGACACTCGAGAACGACATGGACCTCTGACGAGATCGAATCGGCCCGCGACGCCTCGCCATTCGGTGCGAGATTCTTTGGTCAGCGGGCCGGCCGACTCGGGAAACCAGGCATCCCGGCACACCAGGCATGGCGAGACACAATCACCAGCACCCCCTGCTCCGCTATTCGATGCCGGCTACGGTCGTGCTGCTGGTGATAACCTCGGTGACGCCGCTGCGGCACATGGAATGGATCGGCGGCGTGCGCGGGCTGGTGTCCACGGTTGTCACGCCCATCAGCGATCCGATCGTCTGGTTCTCGCGCTGGCTCGCCCCGGCGAGCAGGATCGCCGAGCCCGAAGAAAGCACCCGCGAACTCATCCATGACCGCGATGAGTTCCGCCGCAGGCTCAATATCGCTAAAGCACAGAACACCGAACTGCTGACGCGGATCGCGGATCTCGAAGCCGGGTTCAGCCGGGCTCCGGATGTCGCTGTCAAACAGATAACCAGCCGGGTCATCGGGATGTCGAGCGATCCGTCCAGCGGGCTGCTGAGGGTCCGCGCCGGCAGGCGTAGCGGTGTAACGCAAAACACGGTCACGACAGTTCGCGGCGTTCAGTTGCACGGGCAAGTCGTCAGCGTCGATCGTCTCGAATGCGTCGTCATGCCGATCACCGAACCAGAATCTGGGCTGCTCGGCGGGCGGGTCTTGCTCGATCGCGCGGGCGATGACACGCTCTCGTGCCAGTTGGCTCCCACAGGCACCGGCACGCTGCGCGGCGATGTCGAGTTCCGGAACCCACCGGCGGGCACGGCCATCGAAGACGCGATCGACGCACGGCTAAAGCCGGGGGTCGAGGTTGTTTTGGATGACCCCGCCTGGCCCGCATCGGCGCAGATGTTCACGATCGGTCTGATCGAACGGGTGGAGCGTGACGCCGACCAGCCGCTGCGGAGCGTGATCTATGTCCGCCCCAAAGACGGGCTCGATCTGCGGCGCGTGCGTGAAGTTGTGCTGCGGATCCCGATCGATGACGACTCGGCCAGTGCCGCCGATGAACCCGCAGGCGGGGAGGGGCCAGAATGAACTGGATCGTCTTCCTCGTTGTTTCGTGGTTCGCGCTTGGGCTCGAAGTCGGGTTCGACGCGCTTCGGCTAGCGCCCGGCGATGTCGCGCCGAGCTTTGTGATACCGATTCTTGTTTACATCGCGCTCTCGGCGCCGGCTAAGCACGCCCTCTGGGCGGCGCTGCTCATCGGTGCCCTGCTAGATCTGACATGGATCATTCCGAGGGATGATCTCGCGGAAGCGACCGTGATCGGCCCCAACGCGCTCGGCGCCCTCATCGCCACCCAGCTCGTGCTCTCGCTGCGGGGGATGGTCATCCGCAAGCACCCGCTCACGCTCGTCGTGCTCTCGATCGCGTCTGCATCGGTGATGGGCGTTGTCGTCGTCGCGTTCATGACGCTCCGCGAACTCTACGGCGACCCGATCGATTTCAGCCCGACGGGCGAACTCGGCACCCGGCTGCTCTCTGCGCTCTACACCGGCGCGACCGCGCTTGTGTGGGCCGTCGTGCTCCGGCTGATGGAACCCATGTTCTTGTTCCAGCACGATCGCGGCATGCGGCGGCACTGAGAGCTTGGTTTTATTCCATAAACCGCAGCACGCGCCCCGATTTGTGATCCAGCACATAGAGCGTCTGCCCGTCGGGGCTCAGGCCGAAACCCGAGATTGTCATCCCCGAGCCCTTGCCGCCGAAGGTTGATTTCACGGCATCGGTGTGCTCGGCGATATCGTCGGCCGCGGTGATACCGTCCCGCGTGCGCACACGGAACGACCAGACCCGGCCCGACATGAAATCGGCGCAGATATACCGCCCCCGCAACCAGGGGTACGAGTCGCCTTCATAGAAAAACCCGCCCGTGATCGAACCGATCGGGTGGTGGCGGTATTCAAAGACGGGCGATTGGAGGCCGCGATTTGTGTGCTCGGCGCGGTCGAGGCGTGGGGGGTCTTCGCGCTTGTTGCGTCCCGGCCGAAACTCGCCGAGCCCTTCCATGATGTTCCAGCCGTAGTTCTCGCCGCCCGTCGAATCCGCCGGTTGGAGGTGGACGTACTCGAATCGGTTCTGCCCGACGTCGGCGATCCAGAGCCGGCCTTTGGAATCGAATTCGAACTTCCACGGGTTGCGGAGCCCATAAGCCCAGATCTCATCTCGCGCATCGTCATCGTCGGCCTGGTATGGATTGCCGGCGGGGATGGCGTATGCGAGGCCCTCGTCGGGCTCGCCGGTGACGTCGATCCGGAGGAGTTTGCCCAGCATGGTTTTGAGCGATTGCCCGTTTCCATGGGGGTCGTTGCCGGCGCCGCCGTCGCCGGGGCCGATATAGAGCATGCCGTCGGGGCCGAAGCGGATGCAGCCCCCGTTGTGGTTGCCGTATGGCTGCTTGATTTTGAGAATGACCTCTTGTGTGTCCCAGTCGGCGGATGTCGGGGAAGCAGCCGTGAATCGGCTGGTGATCGTCGAGCCGTCCTTGTCGGTGTAATAGAGGTAGAACTTCTGGTTCTCGGCGTAGCCGGGATCGAGGGCGATTCCCAGCATCCCGCGTTCCCAATTAGAGCGGTGGTCCGTGAAGTTCGATTTGTCGGCTTCGATGAACGGGGCATCGAGCAGCACGCCGTCCACAATCATGCGCACGGCCCCGGTCTGCTCGACAACCAACGCCCGGCCCTCATGGTCAAACGCGATATCGACTGGGCGGTCCAGCCCCGTCACCCACGGCTCGAGTTGTTGGGCGTTTGCGAGAGAGGCCAGGGAGGCCGCGACGGTGAGGGCCAGGAGTGTGCGCATGGATGTACAATAGCCGGGATTGCCCGGGCTAGTTTCGGGCGATGGATTCGCGCGACACGGTCTGGCAATCTAGTTCGATCCGGCCTTCGATGAGCCGCAACGCAAGAAGCCGGACAGCCCGGCCTTCGTCGATGCTGAGAACCGGGTGCTGGGCGAGCGGGGCATCGCCCCGGAGGATTTTGAAGAGGCTGACGGCGTGCTCGTTGTCTGAGAGATCGCCGGGCATGCGCTGGTCGATGGCGCGCTGCGCGCGCGCGAGCATGGGCCCGGCCGGCAGGGGGAGCCGGCCTATGTGGATCCAATCTGTGCGGAGCCAGAGCGAGCCGTCCTCGCGGAACTCGGGTTCGATGGCGGCCGAGAGAACGCGGTCGCCTTTATCGAACCGGAGCATTGCGCCCAGGCGGAGTTTGCCGTTCTCGAACTTGATCTGAGGCCGGCCCAGGCCCTCGGGCCAATCTTTGAAACCCTGATCGCTGGCGAGCCAGTTTCCGAGCCGGGCGGTGAGCCAGGCGCTGGCGTCTTCGTCGCGTATGGCGATCGACCACGGCGCGGATTTCCAAGGGTCGCCGGGTTGCAGGGCCGGGTCTGTTGGGCGGGTCTTAGACAGTGTTGAAACAGCGGCGTTCTCGACGGAGGTTGCGCGCGCGCGCAGGTTGTCGTCCAGGGTGTACTGCCGCCACCACGAGGGCGCGGCCCGCGCGAGCGAGAAGCCGACGAGCAGCGCGAGCGTGACGGGGATCGCTAGGCCCAGGCCCAGAGCGATCGCGATGGCGCGGGTTCGTTTTCGGATTCTGAGAAGCCGGCGTCCCATTGGGGGCACTGTACTCGGGCTGGCTAGGGCAAAGTGTGTGCGCACAAAAAGGCCCGACGTTTGTCGGGCCCTTGTGGGTTGGAAAGATGGAAATACGAAGCCGGTTTAACGCTTCGAGAACTGGAAGCGGGCGCGGGCACCGGGCTGGCCGTACTTCTTGCGTTCGACCTTCCGGGCGTCACGGGTGAGATACCCGGCGTCGCGGAGGCTGTTTTCTAGGTGGGGGTCGTAGCCGACGAGTGCCCGGGCGATGCCGAGTCGGATGGCCTGGGCCTGGCCCATGATGCCGCCGCCGTCAACGCGGACGAAGACTTCTAGTTTGTCGGCGGTATCGGTCGCGCCGAGGGGGGCGTGAACGTCGTTGCGGTCTTGGGGCTCGCTGAAGTATTCATCGACGGTTTTGAACTTCTTGCGGTTGACCTGGATCTGGATCTTCGCGGTGCCGTCTTGTGCCGGGCGGAGGCGGACACGCGCGACGGCGGTCTTGCGTCGTCCGACGCCCCACCACCAGCCGTGCTTGTCGGCGGGCTTGGCTTCGGCGAGTTGCCGTTTCATCTGCTCGGGTGGGGCCTCGCTGGCGACGTTTTCGCCGACGAGGTCAGGGTTTGTGATTGTTGTTTGGAAACCTTGGTCTGCCATGGTGTTTGTGCTCCGTACCCGCCGCGGCGGGTGTATTCGTTTCCGCGGTGGGTTACGCGTGCAGCGCGATGGGCTTGTGGTTTGCGTGGGGGTGATCGGCGCCGGGATAGACCTTGAGCTTTTTGAGCATCTGGCGTCCCAGGCGGTTCTTAGGAAGCATCCGGCGGACGGCGAGTTCGATGAGCCGCTCGGGCTTGTCATCGCGCATGGTGCCGTACGGGGTGAGTTTCAGGCCGCCCGGGTATCCCGAGAAGCTTTTGACGAACTTCTGGGATGCCTTCTTGCCGGTCAAGACGACCTTGCTGGCGTTGGTGACGATGACGAAATCGCCGGTATCGACGTGGGGGGTGTACTCGGGGCGGTGCTTGCCCATGAGGACGACTGCGATCTCGGTCGCGAGGCGGCCCAGGGGGATGCCCTCGGCGTCGGCTTCGCGCCAGATCCGTTCGACATCGCCGTTCTTGGCCATGAAGGTCTGACGCCTGAGGTGAGTGGCGTGGCCTGTGCTCATCTTGAACTCCTTGCGGCCTTGGGCATTTGTTGGCCCACGGCGGTTGGTGCCGAAACTCGTGGACGACGCGTGCAGAAGGCAATGGAGCCATCGGCGGCGGCGACCGTTCTGGGGCCCTCTTGTTTTTGCGATTATGATCGCTAACAAGCGTTGGGCACGCCGCCTACCGGGCGGGGCGGGCCGGGGATGGTTCCCGGCAGGATTGAGGACTTGCAGCACACCGAGCCAAGAGGCCAGGGTGTGGTCGTAACAATAGACATTATGCAGGGTTGAAGTCAAATGGGAGACTTGGGCCGGTTTTGGTTTACTGCGCGCACAGATCGCAGAGTCTGCCGCCTGATGATATGAAGGTGTGGACTGCCCATAGGCCGTCGGGGGCCCGCTCTTGGGCGTGTTTTTTCGAGCGGCGATGTTTTCGACTGTAGCGATAAATGCGTTGAAAGGACTCTCTGATTTGCGCCCTTGTTGATGAGTCATTTAATAACACACAGTTTATACAAACACATATCTAACAAACAATTATTTTCAGCGTGTTGGGGGTGCTTGGGGCTTAGTGTCTGAAACTCAAATGCGGGTGAGCCCGTATTGATCTACGCTTGTGCAGGAACTTTGAGACGCCGATTCCGCGCGCACAGCGCGAGAGACGAGGGCATTGATGCGGCTGAACATGAACAAAACAAACACGGCTGGTCTTTTCGGGCTCGCCGTGTTGGGTGCCCTGATTGGGTGTTCTGGAAGCGGGCTGGATTCATCTGGTGCTCTGGTTGGGATGGATCGCTCGGGTGGTGGGCAGGATGTTGCCTCGGCCGAGGGGCTGCGGGAACAGGCCGGGTATGACTCGCTCCCAGATGAAATCCGATCCAAGCTCGACTCGAAGATCGCCAAAAAACTCAAGGGCGGGCCGACCTCGCACGGCGCGGACGCGATCGATTTTTTCATGATGCAACGGCTCCCCGAGGGCGAGGAGTACCCGATCAACCGCGTGATGAGCATCGCCAAGAGCGAACGCGAAAAGGCCGAGGCTCAGATGGCGGAACGGGAGCTCAGCCTCCGAAATCGCTCGGCTTCGGGGGCGGGTGCTCAACCGGGTTTGGGGCTGGTCATTGACGGCTGGCAGCCTCTCGGGCCGGGCAATGTTGGTGGGCGGACGCGCGCGATGGTGATCTCGCCGGCTGGTCCTGGGACGGGCCTGAAAGATGACGAGGGGTTCATGCTGGCTGCGGGTGTCGCGGGCGGTGTGTTCAAGAGCACCGATGGTGGCGAATCGTGGCGGCCGGTTTCGGATCTGCTCGAGAACATAGCGATCAGTGCGATGGTGCTCGATCCGACCGATCCGAACATTGTGTATGTCGGCACGGGCGAAGGGTTTTCTAACGGCGACGCGGTGCG
>Ga0316208_1003334_pt1 | contig 11702 bp, 13 predicted proteins | sample 3monopyrite_MG_FD_204944 | JGI IMG/M metagenome (GOLD analysis project Ga0316208, IMG submission 204944) | Microbial mat bacterial communities from mineral coupon in-situ incubated in ocean water Damariscotta River, Maine, United States -... | ecosystem: Environmental > Aquatic > Marine >... | reverse complement strand
CTGCCGGGCCCTGTCCGAAGATTTTGATTTTCTATGCGGGTTAAATACCGGTTAGGCGTATGTATTTGCGCATAAAGTAGGAATCTCCTTCGGGGCCGAGCAGGCTTGCCGCATCGCTAATATCAGCCCAAATGGCGCGGTGCAGTGGCTCGGTTGGCGGGCCGAGGCGGCAAATGGCGCGGGCAAGGTAGATATGCGCCACCTTCATCGCGTAAAGGTCATATTCCGGCATGTAGGTATAGCGTTTGTAGCTGCCAAAATGCCGGAGCGGCGCGATTTTCCAGCCGGTTTCCTCATAGGCTTCGCGGTGCAGGGCGGGCAGTGGCTGCTCAAGCGGGTCAATGCCGCCGCCCGGCAGTTGCACCTCGATTTCGGGCTCTGCCTGTTCGGTGAGCAAAACCTCGCGGCCGCGGGTGATAATGGCATAGGCCCCGGGGCGCGGGGTATAATGGCGGCCGGATTCCGGCGGTTTTCCAAAGCGTCTCATCGCTGATATGTGGCACATCTGGCAACGGGAATCACGGCAATTCTTGCAGTTTTCGGCGCAAAAACGCCCGCTCTTGCGGGCTTGTGGCCATATCAATGGCGCGGTTGAAATCGGCGCGGGCTCCGGCCTGCCCGCACCGGGCGCGCAGCTCGGCGCGGGCGGCATAAAACGGCTGATAACCGGCCAGCGCTGCTTCCAGTGTTTTGAACACGTCAAGTGCGGCAACGGGTGCGCCGGCCTGCGCCTGTGCCACCGCGCGGTTGAGCGCCACAACAGGCGTGGGGGTAAGGGCAAATAGCGCATCGTAGAGCCCGAGAATTTGCGGCCAATCGGTGGCTTGCCAGCTTTCGGCCTCGCAATGCAGCGCGCTGATCGCGGCCTGAATCTGGTAGGGGCCGGGGCGGCGCTGGCCAAGCGCCCGGAGCAGGCGGTTTTTGCCGTCGGCAATGGCGGTGTGGTCCCACAGGTCGCGGTTCTGGTCTTTAAGAGAATTCAGCATGTTATCAGCGCTCACCCGCGCGCCGTCACGCGCCGAATGCAGCTGCATCAACGCCCAAAGTCCGGCGGTTTCGGGCAGGGGTTGCAACCTGTGCAGCACCGCGCACAGGCGCAGGGCCTCGGCCGAAAGCGCAGGGGTGAGCGGCGCATAGCCAGCATTAAAAATCAGGTAAATGACCGAAAGCACCGCGTCGAGCCTTGCCGGTATATCGTCAGCTTCGGGCACGCGGTAGGGAATACCGGCATGGCGGATTTTGGCTTTGGCGCGGGTCAGGCGCTGGTTCATCGTGGCGTGCGGCACCAAAAAGGCGCGGGCAATATCGCGCGCGCTCAGCCCGCACAGGGTGCGCAGGGTCATCGCCACCCGGGCTTCGGGCGCAAGTGCCGGGTGGCAACAAGTGAAAATCAGCCGCAAGCGCTCGTCAGGAATGGCAAAGCCAGCTTCATCAGGTGCTGCGTCATCCGCCAACAAGGCAAGGTTATCAAGCGCGGCCCGATCTTTGGCGCGGGCCGATTTGCGCAACCTGTCGAGGGCACGCCGCCGTGCCACCGCCAGCAGCCAAGCGCCGCCACTTGACGGCGTGCCAGCGCGCGGCCACGTGCGGGCGGCTTCGGTCACCGCATCCTGAAACGCCTCCTCAGCCAAGTCAAAATCACGAAACTGCGCGACAAGCGCTGCCATCACCCGCCCGGATTCCAGCTTGAAAACCCGGGCAAGTGCGGCATTGATCACCTGTCAAACACCATCACCGGCCGCACTTCAATCGTGCCGATTTTCGCTGTTGGAATCTTGGCGGCCCATTTAAGGGCCTCGTCAAGGTCGGCACATTCCAGCAGGTAATAGCCGCCCAGTGTTTCCTTGGTTTCCGCAAACGGGCCATCGGTTACCGCCGCTTTGCCACCGCGCACCCGCACCGAACTGGCGTCGGAAACCGGCATCAGGGCATCTCCCGCCTTAAAAACCCCGGCGGCCACCGCTTCTTGGGTAAATTTGCCGTAATCGGCCATCAAATCACCTTCAAAGCGTTCAAAACCGTTGGGGGCATCGTAAATCAGCGCCATGTATTGCATCTTTTCTTCCTTCAAATTGCCAGAGCCGCGATTGCGCTCCTGTGGTAATGACGCGCCAACATTGCCATTTTCTACAGATGCTGCAAAGTTTTTTGCGATTGCATTGAATATTGCGGCCAAACCGCCTATTTGCGGGGCTTGTAAAGGAGCCACCATGAGCATTGCCGATAAAATCGCCTGGGATGATAGCCTGCTACCCTTCCAGCTCGACAAAGCCGATATACGCGGCCGTTTTGTGCGGCTTGACGGCGCGTTGAACCAAATATTGGGGCAACACAATTACCCGCTGCCGGTGGCCACACTGGTGGCCGAAGCCGTGGTGCTGACCGCGCTGATCGGGCAAACCATCGGCTTTAAAGCCAAGCTCAGCCTGCAAATTCGCGGCGACGGCCCCATCCGGCTGATCGCCACCGATTACTACGCCCCCGAAATGGCGGGCGCCCCCGGCCAGATCCGGGCCTATGCCAGCTTTGACGCCGAGCGCGTGAGCAACGCCGAGCCGTTTTCGCAAATTGGCAGCGGCATGTTTGCAGTGTTGATCGACCAAGGCACCGGCCAAACCCCTTATCAGGGCATCACCCCGCTCAATGCCGGCTCGCTGGCCAATTGTGCCGAAACCTATTTTGCCCAGTCCGAGCAGCTGGCCACCCGCTTTGTGCTCAGCATTGCGCGCGGCGAAAACTGGCGCGCGGCGGGCATGGTATTGCAGCATATGCCCAAGGCCTCGCCGCTTAAAATCATGGCCGAACCCGCTGACAGCGAAGCCGATGCCGAAAATTGGAACCGCGCCACCATGATGCTGGAAACCATCCAGCAAGCCGAAATGATCGGCCCCAAGATCAGCCCCGCCGAGCTGCTGTTCCGGCTGTTTCACGAAGATGCGCCCCGGGTCTATGACCCGCAACCGGTGCGCTTTGGCTGCACCTGCTCTGAAGACCGCGTGCGGCAAAGCCTGTCGATCTATTCGGTAAAAGACATCGCCACCATGACCACCGACGCAGGCACCCTCACCGCCGATTGCCAGTTTTGCGGCGCGCATTACGTGCTCGACCCCGCCACCGTGGGCAAGGATGCCTAGCGGATAGGCGGCATTTCGGGGTTACTCAATAGGCAGTCCTGCTGCACATCTTCGCCGCAGGCGCGGGGGTTCAGGGCTTTATCAAGGCATATTCGCACTTCCTGAATCCGGCCTTCCTTGCAGGTAACGGTCACGCCGTTCGCCACCATATCGGGGTTGCTTTCCAGAAAGGCGGCCTCGACCACCAAGGCCGGAAGCTCGACCCCGGCTTCGGGCAGTTGCCGAAAAACCGCAGGCCGCACCACGCTTTCATAGGCCGTGCGCAACGCGTTGAAGTAAGCTTCCGCCGTTAGCCCGGCACAGCGCCCGTGTTTTTTCCACTGATACCACGCCGCCCCGCCAGAGCCCATGATATCGGCCATGGCGCCGGTTTGCCCGCGCGAGGGGTCCCGCATGGGGGTTTCGCAAAAGCTCGGCCAGCCGTCATTATATTGCGGCCAGAGCCCGTGCACCGAAAAGCCGTAGCCAGCGCCGATGGCGCAATCCGGCGCGCCTCGCTCGTCACCGGCTTCTGCGCACCAGCTCGGGGTCCAGCTCAGGGAAAGCACGTAATAATCAAAGTCTCCGGCGGCTTCGCCCTCGGCAAAAACCGGCGCGGCGGCCAGCGCCAAAAAGATAGCGCAACAAAAGCTCTTTATCATTTGGTTCATCCGCCCTATATAGAGGGTAATTCCCCCCACGAAAACCTCAAATAGCGCCCGGCGCACCCGAGTTTTCGGCAAGGGCAGACCTGTGATTTATGGAGATTGACATGACCCTTCCATTGATGCCCAAAGCGACCGCTGTTTGGCTGATCGATAATACCACGCTCGATTTCAAGCAAATCGCCGCCTTTACCGGCCTGCATGAGCTGGAGGTTAACGGCATTGCCGATGGTGAGGTCGCTATTGGCGTGAAAGGGTTTGACCCCGTTGCCAACAAGCAGCTGACCGCCGAGGAAATTTCCCGCTGCGAGGCGGACCCGAAAGCCAAGCTGACCCTGATGTTCAACCCCGCCTCCGAGGGCGAGCTCAAGCGCAAGGGCCCCCGCTATACGCCGCTTTCCAAACGGCAAGACCGCCCGGCCGCCATTGCCTGGCTGGTTAAATTCCACCCCGAGCTCACCGATGGACAGATCTCCAAACTGGTCGGCACCACCAAGCCCACCATCATGGCCATTCGCGAGCGCACCCACTGGAATATCTCCAATATCCAGCCGATTGACCCGGTGGCGCTGGGCATGTGCCGCCAAACCGAGCTTGATGCCGTGGTTGCAAAAGCCGCCGCCAAACAGGCCAAAACCGGCGAGGTGATGACAGACGAAGAGCGCATGAAGCTGGTTTCCACCGAGCAAAGCCTGCAAATGGATGAAGACCGCCCGATGCCGTCCAATGTCTCCGGCCTTGAAAACTTTGCGCTGGGCGAAAAGGCCGAGGAAGAAAAGGTCTATGACGCCGACAGCCTGTTTAACCTGCCCAAGGGTGATGACAAAGAATAGCGGTTGCCTGAGCGGGTCAACCTGATACATCTGGGCCATATGCATTTCCGAAGGAAAAACCATGGCCCAGAATCTCAGCCCGCAAAGCGCCCCGTCTCTCAGTTCATTCAACTGGGAAGACCCGTTTTTACTCGATGACCAGCTTTCGGACGAAGAGCGCATGATGCGCGATGCAGCCCGCGCCTATGCGCAGGAAAAGCTGCAACCCCGCATCATAGCCGCCTATCGCGATGAAAAAACCGACCCCGGTATTTTCGCAGAAATGGGTGAAATGGGCCTTTTGGGGATTACCGTCCCCGAAGAATATGGCGGGCTTTCCGGCTCTTACGTTTCCTACGGCCTGGTGGCGCGTGAAGTGGAGCGGGTCGATAGCGGCTACCGCTCGATGATGTCGGTGCAATCCAGCCTGGTGATGTATCCGATCTATGCCTACGGCACTGAAGAACAACGTCAAAAATACCTGCCCAAGCTGGCCTCCGGCGAATTTATCGGCTGTTTTGGCCTCACCGAACCCGATGCGGGCTCAGACCCGGGCGGCATGAAAACCACCGCCAAATCCGTGCAGGGCGGCTACCTGATTTCCGGCAGCAAAATGTGGATATCCAACGCGCCGATTGCCGATGTTTTCATCATCTGGGCCAAATCAGATGCCCATGGCGGCAAAATTCGCGGCTTTGTGCTCGAAAAAGGCATGAAAGGCCTCAGCACCCCCAAAATTGGTGGCAAACTCAGCCTGCGCGCCTCCATCACCGGCGAAATCGTGATGCAGGATGTCGAAGTGCCCGAAGCAGCGCTGCTCCCCAATGTCGGAGGCCTGAAAGGCCCGTTTGGCTGCCTCAACCGCGCCCGCTACGGCATTAGCTGGGGGGTGCTTGGTGCCGCTGAATTTTGCTGGCACGCCACCCGCCAATACGGGCTGGACCGCAAGCAATTCGGCAAACCGCTCGCGGGTATGCAGCTTTACCAAAAAAAGCTCGCCGATATGCAAACCGAAATCAGCCTTGGCCTGCAAGCCAGCTTGCGGGTGGGCCGATTGATGGACGCTGCCCGCGCCGCCCCCGAAATGATCTCGATGATCAAACGCAACAATTGCGGCAAAGCCCTCGACATCGCCCGCATGGCCCGCGATATGCACGGCGGCAACGGCATTTCCGAAGAATTTCAGGTGATGCGCCACATGCTCAACCTGGAAACGGTCAACACCTATGAAGGCGCTCATGATGTCCACGCCCTCATCCTTGGCCGTGCCCAAACCGCCCTGCAAGCCTTTTTCTAGCGGCTTCATTCTTTCAAAAATACTCCGGGGGTGAGCGCTTGCGCGAGGGGGCAGCGCCCCCTTGCCGAGCCAAAGGCGAGGCCGCAGCGCTGCAGCAAAATTTCTGCCGGTCCGCCCATCTCCAACCGTCGCTAATCCAGTGTCAGCACAATCTTCCCACTCTGGCCGTTGCTTTCCAGCCGCGCGTGGGCTTTGGCGGCATCAGCCAGTGCGAAGGTTTGGTCGATCACCGGGCCAATGCGGCCCGCATCGATCAGCGGCCACACTTGGCGGCGCAGGGCCTCGGCAATGTCGGCTTTGGCCTGGTCTGATTGCGGGCGCAGGGTGGCACCGGTTACCTCAAGCCGTTTGACCATGATCCGGGCAAAGTTCAGCTCGGCCTTTGGCCCGCCGAGAAAGGCGATCATCACCAGTCGTCCTTCCAGCGCGAGGCTGCGAATATTGCGGGCAATGTAATCGCCGCCGACCATATCGAGAATGAGGTCAACACCCTCTCCTTCTGTCAGGTGCTTGATTTCCGCCACATAATCGTGGGTTTTGTAATTGATCGCCGCTTCCGCGCCCAGTTTTTCACACAGGGCGCATTTTTCGGCACTGCCCGCCGTGGTAAACACCCGCGCCCCGTAAGCTTTGGCAATTTGGATCGCGGTGGTGCCGATGCCCGAGCTGCCGCCATGCACCAAAAACCGTTCGCCAGCCTGCAAGCGCCCGCGCATAAATACCGTGCTCCAGACCGTGAAATAGGTTTCACAAAGCGCGGCGGCTTCGATCATGTTCAACCCGTCGGGTATCGGCAATGCGTGGTCTTGGTGAGTGGTGGCAAATTCGGCATAGCCGCCCCCTGGCAGCAGGGCGCACACTTTGTCTCCCGGCTGCCAGCGGCTCACGCCCGCGCCCACCGCCACCACCTCGCCAGCGGCTTCCAGCCCCGGCAGATCACTGGCGCCTTTGGGCGGGTCATAGGCACCGGCGCGTTGCAATGCGTCGGGGCGGTTCACCCCGGCGGCGGTGATTTTGATCAGGATTTCCTCATGGCGCGGCACCGGCTCTGGCCGTTCGCACAGCGCCAGCACCTCGGGGCCGCCCGGTTTTGTAATCTCGACCGCGCGCATTATATTGCCGGCTTTGCGTGGGCGTAATCCCAGTAAAGCTGGCGCACCATCATGCCCGATTCTGTTGGCAACTCACGGGCTTCAAAGCGGGTAACGGGCGTGACCTTACTGGCGTTACCTGTCAGGAATATCTCGTCGGCAGCCACGAAATCTTCCACCGTCAGGCTGCCTTCCACCACTTCATGCCCGGCGGCGCGCAAAAGTTTGATCACCCGCTGCCGTGTAATGCCGTTGAGGAAGGTGCGATTGGGCACCGGCGTATAAAACACCCCGTCTTTTACATAAAAGGCATTGGTCGAGGCGGTTTCGGCCACGAAACCATCCAGATCAAGCGACAATGCGTTGTTAAAACCGCGGCTGGTGGCTTCGCGCGAGATGCGGGCATTATTGGGGTACAGGCAGGCGGCTTTGGCCTCGGTCAGCGCGGTATCGGGGTGCGGGCGGCGAAACGGGCTGACGGTAAGGCTAAACGGCCCCGGCACCCACATCGGCAATTCTTCCAGCACGATCGCGATTTCGGTGGAGTTCGGGTCGGGCGCGATCAGACCCTTGTCACTTTCGGTCGACCACATCATCGGGCGCAAATAAAGCGGGGTGCCGCTTTTGAACAGGCGGATACCGGTTTGCACCAGTTGCCGGATTTCATTGGCGGTATAGGGGCTGTTCAGCCCCATGGTTTCGGCCGAGCGCACGATGCGCGCGCAATGAAGATCAAGATCGGGGGCGACCCCTTCAAACAGGCGCGCGCCGTCAAAAACCAGCGTGCCTTGCCATGTGGCATGGTCGGCCGAGCCCAGTATCGGCAGGTTGGCTTGGGTCCAGTCACCTCTGAACCATGTCCAGACATCGCCGCCTAGCGCCATATTCTTCTCCTATTTATGAAACTTGCCCGGAAGGTCATCCGGGGCGGTGGGGGCTTTTATATGGTCCAGAATGCTGCCGAAACTGCGGCCAAAGCTGCGCCCGAGCGGGCTTTCACGAAATCGGGCTTTGGTTTTTTCAAAGCGCATCACGTCATCTATCCGGCGGTCGATGAAGTTTTGGGTGTCGATGCCGCCTTCGCTGTTATCGCCCAGCCAATAAAGCACGCAGGCCGAATAAACCGCGCTCAGGGTTATGCGCTTGGTATACCAATTATAGTCGGTGCTGGTATCGCCGAGGCTTTGCCAGATGGTATCGGCGGTGTGCCACAAGGCGCGGCTGCCTTCACCGGCATTTAGCGGCAGGGCAAAAAACGCCATGCCACGGCGCACGGCTTCTTTATCAGCCAGCGCGAGGCGCAGCGAGATCGCTTTGGCCACACGGGCTGAATAGCGCATTTCTGAGAGATCAAGCGCGGCCATGGCGGCGCGCATATCGGCATCACCTTGCATATGGTAGCCCAGCGCCAGATCAAGCGCACCCCGCGGGAAGGCAAGCCGGGCCAGATCAGGCGTCACCCCCGAATCGGCAATGGCGGCTTTAAGCGCTTTATCCGACCAGCCGTCAAACACCACATGCACCAGCGCGGCGCTGATAACCGCATGTCTGGTTTCATCGAGGTGGACTTGTTCTGATTTTGGCTTGGCCATAATGGCACCCTAGACAATTGCTCGCCCCCTTGGTATAGAGCGGCTTCCTGCAATTATGCAACACTGATTAGAAAGGTGGTGACTACACCATGCAGGTAATGGTTCGAGACAACAATGTCGATCAGGCGCTTCGCGCTCTGAAGAAAAAGCTCCAACGCGAAGGCGTTTTTCGTGAAATGAAGCTCAAGCAACATTTCGAAAAGCCTTCGATCCGCAAAGCCCGTGAAAAGGCCGAAGCGGTTCGGCGCTCCCGCAAACTCGCGCGCAAGAAATTGCAGCGTGAAGGGATGCTCTAGGTTTGAGCTGAACTGTTAAGTAGTTAGGACCTCCGAACGCAACTTCGGAGGTCTTCTTTTTAGGAGGGCCCGATGAGCAAAACAGACGGATACCGGATTTATGCGATTGGCGACATCCACGGGTGTTTGGCCGAGTTGGAAGGCATGCAGGCGCGGATAAAGGCAGACCTTGCGGCGCGGCCACATCCCAAACCGCTGGTGATCTATCTTGGAGATTATATGGACCGCGGGCCGGAGTGCCGCGGCGTGATCGAAAACCTGATGGCGGCCAATGCGCCGGCGCTGCCCGCGCGCTTTCTTTACGGCAACCATGACAGCTATGTGAAAAACTTTTTGAGCGAGCCGCTGGGCATGCATGGCTGCCAGTTTCATTGGCTGGAAGCCCCGATGGGCGGGCAAATTACGCTGGCCAGCTACGGGGTGAAGGGGGCCGAGGTTGATAACGCGCTGGAGATGCGCGATGCCTTTGCGGCCGCGATCCCTAAAGCGCATTGTGACTGGATAGAAGCCTGCGAACGCGCCGTGCATATTGGCGGCTACTATTTTGCCCATGCCGGTGTGAACCCCGAACGCCCGCTCGATGACCAGCTCGAGTTTGACCTGATCTGGATACGCAAACCGTTTTTGAGCCATAAAGATGATTTTGGCGCGGTGGTGGTGCATGGTCATACACCCGGGCGCGAGGTTGAAAACCACGGCAACCGCATTGCGGTGGATACCGGCGCGGTATTCGGGCGCAAGCTTTCCTGCCTGGTGCTGGAGGATGATGCGCAAAACCTGCTGGAAGCCGCAGGGCTGGTGCCCTGCCCGGTGGGCCACGGAATCTAGCAGCAAGCCGCAGCGCACCAAGCGGGGGGTGGCAGGCACGGCGGCGATGGTTGCAAATCTTCGGGCAGCCCGGTTCCATCCCGCATTTTGCTTGAGAGAAAAATAATTTATCGCCTGCGTTCACTCATTCAGGTCGGTTCGAGCGAGAAAGGTGGCTTGGCCGATTGCAGCGGCAAGCGCGACAGCAAAGACGATCCAGACCCCCAGGGAGACCACAGCAAACCCGCCCACAAACGGCAGAATGAAAGCCGGGGCGGTCAAGGCATTGAAATACCCGCTATAGGCGGGCCTGCGGTCATCCGGCGATATCTCCATCAGCAGCCCGATCACCGCAATCGTTACCCCATTGCCCAATGCGCCAAGAACAAAGAAAACACCCAGTAAAACGGGTGTGATAGCCGCCGATGGAAGGGGTATCAGCAAAAGAGCCACGGTTATGAGCGGCGGCATCAGACGGGCGAGCGCAACCCCGCGCATCAGGCTGAGCTTGCCGCGCCGGTCTCCCCACCAGCCCCAAAGCGGATTGGCAGCGAGCGAACCGGCAGTTTGCACGCCGAGCAGCAGCGCAACATTTTCAAGCCCCATGCCAAGCATCGTTGCCGCGATGATATAAAATGGCGCGGCGATAACAACCGCGCCACCGCACCACTGCGCAAAAACAAAGCGGCGAAAAACAGGGTCCTTCCGGAAAACCACGAAACCCTCGCGCAGATAGGCGATAAATCCGGTGGGAGCTTTGGGCGAAGCGCGGCGCCCGGGTTCTCCCATCATGGCAAATATGATCGACGAGAACAACATCAGCAGGGCGGCGACCCCCAGTATTGCGGCGTAGGAAATCGGAAAGTCGAGCGCCCGCACCAGCCGGTCGGCCAGCAAAGCCACCCCGATCGCCACCAGCCCGCCACCGAAGAACCGGATCGAAAGCATCCGGCTGCGGCGTTCGGAAGGAACGGACCGGGCGACGATATCATTGTAGGGCACGCCGACTATCCCGCTCAGGAAAGCGTAGCAAACCCACAGCCCGAGGGTTGCCGCGCCCAGTGCCCCATAAGGCCAGCCGGCGGTCGCACCGGCCCACAGAACGAGTGCGAGAACCGCAATGGCTGTCGTGCGCCCGAATGCGCCCAGAATATAAAACGGCATCGAAGAACCGCCACGACCGGCGAAGTAGCCGACAAAAAGTTGCGGCAAAAGCCAGCCGAGCCGCAGGATGGTGGAGACAGCGCCGACGGCGACGGGGCTGCCTGTCAACTGAAAGACCAGTGCCGACATAACCGTGGCACTATCCACGGCTGCCGAACCGGCCTGAAACGCGGTGCCTGCCCCGGCTACGTGCCAAAAGCGGCGGCGCGGGGTCATATCCCGCTCCAGTCCACGGGGTTGACAAACAGGCCAAACCAGACCGACCAAATGCCAAGAGCGATAAAGACCACAGCCATAAGCCGACGCCGCGGCCGCAGCCAGTCGGCAAGCCGGTCGAGCGGGTTTGCAAGGCGAGGTGCGATCGAGAGCGGCAGCAGCGGCAGCGACAACGCAAGGGCAAAGACAGCCATCATGACAAAGCCGGTGGCGGCTGACCCGCTCAGGGTCGCGGTGCCGATCAGTCCAAATAGAATAGGCGCTGCGCAGGCGGGGATGTTGAACCCGAATGCCAAACCCTGAAGAAGCGGGTTCGAGGCCGCTTTCCACCGTTCGGGCGCGACCCTGATCCGGTGCCGCAATGGCTTGTCCCATCCGGCAATGATCGCAAGGCCCAGGCCAAGATAGATCGAGCCAAACACGAGCCATGCGCCGGTCTGCACGCCGATAAGGCGCTGCCCCAACATCACGATCATACCGCCGAACCCGCCCATCACTATGAGCCGGGCCAACAGGAAGGTTAGCGCCGCCCCGAGCCGCTCGCTCATTGAGCGGCTTCGCTGGCCCCCGAGAAAGAGCATATGGGCACCGATTGTGCAGGGCTCAACGAAACCCAGCAAACCAAGGCCAAAGGCAAGCAAGAGCATTT
>Ga0316208_1003330_pt1 | contig 11712 bp, 9 predicted proteins | sample 3monopyrite_MG_FD_204944 | JGI IMG/M metagenome (GOLD analysis project Ga0316208, IMG submission 204944) | Microbial mat bacterial communities from mineral coupon in-situ incubated in ocean water Damariscotta River, Maine, United States -... | ecosystem: Environmental > Aquatic > Marine > Coastal... | reverse complement strand
TGAAACGTAAGGACTTGTGCGGCATACACGGCGGTGGAGAGGTGGCCGAGTGGCTGAAGGCGCGCCCCTGCTAAGGGTGTATACGTTAATAGCGTATCGAGGGTTCGAATCCCTTCCTCTCCGCCACCAACCTTTCCTATCTCATTGAATTAAAACGCTTATTGGCGCCAGCGAGACGGCGTGCTCGAGCTCTGTCCCACTCTGAGTCCCACTTTTGGCTAATATATGTATTACCGACCGCCCAGTTGAGAGCGGTGCGGGCGTCTCGCAATCACGAGATCGTAGGGTCGTTTCCAAAATGGTGCGCCATCCACCAGGGCACATGCGCACCGGTGATGGTGCAAGCGATGCGTCATTGAATGTCGCGCGAGTGGGGTGCCACCTAAAAGGCCTTTTGCGGACATAAGCCCAACTCCAAGACCGAAATCGGGCGTTTGCGCAATCCGCAAGCGCCTGTATCGTTCCCATGTATTGAACCCCCCGTGTTACCATTCACGGAGAAGGAGGCGGTTGTGGGCATTCGGTTTCTGCATACATCTGACTGGCAGATCGGCAAGGTGTTTCGCTTTGTTGGTGATGGCACGATGGGACTGCTTCAAGAGGCGCGTCTCGCGGCGATCACTCGGCTGGGAGAACTGGCGGTTGAGCACGATGCCGCTCATATTCTGGTTGCCGGTGACGTCTACGACATGGAGGCTTTGTCGCCGCGCTCCCTCAATCAACCGCTAGAACGTATGCGGAAGTTTGAAAAAGTGACCTGGCACCTCATGCCCGGAAACCATGACCCGAATCGCCCACATGGCCTCTGGGACCAGCTCTTGCGACGAGGTGTGCCGGACAATGTTATTGTTCACGTCTCGTTTGAACCGCGCGTTTTCGAAAGCGACGGCTTCGCCGTGCTTCCTGCACCTCTCCAGTACAGGCGCACGCTTCAGGACCCAACTGCATACATGGATGACGCGGAAACCCCGGATGGGATTATCCGCATAGGTCTCGCGCATGGCACGGTCACTGGATTTGGCTCCGATGACAAGGATGTTCCCAACTACATAAGCCCGGACCGGCCGAACACTGCGGGGCTCGCATATCTTGCCCTTGGCGACTGGCACGGGCAGAAAAAGATCAACGACAAGGTCTGGTATAGCGGTACACACGAGATCGACGCGTTTGATGTCGAAGGCGGCGGACAGGCGCTTCTGGTCGAAATCGAGAGTGCTGATGCCGCGCCAGTCGTCACGCCTGTCGAGACCGGCCATTACCGGTGGATGACGTTCCGTGAGCAGATCAACACCCGCGAAGAGATTGATGCGCTCGTAACGACCCTGCGCGGCAGTGGGGATGACCTGACCCGGATTCTGGTGCGACTTCTCGTCGAGGGTGCGGTCTCACTTCAGGACCGGCAGTATTTTGAGGAGCAGATCGTCGACGTGGTTTCTGCGGCATTTTGTTATCTGCGAGTCGATGATACGCGACTCTTCCCGAGCCCTAACGAAGAAGACCTTGATCAGATCGACAGGGGCGGTTTCGTGCGAACCGCTGCCGATGTCCTCAAGCAGAAGGCCGAGGATACGAGCGATCCCGAGCATGAGGTCGCTGCGCTGGCGCTTCAGCGGCTGTACGTCGAACACATGAAATTGCAGACGAGGAGCCAATGAAAATTCGCTCCGTCGCTGTCAATCAGTTCAAGAAATTCACGACGCCAATGTGTCTCGACGACATCGGCGACGGTTTGAACGTCATCGTCGGCCCCAACGAGATGGGGAAGTCAACGCTGCTTGATGCGCTGCGCGCCGCGCTGTTCGAGAAATACAGCTCCAAGGCACAGCCGATTACAGCGCTCCAGAATGACCGGAATCTAGCCGCACCTGTCGTAGAGCTCGCATTCGAGGTCGATGACGGGATTTATCGGATCAGAAAGCGGTTCGTCAAAAAGCCATATGCTCATCTGTTCTGCCCGGACGGGCGAAAATTGGAGGGCGATGAAGCGGAAGACACGCTGCGCGACCTTCTGGGTTTCGATGAACCCGGCAAGACCGGCGCGAAGCCCGAAACCCTCGGTATGTGGAATGTGCTCTGGGTTCAGCAAGGTCAGTCCTTTGGTGCGCTTGATCTGCCCGACAGCGCACGATCGAATCTACATAGCGCATTGGAATCGGAAGTCGGCGAGGTTCTTGGTGGTAGGCGCGGAAGGGCGCTACCAGACGCGGTTGATAAGCAGCTATCAGAACTTGTCACGTCCACTGGCAGGCCCCGTGGGGGCTATAAGGACTTGATCGACGAAGTAGAGACGCTGCGTTCCGACCTCGAAGGGCTGCAAAGCCGCCGCAGCGATCTCTCCAAGACCTTGGAAGATTTGGAGGCCGCGCAGGAAACGCTCGCGCGCCTTTCATCGGGAGAGCAGGACCAGGAGGTCAAGGATGAACTGGACGCAGCGCGGACCCGACATGGTGAGCTTGCCAAACTGGAGTCGCGCATTGAGGCGGCAGCGACTGATGTTGAGCTGAAGAAGCGCAATCTGGAGCAAGCTGAACAGGCTCTTGCCGAGCGTCATGCTCTGAAAGAGCAGACCATGACCGACGCTGAGGCGGTTGAGGCGGCAAAGGAGAAACTCGACGAGGTTCGCCAGACGGATCAGGACCTGAGAAAGCAGGTCGAGGGCCTTCGCAAAGATGCGAAGGACGCCGAGGATGCCGTTACCGAGGCGGATGAGGCTGTGTCGATGGCCCGCCGCGTTTTCACTACCGTTCAACGCGAAGGCCGAATTCGGGAGCTTCAGGAGCGCTACGAGAAAGCCCACGAGGCCGAAAAGAAGCAACGGGCTGCGCAGCAGAGTGCGGCGGCCATTCTCGTTACCGACAAGAATATTGAAGGGATTCGAGAGGCCGCGAAAAGATTGGAAACCACGCGGTCCCGTCTTTCTGCCGCCGCGACCATGGTGTCGTTTAATATGCCTTCTGACCGGTTGTCCATGATCGAGGTCGATGGAGCGGCGCTCGCGGCCGATCAGACATCCGTGGAATCGGTCGAGGATACGACAATCACCATCCCCGACTACGGCAGCATTTCAGTTCAGCCTGCGATCAAGGATCGAGATAAGCTCATCGCACAGCAGCGCGATGCGTCTGATACCCTCAAAGCTGCTCTTGAAGCGTGCGGCGTCAAATCGGTTGAAGTCGCTGAGGAACAGCTTGCGAAGCGCGAGAAGCTTTTACGTGACGCGGAGCTTGCTCGGCAGGAAACAGTATTGCACGCGCCGGCGACAGATAACTACGACGCCGGTGCGGAACCGCTTGTCGATCACATTGCGAGCCTGAAAACAATTCTCGAAGGAGAGCTGGCCGATCTTGGGATCGAGAGCTTGCCATCGGAGAAAGAGGCGGAGCAGGCCCTCGCCTCTGCCCAGGAAAGCGCTCAGGATGGACGAGACACCCTGACCACCGCCCGGGCGGCCCTTGGCGGGCCCGAAGAAGAGAGAGGACGTGTCCAGAGCGAGTTGGGGAGTGTGAAAGCACGATATGACGATGGGAAGGAACGCCTCGAAAAGCTGAAGAAGGGACTGACCGAAGCCGAAGGGCAGGCTTCTGATGATGACCTTGAGGCCGGTGTAGCGACCGCTCGAAAGGCGCTGGAAGATCAAGAGAAGGCTGTCTCAAAGCTTGAAGGACAGCGTGATGGCGAAACGCTGCTGCAACTGGAGGCGCGGACTTCACGGTTGGAAACGGCGCTTCAGGAGCGTCGTGACAAGCGCTCCATTCTGAAAGAAAAGGTTGTCAGGCTACAATCACACATCGAAGCTATAGAGGGCGCTGGCCTTGACGAGGCTATCCAGCAGAAAATACGCGAGATTGAGCTGGCCGATGACCAGCTTCAGCGCTACGAGCGGGAGGTGTCCGTGCTTTCGCTGCTTCTATCGACACTACGTTCCGCAGAGACCGAAGCGAAGGCGCGCTATCTCTCGCCGGTGCTGAAACGAGTTCGCCCCTACTTACAGCTCTTGTTCCCCGGCGCAGAGATCGCGATTGACGAGAACCTGCATATCGTTGGGGTGATACGTGAGAACGGCTACGAAGAATCTTTCGAACACCTCAGCATGGGTACGCAGGAGCAGATCGCCGTTCTTGTTCGTCTCGCCTTTGCTGAGATGCTTGTCGAGCAGGGACACCCTGCAACCGTCGTTCTGGATGACGCGCTGGTGTTTTCCGATGATCGAAGGATGGACTGTATGTTCGACATCCTAAACATGGTGGGGCAGCAGGTTCAGATTATTGTACTGACGTGCCGTGAGCAGTTGTTTGAAGGCGTTGGAGGTAAACACCTTTCGCTGAAAGCCGTAAACACAGAAGACCTAGTTTCAGCTTGATTGAATTTCAGAAGAAGAGCTGCTCGCAAAATGTAACTTAAAACCGATCTCGAAAGTTCGTGGTGAAGGAAATGGCAATAATCCCAAGAACGCCCCTTAAAATATTGGGGAGGCAAAAATGAACACTTCTCCGAATCCAGCCTTCACATTAAAAGCTTCATACTTGGGGCCGATATTTTCCGTCGACGCAGAGCTCTCAAAGAATGCTCAAAATCTGGTATTCGCTAGAAACGGAACTGGTAAATCCTTTCTATCGCGAGCGTTCCGCTATCTCGATCTGCACGGACAAGGCAAAGATGTTTCTAAAGCCGCCTTCTATCTGGTTTCAGATGAGTCAGCTGACGCTAAAGGTTCATTTTCGTTCTCGCGCGGTACGAATGCGCTGGGAACGCTTCTGCTAGAGAAGCCTGGTGACAACGTCACCGCCAATGTCGCTGACACCATTTTTCACGTTTTCTCGGAAGAGTTTGTTCATGACGAACTAAGAGATCGCCAGTACGTGATTGATGGCGAGATCGAAAATCAGATTTCTGTTGATAGTGCAAACATCGAGCTTAAGGACACGGAGGAGGAGTTACGAAAGGCGCAGGAAGCAGAGCAAGCTGCTGTCGCGGCACTTGGAGCCAAACTCGACAAGGAAAAGGTTGGAAATCTCGTAGAGAAAGCGGGGATCAACAAGAACCTTTCAGAATATAAGCGCCTGAACCTCGAAAGCCTTTTGGAGCGGTTTTCTGACAAGCCCGATCAGCCGGAGCAGAGCTTTGCGAGTATCCTCTCGGACCTGGATAGCCTGAAGGCCATTCCGGCAGAGCCTGTCTATCCGGAAACCGTAAACGCCGTTGGAAGCGAAGATATCGACCTGAAAGCGCTCGAAGGGTCACTCCAGAGGGTGACATCCCCTTCAAGCGTATCCGAGGAGATCAAAAAGAAAATCGATGACCATCATAGCTTCTATGAGACTGGCACTCAGATTATTCAGGAGGAGCATCGCACCGCATGTCCGTTCTGCGAGCAAGGGATTACAGACGCTAGTCCGAAGGCGATCCTTGACTCCTATGTGAGTTACTTCGCTGACGAGGAGGAAAAGCACAAAAAGGAGTTGAGGGACTATTTCCGCAAGCTTAATCAAAAAGAGTCTAGTCTCAAAGAAACCGAAACACAGCTCGCACGGCAGAAGTCGCGCTTTGACGAGCTAAAGCAGTATGTGCCATCGAAGAAGGATGTTGATGTAGTGGATGGAGAGGCCGCTCTCAAAGATGCACGCACGGCAATTTCCGCTACCAAAGCAGCGATAGAAAAAAAGGCCCAGGCGCTTGCCTCCGCCCACTTGTTGCCCGCTGATGATCTCGCCGTTCACATCGTCGCGATCAATGAGATCATCGAAGACAACAACACCAAGGTTGCTGAGCTCACTAAAGCGGTCGAGAAAGCCGATGATGAACGTAAGGTATTACAGCGAAAAGCGTGTGTAGTCTTTGAGCAGGAATTTGCCCTCAATATTTGGTCCGAAATCGAAACTCTGAAGAACCTCAACAACGCCACTCAATCCAAACAGAAGGAATTAGGCGAGCTCGAAAAGAGGGCTCCTTCGACGAACGCGCGGGATCGCGTAGCAGAGACCTTTGCGCTGCTCCTGAAAGATTTTTTTGCCGATGAATATGTCTTTGACAGCGAAAACTTTATCCTCAAACGCGGTGATAAAGAAATGGAAAGGGGGCCGCATCGCACACTGAGCGACGGCGAAAAGACAGCCATAGCATTTTGCTACTTCGTGGCCTGCATACACCGCAAAGTTGCATCGAACAGTGACTATAGAAAGCTGTTCCTTGTTTTCGACGATCCGGTGACTTCGATGTCCTACGACTTCGTGTTCTCAATCGCTCAAACGCTTAAGAACCTAAGCATTTCAGATCAGGGCGAGGTGTCGATCAATCCAGCCAAAATAGATGGCAACAAAAACAAGAGACCAGACCTGTTGGTGCTGACGCACAGTAGCTATTTCTTCAACATATCGCGGACCAACAGCGTCATTAAAAAGGATGCGACATTCTCGCTATACAAAGACGGAAGTGCGCATAAACTAGTTCATTTGCACAGCTATGTTGCACCCTTTGAGCAACAGCTGGAGCACGTATATCACGTTGCGAACGGTGATGATCCCGATCACAGCACTGGGAATGCTATTAGACAGGTGTTGGAGGCTGTCGGCCGTTTTTGCAGGCCGGACAAATCGCATGACTTGCAGAATTTCATTACATTTTTGGCGGGAGACGAAGGTTTTAAGATAAAGAGTATTCTGATCAATTCTTTGAGCCACGGAACCTACTATGACGAGACCCCATCGCCGGAAGACCTTAAGCTAGCTTGCCAGGAGACAATCGATGTCGTCGAGCGATTTGCGATTGGCCAGCTCCAGATACTAAAAAATACCCAGTAATCAAACTAGGTCTTCATGTCTATGAATGGGCCGGAAGAAAGAGTTTTGGGTCGATATACGCCCAGATCAATCGCGTATTAGAGCAGTAATCGCACCAATTGACTCTGGCGAAGTAGCTGCTGCAACTAATTCCTCAAAGTTCGGCTCGGTCACCTGACGTGGTCTTCGAGAAGTGGCTTGACCTTGTGCACAGGAGAAGACACTAGGCGCTAGTTGGGCCGCCTGAAGCCATTCTGACGGCTCTACATATATGTTTTTGTCGAAGACCTCTCGGTTCGAGAGTGCTATTTCAGCTATCTCTCGTCTCTTGGCAGGTTTCGCCGTTTCGTATTGAACTGCAAGGGTCTTTGCGAGTTCGAGAAATTTGCACGCGTAGTCGGGATTTTCCTGTTTTTGTTTGATGACACGCATCTGTTCATCCAGCCGTGAGATTTCTAGGAGCAGTGCCTTCATGCGCTTGTTGTAGGCTTTCTGGTCCACGATATGATCGATAAGGGCATCAGTAAGCCGCTCCTTACGCTGTTCGAGATGTGCCTTCTTAAGTCTCAGTGGCTTGTCGTCAACGTTGAGGCTTCGCTTCTTCGCCCAGCTCCTGAACTCTTTGGTGAACTGCACCCACAGTTCGTCGCTTACTCTCACTGATTGCAGCGCGTTCAGTATTGTGGCTTCAAGATGTTCTTCACGTACTGAGTTTGGTGGGCAAGATTGTGTATGGCACCGATAATAGACGAAGCCTTTCTGTCGTTCTGGGATCATGCTGGTGTGGCACTGCTTGCATCGAAACAGGCCACGATAGGTGTGGTTGTGTCGCGTGACCTTCTTACCGCAACGACCAGCCTTGACGGTTTGTACCGTCTCAAAAAGATGCGCTGAGATAATCGGTCTGTGTGCGCCTTTGTAAACCGCTCCTGTGCTCCGAATATGAATGATGCCAGTGTAAAAGGGGTTGGAGAGGAATTTCTCGAGGCATCCTTTTGAGATTGGACGCCCCAAAGCATTGCGTAATCCGAGGCGATCAAGTTCATAGCGCAGCGTGCGCGTAGAATACTGTCCGCTGGCGTAGAGCTGAAACGCCTTTTTGATTAGCGGAGCACGTTCTGGGTCGGGCGTTTTGAGCTTTGCTTTACCGTTGTTGAGATACCCGATTGGTGCGGCGAACGGGTATAGACCTTTTTTCAATGATCCAATTTGTCCCTTGCGCACTTCCTCTTTGAGATTGCGGATGTAATCCTCAGCAACCGCCATCTGTATGTTGGCGGCGAGACGGCCTCCACGAGAACGGAAGTCGAGGCTCTCAGTTGCGAAATGAATGGCAACACCGGCATCTGCTAAATCGCCGATCTTGGCCCAATCGGAAAAGTTGCGGGCGGAGCGATCAATTTTGTGCATAACAACGCCCGCAGCGTGGCCGCTACGCAGCGCTTTGAGCATCTGATTGAAAATGGGGCGTCCAGAATTGGCAGCGGTTTGCTGTTCTTCAAACCAGCGAACTATGCAGATATTGTGATCAGCCGCGAAGCGTTCAATTGCTTCTTGTTGTGCGCTGAGCGAGACGCCTTCGCCTTGTTTCTTGCTCGAAACGCGGATGTATCCAAAACAGGGTTTCATACAATGTCGTGAGTATCTTCGGATTCTACCAGATGACCTGAAAGAGTCGAATCTGTGAGCTGCTTCCAAGGCCAAGAACCTTCACGCTCCATGCGTTCATACTCTCGTTGACACAAGTTGAGGTACTGCTCGAGCCCTGGCGGAAGTTTGCTTCGATGATGCATGTCGCAATGATACGGCGTGGAACGCACGACCAAAGACGTTGGTATGTGCAGAGATACTGTCTCGTGCAGTCTGGCATTGGTCGTCGTGTCGCGTAGTCTGCGTATCACCATAGAGCGTAGTACGTTATCTCCCTACTGACGGTGGTTGATTGCGGAGGGGTTTCACCCCTCCGTCATTTCAAACCATCTGTCAGTGTGGTGGTACGGTAAGGGCACTGCGACTTGAATTGTGCATGTTCTTAACACCGCGATGTCTGGAGAGAACTGATCCTGGCAAATAGAATGGTATGCATATCAGCACGTTAACAAATTTTGTTATGAGTAGTTCATTCCCTCTCGCCCTGAGAATAGCGCGTCGCGCATCAGGTCTCACGCAGTCTGACTGCGCCTTTTTATTAGGATCGCACCGTTCAAAGGTGTCGCATTTGGAGTGTGGCGTCACGGTCCCGACGTTACGTGATGCCTGTGCGTTGTCACTTATCTATGACATACCGCTTGAGAGCCTGTTTGACGGCCTTGTGGAAGAGATATGCGCTGACGTGCGCACTCGCGTGGCTGCTGTTCCTAACGCTCCTACGGGATGGCGTGGGGGTCTTAACCGCCAAAAGACCCTGAGCCGTCTACGGGATGAATTAGAAGCTCTAACTGCACCATCTCATGAGGCTGCGTAGGGTCCTCGTGCTGGCGGCAGCCACCGGTCGTATCGGATACGTTTACTTCGTTGATGGGCAACCTACCCATTGGGGGCTTTCGCACAAAGGAGCAAGCTCACCGCTTTTGGCGGCGGCCCAGACTGCGAAATGGATATCGCTCTTTGTGCCAGAGGTAGTGATCACGGAACAGGTTGGCGAGCGTTCGCGTAAGGGTGCACTGACAAAGTACCTCATTGCGGCAATGGCAGATGAGGCACGTGGATCTGGTTGTTTTGTTGTGTCAGTACCGCGTGTACAGGTGTACGCGAACAAGTATGATGAAGCTAGTCAGCTTGTACGACGGTTCCCGATGCTGTCGGCGTGGCTGCCAAAACGCCCGCGCATATGGCAGTCAGAGCCACGGAACATGGTGCTTTTTGAAGCCGTGGCCTTGGCTCTATCTTTTATCGACGGAGAGGGTGTGTGAACAGTGAAAGGGCTTCACTGCTTTGGGCATTCAAGGGCTTTCAAAATGGAGCCTGTGGTCATGAGATTAGTATCATTCTCTGTCATGACGAGTAGCTTGAGATTGGGAATATTCCAGTGCGCTTTGTAACCGCCTGAATGGATAAGGGCCTGATATGCAGCATGTTTGCGCGTGAGGCTTGATGCCCGGCTATGCGAGCGTCGGATCGGACTGGTGCGTTCACACTCTAATGCCCAAAACCGATATCGTTTCTTGCCCTCAATGAGGTATTCAATGCCAAAGAGACCATCAGGAATGACGTGGGTATGCCAGGGTGTGCGAATGTCTGGAAAGTCCTTGTTTGGATGAATGGTTACGGGGGCAGTTAGTGGGTTTTTTGCGTTTTTCGTTGACGCTGGTGATCGCTCAAGAATTTCCTCAATGCATACAAAGCGTTGATCTGGGGTCTCGCGGAGTGCGAGCTCAATGGATGTCAATGTGTCAACAATCATCATTGCGTGGGGAAACTGCGGCGAGCGTCCCTTGTCGGTTCGGCGGGAGAGGGTCGTAGCGCGACTGGGCAGCGAGTCCCGCTCTTCCAGAAGTGCGAGACCTTTGGGAGAGAGTTCGTGAACGACGGACGTACATCGAGGATCGCCATAGCGCCATTGTGCGGGCGGCCTGGTGATGAGGGTGGTTTCATGAAAAAGGTCACCGAGGCGCTCTATGAGCCGTCTCTCGGAACCTGGGCGTAGAAATCTGATTATCTGAGGGGTGCGCAGGAAACGGTAGCGGTAGAGTAGCTGCAAAATACTGATATCGCGCTCTGATATGAGTATTCGTTTCCCCCTTGGGCTCCGAACGAAGCGCGACCTGCGCAGCAAAGTGTCTGCAACCATGGTGTCCTCCTATAGGCGGAGGATGGAGCAATTTATGAGCTGCGTACACGTGCTGTATGGGAAGCTATGTGGCGCGGGAGGTAGTCGTGGAGAGAAATGTGTTGAGCAATCTGGGCCGAAATCTACGAGGGGGTGACGCGAATATACTGAGGCGGAAACCGGTGATCAGCCCAACCGGCTAAGCCCTTCTGGATGATACAGTTTGACACTATTGCCGAAGACTACGCGGTAAATCCAACCGGCTGGGCGCATCTGATTGTATGCTTCAACGACACCTTCCTGTCCGGTCCTGATATCACGAACTTTTTCTCCCGCTCGAAACGGAGGTGAACTGGTACAAACACGTTCTGTCTGCCATTCATCTTTCTCGGCGTGAGTTGTGCGCTGAGCATCTGCGAGCTTGGCAACCATAGCTGATACGCTCCTTTTCACGTGCTATTGTTTTTGAGTGCTTTCTCCGATCCAGTTGTGGGTGCGGGGCCCCAAAGGCCCCGCACAGTCGTAGCATTTCCAACTCTACTTTTGACGGGACTTTCGGCCAATTTCGAAACCTTTGTCATACGCGTCACGATTTTCGGCGTGGTAGGTGCCTCCGACCGTAGCGGCGATGATGTTGGTCTTTGGATTGTACTTGCCACTCAAGCCATGCTGGATGCCGACTTGTTTTTCAATTTCGGATTGTTTGCTCATTGCATCTATCTCTCTGTTGTGAAGTAGCCCAGCAAATCTGGACACCTTCACTATGCGAACATTGGACTTTGAAATCTGGCAGGTTTTTTTTCGTTAAGTCGGCGCACATATTGCGCTAAGTCGGCGCACATATTGCGCACTTCTTACCTGGTTAGTGTCGATGAACAAATCGTTCGACGTAGAACACAACGTTCTCTAGATCTTCGCGAACATCTTCGGGTAACTTTGCCCTCTCCAAAATTTTCTCCAGCAGTTTTATTGGTCCTTTTCCTGTGTGGCCTATTGACCCGTTGTTATTTCTGTTGGCCAACCACCTGTTAAACGTGCGCTCTGATGTGCCCCTAGATTTGTAGACGCCTTGCTTGGTAAATTTGGAAGCAAGGAGACTGACATGTCAGGGATGAGATACACGGAAGAGTTCAAACGCGAGGCTGTTGCCCAGGTCACAGATCGGGG
>Ga0316208_1003327_pt1 | contig 11727 bp, 7 predicted proteins | sample 3monopyrite_MG_FD_204944 | JGI IMG/M metagenome (GOLD analysis project Ga0316208, IMG submission 204944) | Microbial mat bacterial communities from mineral coupon in-situ incubated in ocean water Damariscotta River, Maine, United States -... | ecosystem: Environmental > Aquatic > Marine > Coastal... | reverse complement strand
CGTAATCCATTTTGCGAAAGCAATTGCGAGTGAGCCATCTCGAATGGACTTGGTTGTTGACTCGCGTTATAAAATGACATGAGACCCTCCCTGGTCATCGAAAAAGTCTCAGTCACTCGGGAAGGTTTTTCAGTGGTCGAATGATAGACCCGCGAAGTTTTTTCAGGAAGATCAATTTAAATAATCGCTCAGCGACCGCGAATTTATTTTCAATCGCGCGTAGCTAATGGGGCGGCTGTGCGCTCATCAAAAAAACAGAAACCAAAGCAATCGCCATAAGTCGTTTAATAACAAGCAACAGTGCCATTCGTTCCTGACACCTTTCCTGCACTCAATAAAAAGTAAAGATAGGCAAACTACGCAAAGTATTTCCCCGGACACCATTGGGCGTTGCCTGACAGTATTTGCTAATCACGATCAACGGTAATCGTCGGGTACAGCAGACTCTACCTCGCTATTTACTCCCACTGATTCTGGTACCTGCCTTTCAATTGCGATACCAGTTCTGAATAGATTGGACAATGTGATCTAAGATTGATAGAGCAATGGAGCAGGAAACTGTATAATGCAGTGCGCTGTATTTGCAGCATCCAACAACCATTTAGCTGTGGCAACTGCCCAGTCAACATTTCAGATTCGTTTTACCTTTCGGAACAAGAAACAGGGGTGTTAAAATGTCGAATTCACATGCAATCAATTTCCAGTATCTCTCTCAGGAAGATCTGCTTCGTAGCGGATGCCTTGATTTTCAAATGGCGATTGATGCTGTTGAATCTTCGCTGCTGGCTCACCGCAACGGGAACATTATGTTTCCCGATAAAATCGTGCAGATTTTTAACGAAGAAACACAAGAAAGGATCAACTGCCTGCCTTCAACTCTAACGGACGAAGGCATTTGTGGTGTGAAGTGGGTTTCGGTATTTCCGCCCAATGTGAAGGAGGGTCTGCAGAATCTAAGTGCATTGTTCATCCTTTCGGAAACGAAACACGGGTTCCCGGTTGCTGTCATGGAAGGGACACTTTGTTCCAACATGCGGGTTGGTGCCGTGGGAGCAACAGCGGCTAAATATCTGGCACCAGAAAATGCCGAAGTAATCGGTTTTATTGGGGCAGGCGAACAGGCAAAAATGCACTTGCTGGCAATGAAAACCGTTCGACCAGGTTTGTCCCTGTGCAAAGTTGCAGCCGCGACCGCAGCGGAAGAACAAGCTTTTGTTAATGAAATGTCGCAAATTTTACCGAAAATGAATTTTGAAACAGCCGATACCAACGGACAGCGCGCAACTGCTGATGCCGATATTATCGTAACAGCGACTAGCGCTCAGGCTCCGTTATTGAAAGCTGCCTGGATGAAACCCGGTTCGTTTTACAGCCATATTGGTGGATGGGAAGACGAATTCGCAGTCGCCAAACAATGTCAGAAAATTGTCTGTGATGACTGGGATACCGTCAAGCACCGCACACAGACACTGAGTCGAATGTACAAAGCTGGGGAGCTGGAAGATTCTTCCATCCACGCCAACCTGGATGAAATTGTCGCCGGGGTTAAAGCAGGTCGAGAAAGTGCAGATGAACGAGTCTACTTCAACGCCGTGGGACTTGCGTTTGTAGATATCGCAATCGCGCTGGAAATGTACCGCCGGGCCAACGAAAATGATGCTGGTCAATCACTCACACTGCAAGAAAAAATGATCTTCGAACATCCTGAAATTTGCGATTGGGCTAAAATCGATTGATAAGATACTAAGCCGGAACCAAGCAAGAAAAAGAGGCGTTAGGTAGTAGGTTAGGCTTTCCAGCCTGACAAAAGAGGTTTCCAACACGGTTATCTCATGTTTTAGCGACTATCCAATTACTACTCCGTGATCCTGACTTCCCAAGAAGAACTCAGAGTTTCTCCAGCGTGGTCGGACGCAACTGAAAAAACTGAAACGCGGGTGGCCCAGATTGCTTTGGCAATCTGGGCTGACAGAGTCAGTAAGAGGCAGTTAAAGTTGGTTTCATTTCATTGAAAGTATTTTTGATCAATGTGTATCGCCCAATGCTTTCTCCATCATTAAACCACAAGGAACAGGCAAGACATTTCTCAAATGCCTCTTACGGCTACGCCGCCCCGGTTAATAAATTAACCGGGGCCACCCGCGTTTGACCAATAATTAGTACCTTATCAATGAAATGCTGCGAAATGCTGCGAAATGCTGCGCAAAAGTGGCAAGATATTATTTGTAGCCACCATCGACAGACGGTGGAAAGTCGGTTTACAATTTGTCCACACTCTGGCGAGTGTGGCTACATCCTATTTGGTTCCGGCTACGCCGGGTAGGGTACGCTGTGCGTGCAACGATTGAAGAGTAATGAATGCTATAATGGCTATATTTTCATTAGTCGTGAATCACAATTGGTGTGCACAGCGGACCCTACTTCGCTTTCAATGATTCGAGGGAGCCTCTATTTATTCAAAAGGAGTACAGACATTCGGCGTCTGTTTCGTAAGAGCATGCTGTATTGTAGGCAGACAAGAATGTCTCCCCGCCGTTCAAGAGAAGAATTTTGAATAAATAGAGGTTCCCTCGAAAGAATCGGAAAGAGTTAACGACCAGCAAGAGCTTCACGAGAAAGAGGCCGTATTTGATGGGTGCAAGCACGCCATCCTACGCTTCAAAGAAACGACAGTTATTGTTTGCTCGATGCTTCCCATCATTACGCTTCTTTGAGTAACCCGCTTTGCCTGAGTAGTGCTTTGGGGTCTGGTTCGCGGCCTCGGAATTCTTTGAACAGATCCATCGGGTGTTTACTGCCGCCGTTGGCGAAGAATGTTTGTCTCAGCTTTTGCCCCACTTGCTTAATCGTTTGTTCGTCGTCCAATCCTGCTTCTTCGAAGGCTGCAAAGGCATCCGCTGCGAGGACTTCGGCCCACTTGTAGCTGTAGTAGCCGGCTGCGTAACCTCCTGCGAAAATGTGCTGAAACGCGCACAGCATGCGATCTTCTTCGAGCATTGGTAAGACAGATGTTTTTTTCATTACTTCTCGTTGAACATCAAAAACAGAAACTTCCTGTTCCGGTTTGTATTCGGTATGCAAGATCATATCCGTCATTCCGAATGTTAATTGACGAAGCGTGTTGGAAGCGGCTCGGAAATTGTGAGCGGCAGCAATCTTTTGAAACAGGTCATCTGGAAGTGATTCTCCTGTTTCAATATGTGCAGTCATCGCGAGCAGTGTCGGTTTGTGATAGCACCAGTTTTCCATAAACTGACTCGGCAATTCTACCGCATCCCATTCAACCCCATTCACGCCGGAAACATCTGGCTCATCGACTTCAGATAGCATGTGATGCAGTCCGTGACCGAATTCGTGAAACAGCGTTTCGACTTCGCGGAATGTCATCAGCGCCGGTTGATCCCCAACCGGTGGCGTGCTGTTACATACAAGATAAGCTACTGGAATTTGCAAACCACTTTGTGTGGTTCTGCGGTTCAGACACTCATCCATCCAGGCGCCGCCTCGCTTGTTTTCGGGACGGGAATACGGGTCGTAATAGAAACTTGCGATTCGTTTATCGGAATCGTAAATGTGAAAGAATCTGACATCTTCATTCCAAAGGGCGGTCTCGCCATCGGCAGCACGAACTTCGGCGCCAAACAGACGTTTTACCAAGTCAAACAGCCCCTGAAGAACTTTTTCGTGTTGGAAATATTGCCGAAGTGTTTCGTCAGTTACTTCGTATCGTTGTTCGCGCAGTCGTTCGGTCCAGAACGCGATGTCCCAATGTTCGAGTGGTTCATTGACGCCGTTCTGCTCGGCAAGTTGCTGGATATCAGCTAAATCCTGTTTGGCAGGTTCCACAGAAGCATCCAGCAGTGTGTCAAACATTTCCATGACGGCATCGACATTGGGGGCCATCTTTTCAGCCAGGCTCATTTCACCATAATTGGAATAGCCGAGCAATTGAGCTTGTTGTTGACGCAGCAGCAGAATTCTTCCACAAAGTTTAGAGTTATCGAATTCCCCAATCGAAGCACGAGAAATGTAAACCGAATGCGCCTGTTTGCGCATGTCACGATTTTGACAATGCTGCATAAATGGCTGAATGACAGGGACATCCATTGTCACTCTCCAGGGGCCTTTTTCGGGAGTGGAAACCGGTTCCATTTCTGCCCGTGTTGCATTGAACGATTGGCTTGTCAAATTTTTAAGACTTGCGGGCCAGCCTTCGGTTTCATCAATATCGGTAACTTTCATCGAATACGCTTTGGTGGCATCGAGAACATGATTCGAGAAAATCGTCGCCAGTTGCGATAAATCCTGTGCATTGCGATTGAACTGCTCCTTCTGCTCGCCACTTAAACTACTTCCCGCCAACTTGGCTGAAAGAATTTTCTGTTCGATAATCCGTTGACGTGCAGAACTGAACTGATCCCAGTCCTCTGATTCTCGCAACGTTTTGACTGCACTGTTGATCGGTTCGCTTTGCCGAATACGCAAGCCGAATTGCACCACATCAGGCAGTACCGTTTCGTACGCTTCCCGCAGTTCAGGCGAATTATTCACGCCCAGCAAATGCCCGATCGGCTTCCAGGTCTGCTCGAAAAGCCGATCCATTTCATCGAGAGGGCCAAATATTGCATCCCAATTTGCTGTCACATTCGCTTCAAGTTCTTCAAGCATACTGGCTGAAGTTTCAAGCAACTGCTCCACAGCCGGGATGATGTGCTTCGGCTCGATCTGCTCGAATTGGGGTAGCCCTTGTTGTTGAAGCAACGGGTTGTCGATTGTATCTGTCATTATATTCTCTGTTATTTTTTTGGGATTGTTTGTTGAAATAGTTCCGTTGAATTGCAGGCTTTGAGAGTTTGGTTTCTTTCATTCAATTGCACAAGGGATAGCCGCAGAGGATCAGTGGTAGAAAACAGAAACAATTTTCCAGGCAGATGGAAAATATATTTCATTAGATCATCGCAATCCTTGAACGGTTTGTTGTGTGATATTGATTTGTCCCTTGACGATCTGAGCTGCCAGTTCTTCTGTCAATGGAGCGATGACGCTGAAATGGTTATGACCGGGAACTTTGAAGAAGTGGATATTCGGATTTGAATTCGTGTCGGCCATATTTCCAATAGCGCCATCCCAGTTTCCCTGCTCAGCTCCTTCGAAAACGTACATGGGGCTTTTGACGCAATGCAGCCAATAGAAAGGCGAACGGAGTTCAATTTCCTTTTCATTATTCACATCACAATACACAAAATTGCCGCCATATTGCCTGGCATCAGCAACTGGCCCCAGGGAAAAAATCGCCCGATAACGATTAGAACATTCGCCTGTCAGCATGACCATCGTTCCCCCGGTGCTGTGCCCTGCCAGATAAATTTGGCTGGGGTCTACATAAGGTAGTTTCGCCAGGTGATCGGTGGCTGCAAGGATATCATCGACTTCGCCCAAAAAACCTTCTCGTTTACCGGGATTATCATTTCCACCACGTTGGGAAGGAAAAACCATGACAATGCCAGCTTCACGAAACGCCCTTGCGGTTTGATCATTGCTTCGATCACACGGCGTCCAGACATCGCCAATAGAGTTGTTATCCCCTCCGGTAATCCAAACAATAGCAGGATGTTTTTTGCCATCACCGGGGTCCGGTGTCAGATAGGCAACCAAGGGGCCCACAGAAGACTGATAGTGGATCAACTCAAATTCATTACCCGTAGGGATATCCGGAGTACCTGCTGACTCACCTGCTTTGATGATTTTTGTTACAAACCCTCTTCTGGCTTCAGTTAAAGTTTGATCCAACGACTTACCGGACAACGACTTACCGGGCAATGAAGTTGAATCTGAAGAGGAATCACAGCCAACAAGAATGATCAGTAGCAGAAGGATTATTCGCATATTGTCTCCGAGATTAAGAGGCAGAACGGAAAATAGTAAATCACGTAAATCACTGGTCCGTGCCAAGTTCAACAAAGAAGTTCTCGTCAAGCCCGATCATGGCGAATCGAGTATCAGCGTCACGGGGCCATCATTAACCAGGGCGACATCCATTTTCGCTTGAAATATTCCGGTTTCTACTTTAAGACCGTGTCCGATTAACTCAGCGATAAAATCCTGATAAAGGGTATTGGCGATTTCCGGTGCAGCCGCCTGTACAAAGCTGGGACGTTTCCCTTTTTTGCAATCGCTGTAAAGAGTGAATTGACTGACGACTAACGCTTCCCCCTGAATTTGTGTCAGCGACAGATTCATCTTCCCGGCTTCATCGGGAAAAATACGAAGCCCCGCGATCTTGGCAGCCAGCCAGATTGCATCGTCTCGCGAATCGTCCTGTCCGACCCCAAGTAAAATCAGTAAACCTGTATCGATACTTCCCACAATTTGAGAATCGACCGTGACCGATGCAGAACTGACCCGTTGTATCACTGCTCGCATTGGGGGGTTACCGTTCAGATTCGATCTGCTTGAGGTATTCCAGCAGCCGATCTCGTTCGTTGGTCAGGTGTCGAACTTTCAGCAGAGAGCGAACACGGGTTTTCAGTTCGAGGCGATTAACCGGCTTCGAAAGAAAGTCGTCTGCCCCGGCGTCAACGGCTTTTTCAATATCAGTATTTTCCCGCAGCGCAGTAACCATCAATACGGGAATATCCTGAGTCGCAGGATTAGTTTTGAGTTGCTGGCAAACTTCAAAGCCACTCATTTTAGGCATCATGATGTCGAGCAAAATTAAGTCGGGTTGAAATTGCTCCACTTTTTCCAACGTGATGCAACCATCTTCAGCCATTTCAACGATGTACTCTTCATCGCTGAGATAAGCTTCGACCAGTTCTCGATTCTGCTGATTGTCATCTGCAATCAGAATACGATTGGCAGGACTGACTTCTGGTTTATCCATTTTATTATCTTCTCAAAAATGACGGAGTAACGCACATCGAACACGCAGTGTGCATAGCCGCAACCAAACAGGGACTTGAACTACGAATGGACACCAATTAACACGAAAGTTTTTACTGAAAACTTCATCTCAAAATGTAGGATGGTGTGCTTGCACCCATCAAATACGGTTTCCAGTTCATCAGTCTGATGCCGGTGAATCAATGGCAGAATAATAACAAGTCCACTCTCAAAATTTCATTGAACGCAACTCAGTACGCGAAGATGGGTGCAAGCACGCCATCCTACAACGAACTAAAAAATCGAAGGAGTCATCAAATAGTTTCATTTCTGTTTATTCGAGTTCATTCGTGGCTCAAAACAATTCTTTTGAAATATCCGCTTCCCTTTGTGCAGCGTTCGTAAACTTTAAACGTTAGTAACGCGGTATGCAATCTCTCTGTTTTATTCCATATTCCAATTTGAAACCCAGCGATCTGTTTGCTCGGGGATCTCTTGTTCCCCCGATATTTTCATGGCTGATAGATGTCCTTTTAACATTTCGAGATCGTCTTTGGAATCGATATCATACCAAACAGGGAGTAGTTTGAGCGACAAACCCGCCTTTTTTATTTTCTCTACTGTTTGTTCCAGTACCTTTGCTTCACTCCACTGAATTGTCTGGAACAGTTCGCGACAGGGGACTCGCAAGCCAATTAAGTAGTAACCGCCATCTGCACTGGGACCAATCACACAGTCTTTCTGATACAACCATTCAAACGCCTGCTGGACATATTCCTGCGGGATGGTGGGGCTGTCGGAACCAATTAGCACGACCGATTCGATGCCCGGTGTTTTGAACGCATGCTTAAAATAGGCGGTGATTCTCTCTCCCAATTCCCCTTCCGGCTGTGGCCAAAGTTCTTTGCTGGCAGTACCATTTGCCTCGTCACCGGGGTCTTCAAGTACAAAAAGAGAGTCTCCCCAGTTTTTTGCGTCTAAATTGTTCGGGCTGTACCCCAGAATCAGTTTTTCTGGCAGCGATTGGAATTTCGACAGTAAATCTTTAACGAACAATTCGTAAAGATGGGCAGATTCTTCGTTGCCAATTTCTGCCCCCAGCCGTGTTTTTACTTTTCCGGCAACAGGTTGTTTGGCAAAAATCCCCAGAACATGGGACATTAGGTTATTTGGATTATTGCTTTTGGGCGAGATTAAAGGCATTGTAGGTTCTTTAAGGGGCGATGGAATTTCAATTCGTGATAAAATTAGTGCTCAAATGATTTGCATCACCTGTCTGTTTCAAATTATGCTAATTATAAGCAAAACGAAAGTTCAATTGATATCAAGCCTCCGTGAATCTTCTATTGCCTGATCATTAATGTTTTTCCTTTCATACAACATCACTTTGGCGATACAGCCTGATTGATGAGTTCTGGTTATTTGATGCGATCCGCAACGACCGATACCTTTATTGAAGTGGTGAAAAAGAGCGGACTCATTTCCGAGACTCGGCTTCAGGATCGTGTTGCAGAAATCGAAGCGGAACATCAGCAACCACTGGAAAAACTAGCCCTCGCAAGAGCATTGATCGCCTCGGAAGACCTCACCACCTGGCAAGCTGAAAAGTTAGTCGCTGGCAAGCACAAGGGATTCTTCCTGGGCAAATACAAATTGCTCAAACTGCTGGGGCGAGGCGGAATGAGCTCGGTCTACCTGGCAGAACATTCTGTGATGAAACGACGCTGTGCCATTAAAGTGTTGCCTGCCAGCCGTGTTGAAGACTCTTCTTACCTGGGCCGCTTTCATTTGGAAGCCCAGGCTGCTGCGACGTTGGATAACCCGCACATTGTGCGCGCTTACGATGTCGATCACTTTACCGATGGAAAAGCAGAAGTCCATTTTCTGGTGATGGAATATGTCGAAGGGATGGACCTGCACGAAACCATTATTCAGAACGGACCGTTGTATCCTTTAGATGCAGCCGAGTACATCCGTCAAACGGCGGTCGGTCTTAAACATGCACACGAATCGGGGTTGGTTCATCGAGATATCAAGCCGGGGAATTTGTTGCTCGATAAAAAAGGAACAGTCAAAATCCTGGATATGGGGCTGGCTCGCTTCTTCAATGAAGGGGATGAAGATTCCCTCACCATTCAGCACGATGAAAAAGTGCTGGGCACCGCAGATTTCCTTTCCCCCGAACAGGCCATTAACTCTCACGAAGTCGATGCCCGCTCAGATATTTACAGCCTCGGTTGTACAATGTACTTTTTGCTGTCACGTCATGTTCCTTTCGAACAAGGAAGTTTGGCGCAGCGATTAATGGCTCATCAGACACAGCAACCGCCACCACTCACCAAGTACCGTAGCGATATCCCCGATTCCCTGCTGGAAATCATTGACAAAATGATGGCCAAAAAAGCAGATGATCGCCATCAGAGCGCTGAAGAAGTGGCCCAGGTCTTGAAAACATGGATTGCTGATAACGCGGATGATAGTTGGCTCGAAGAACATTCTGAAGATTGGGATGCAGAAAGTTCCCCAGCAAAAAAAACTGGAGGGCATAACAAAAGCGAGCCATTAACAAATACTCCCGGCTCAGAAACAGAGTTCGGCGATTTTCTCACGATGATTGGCAATGAACCGCCACCCGATTCGAGTCTTCCCGCTTCTTCAAAAAGTGGCAAAAAGAAGCCTGCATCTAAGGTGAAGCCGCCTGCATCCGGAGCGAAATCGGGGAAGAAAAAGGCTTCCTCAAAACTGAAGCAGCAGTCATCAAAAAAAATGGCACGTCCTCAAGAAGGTTCTGCGGCGAAAAAGAACCCGCAAAAAAAACCTTCTTCGACCACAAAAGCAACGCAGGATTCCGGGAAACATTCACCAAAAAAACCAGAGCCAAATTCCGTAACAGCTCAAATAGCATCGCAACCGCCATTCAGCCCGCAGCAATCGGCCGAAGAAGCAACATCTGATTCCTCTGCTGATGGAAATGGAACCGAAAAGATCGCAACAGAATCGTTGCCCTCAGTGCTGATTGGAAAACTTCGCGAAAAACCAGCGGTGGCAGCAAGCGTTGGTGGCGGTCTCATTTTAATACTGGGACTCATTGGTTGGATGATGTCCGGCGGTAAACCTGAACCTGCAGAGATCATCAAACCTGCAATTGTTGAGGTTGATGATGTGCCAGACGATATCCCAATGGAGATGCCGATTCTTGGCGCCAGCATGACCGTTGGTCCCCAGGGAGATTTTGAATCACTCAATCAGGCGATCGACTATCTTCTCAAATACAATAATCCAGATACATTCTCCGGCGGTCGTAAAATAAGGATGATGCCGGGGACGATTATTAACGAATCGCTGGTAATAATCGATCCCCCCTCTTTTTTCCCTTCCAGGCTTGAAATTCTGAATGAAACAGGAACTCCCATTCCCTGGAATTCCCACAACGGCAAACCGATCGTTCATCTAAAAAACGTCGGTGGCGTGTCCCTTTCAAAATTCGATTTTAACGCTTCGAAATGCGACACAGCGATTCTTATTGAAGGGCGCTGTTCCGGCACACGGATTAATGGGTCAAAAATCCGCGAATTCAAACAGTCAGGCATCGACCTGATAGGAGCATCCGGATTGTTCAGCAGTCAAATTATGATGACATGGAATGAATTGATAACGAACAGCTTTTCGGCATCTGCTATACGTATTCAGGATGGGCTTGAAAACGCGGAGGCAATAACAATTCAAAATTGCAGATTCATTGGCCCAATGAGATCTGGAATTGAGGCAAAAACAGATTTCTTTCGCTTTATCAACGTGAAAGAAAACATCTTTTATCAAACAGATACTGGAATCTTCTTTGAAGCCACGGCTGCACCAATGTTGGATTCTGTCATCATTTCAAACAACACTTTTTTCAGTAATAATATTGCGATTCGATTTTCGCAGGCACCTGATGATACAAGTACCGAAATCGGCCTGATGAGGAATCTTTTTTACGGTTCTAAACAAGAAGATTTTGTCATCGCCAAAGGTTACGATCCAGGGAAATTCAAATCAATATTGATGAAGAAATATCCGGGAGCCCCCGAGAATTGGACCACACGCGCGGCAGAGACAAATGCGTCCAAAGCTCAACGCATTTTATTTGAATATAACGGGACCCAAGGAGTGAAAGACTTTACGTTTATTAATTCTCAACCGGGGGCTAATTTCATGAAACCAGCCGGTGGTAAAGGTCGCTTGCAGCAACTAGAAGCTGACCTCAAGCCTTACGTCGGAGCAGTCTCTCCATAGCTCCGGTCACTTTTTTGCAGTATTTTTTGATAGGCACTATTAAACTCACGACTAAGCAGGAGTTTGGTTGCGAGTTGAGTCATCCGTGCTTCGTCAGTGTCAATCTGTGGCTCTTTTTCTTTTTGTCGGTGATCACTGGCTTAATTAAAAAACAGCCGCCTGCTTTGCAGTAGGCGGCTGTTTTTACAAAAGACCCACTCTTGAAATATTCAAGCAGCTTTTTTGGTGGATTGCCAGGTTTTATTTTCTCTGGCTACTTGCACTGCTTTGGAAAGACCGCTTACAACCTGTTCAATTTGGGGGCGTTTCAATTCTGCAAAAATCGGTAACGCCATGATATCTTCGCTGAGTTGTTCCGAAACAGGAAACTGACCTTTTTGATAGCCATGATGAGCAAAGCAAGGTTGCAAATGCAGCGGCTTGGGATAGTAAACCGCACAACCAATTTTCTGTTCTCGTAAGCAATTCAGCACATCATCTCTGAGGCCTTCACTCACTCGCACGCAAAACTGATTGTAAACGTGTCTGCGAGCAGGGAGTGTTTCTGGTAGTTGGATAACATCTCCCAGA
>Ga0316208_1003326_pt1 | contig 11727 bp, 9 predicted proteins | sample 3monopyrite_MG_FD_204944 | JGI IMG/M metagenome (GOLD analysis project Ga0316208, IMG submission 204944) | Microbial mat bacterial communities from mineral coupon in-situ incubated in ocean water Damariscotta River, Maine, United States -... | ecosystem: Environmental > Aquatic > Marine > Coastal... | reverse complement strand
AAAGCAATTAATGTGCCATTTTTTTATTTGCGTCTGGTTAAACAGCAAGTTACATAAGTATTTAATTATTGAGCTTTGTTGTTGATATTTTTAGAAAGTATATCGGCCTGATAGTATGTGTATATGCCTCGTTTGAGTGGTTTGTATTAAACTGCATATAACCTATTGAAAATATTAAGATAAATATAGGTATTTAGATGTCTAATAGGGAGTAATAGGCTATAACTACAGAGCAAAGCGAAGAATGCTTAATGATTGATATGTAAATCTTTCCGACAAAATACCGGCGGCTTCTGTCGAAAAGATTTACAGGTGGACGCTTTAGAAGAAGTAGCGCCGCATATTAACTTCTAGTGCGCTGCGGTCGTATTTGAATGCGTCAAGATTAGAATCATTATCGGTATATGTTGCTTGAGCATTTAATGTCCATGATTTCAGGTTGCCTGATTTGAAATTATGATTTGCACCTAAGCTGAGTAAGTTCTCAGTTTCGTCACGTTTATCAGTTTCACCTGTTTCAATGCCTTCGTAAGAATATTTTCTACTGCTGAGTGTTATGTAAGCGCGAGCATTTTTCCAGGCTGGCATTTGGCCGCCAAGATAAAATTCAGCCCCAGTATAATGTTGTACGGCAGTTTCAGCACCATTGTCATGGTATTTGGCACCAGCTTGAATGCCGATACTGGAGCTTGTATAAAACTTGGCAACATCCAGGCCCCAGCTTGTATAGGTGCCCTTTAGTGAACTGTCTAGAGTTTCATCGCTATATTCTTTTAGCGTTGTAATGTTTTCAAATGTAACCTCTAACTCATTGCTGAAGCTATAAGTGAACAAAGGGTTGATGCCTGAATAAAAGGCATATGGTGAGTCGCCAAAAAACAGTTTATCGAATTTGAAATTCAGCGCAGCACGCCATGACTTGGCATTTACCAGGGCGGGTCCCGTGCTAAGTGATAGCACACCAAGATTAAAGTTACTATCCACGCTGTCGCCGACGTGGCTTTTATTGTATGCCGTACCTTGTGTAAGCCATTCAAAATCGATCATTCCACCACCAATGTTTAAAGGTTTGCTGGCGCGTGATCGATTTGAGAAAGAAAATAAAAATTGAGTTCCGGCACCGCTTCTTTCTGTACTAGAGGCATCCTCTAATTCTTTTGCAATTATATTAGCGGGGCCTAAGTTAATGTTTGAATCTGTAAATAAGCCTGCAGAAAGATAAATAGATGATTTACTGCGCTCGGTGGAGTCTTTGACGTCACCACTTAACTGAGCTAAGTAAGCCGTGATAGTTAATTTAACGGCTTCAGGTGTATCGGCATTATTTAAAACCTTGGTTAATTCAGCTTTAGCTTCTTCATAGCGACGAGTTAAGTGATATGACACCGCAAGCTCCAGGCGGGCTCGGTTTAAATCTGGCTGATTGCTTAAAATAGTCTCAAAAATCTCAATTGAGCGAAACAAATCACCATCTTCGCGATATTGCATTGCTTCTTCAAAGAGTGCTTCTGGGTCAATAGTCTCTGCAGCGAAACTTTGTTGTGTCATCAGGCATGCGCATATGCAGGCTGAGCCGATTATATTTTTTAACATTTGAGTTTTCCCTGGGTGCTGAGAGTATATTTTCCGCGATATTGCCGCCTTTCACGAGGTATTTCAAGCAAAACTATCATTAGAAAGCCATCTGGATAGATGGGGAGGGGTAAGATAGTCAGTAGAATTATAAATTCTTAAATACGTTTTTTGCTAACTAGGTTAGTATTAGGCAGACAACTATTACAAATTGAATTAAAGCTATACAGTGAATTTTCCCATTATTTTTCAGATACTAAGGCATATTACAAAAGCTCGGCAAGCATTTGTAATTTGCTGTTCGATGATACTACTAAGTCCTCCTGTTACAGGCGCCTCAGGGTTGTTTGGTTATCAAGAAAATATAAGAACAAATTTAAGCTTATTTCCGCAGTGGTTGTCTGTTCTAGAGCGAAATATTACACAATATACTCCTGATGGAAACTGTGAGACTAATCGACTAGATCAATGTCACCTTAAAAAATGGCAAAATTTTCTAACGCGTATTCAGTCATTGCCGCAACGGGAGCAGTTGATTGCAGTAAATCAATTTGCAAATGAACATGAATATATACTCGATATCGAAAATTACGGTATTGATGATTACTGGGCAACGCCCAAAGAGTTTTTATACAATAATGGTGATTGTGAGGATTATGCAATCATTAAAATGTTGTCGTTAAAAAAACTGGGTTTTGATATGAGAAAAATACGTCTGGTTGTACTACAGGATACAAACTTACGTACGCCGCATGCCGTGTTAGCGGTTGAATCGCCGGGTGATACTTTAATAATGGATAATCAGGTTGATGAAGTGATTTCTCACAAATATATAATGCACTATATACCCGTGTATGCCGTAAATGAAAAAAAGTGGTGGATGTTTTTGCCGCAGTAATAATGGTCTAATAAACTCAAAATGACAATTTCAAGCGTAAATAAAAGTGAAGCTTCAATCTCGAGAGCAACGCCTTTTGTCTCGAGTATTTTAATGCTCGTATTTTTAGCGGTTAGTTTGTGGCTAATCATTCAATATGTAGACAATGAACGTAATCGTGATTTAGCAAATTGGCAATCAAGGTTGGCATTGTTAGCTGAAATACGCGCGAAAAATATAGAAAGTTGGGTTGAAGGTAGAATTGAAGAACTAAACTATCTTGCGAGCAATTCAAGCCTAAGATTGTTCCTGTCGCAACAAGAGGATAAAAAATCGATCGATAATTCTATTATGTCTGCACAACAAGGACACATAAGAAATTTAATTAGTATGAGTGCGGTACAATTTAATTTAAGCGATTTTTCAAAAAATAAAAAACAATTAAATTTAAATAAGCAAAGTAATTATGGGCTAGCAGTTTTAGGAATGGATCAGCAATTACTTATGTCAACTAAAGGCTTCCCAGTCGACTTGGCCAGGCATGAGGAGGTTTTGAAAAAAACGTATGAATCAGCAAGAACACAAATTATAGATTTATATAGTGCAAAACATCATATGCCTGTTTATGGCTATGTGGCACCGGTTTTTAAAATTCAAGATACAAATAAAAAAACACCAGTTGGCGCGGTTATGGTCCTGCTTGATCCACGAGATGAATTATATGGTTTATTGCTTAACAGGCAAAGTGCAACTAAAACGGATGAGTCTATTTTAGTGAGGCAGTCAGGCCCCAGCATTGTCTATGTTAGTCCTATTAATAATGAAATTAAGTTGTTTCATCAATTGCCAGATAATAATAATTTACTGGCGTCATCGAATGCATATCATAACCCAGGTAGTTTTTTAGAAATGAAAGATTATCGTGGAGATAAAGTTCTAATTACGGCAAGAAAAGTAAAAGGTACGCCATGGCGATTGATTCAGAAAATATCCGCAGATGAAGCGTTAGAAGAATCAAATAATCATCAGAGTTTTTTACTTACAACATTTACAATATTTGTTTTATTTGTTTCGGCACTATTTATAGCTATATGGAAGCATGCAACAAGTGTTAGATTAAAAGAGCTTAGTGATGTACTGGAGGAAAGAACCATTCTGCTGGATGCAGTAACAGATAATATTCAAGAAAATATTGTTTTAACAGATAAAGAATCAAAAATAATTTTCATTAATCCGTCGTTTGCAAAAATGTTTTCTTTGCAGCTTGAAGAGTTAAAAGCAAAGCATTTATCCAGTGTGCTAGGTATAGATACTGCTCGTCAGTTAGAAAAAGCGGCGTGCAGTGAAGATGGTGTATGTGTGTTGCCATTAAATGTAAATAATAATATACATACGTATCATATTACATCTACGAAGTTAGCATTCGGGGAGCATGAAAATGCATGTTTATATGTGCTGCACGACATTAGTGAATTAAAGCGAGAGCAAGAAAAGCGCGAAAAGTTAGGCCGTGGAATAATAAACACATTGGTTAAAACAGTAGATTTGCATGATCCATATTGTGCCAATCATTCAGAACGCACCCGTGAGGTGGCTCTGGAAATTGGCAAGGCACTAAGCTTGCCGGAAGATAGTTTGGACTCACTGGGTATGGCGGCATTACTTGCGAATATTGGTAAGTTGTTTATTCCGAAATCTGTGCTGACAAAAATGGAGCCATTATCAGCAGAAGAATCTAAGCAAATGCGCATGCATATTGATTATGCCGTAGATATATTGTCAGGGCTCGAGTTTAACGGCCCTGTTGTTGAAATTATTGCGCAGAAAAATGAAAGAATGGATGGCAGTGGTTATCCTAAAGGGTTGCCTGGAGAGCAAATTTTAATTGAATCGAGAATTTTAGCGGTAGCAAATGCATTCGTTGCTATGGCTAGTTCACGTGCCTATCGAGAGGGCCGTGAGGTTTCTGATGTAGTTAATGTGTTGCTTGAGCAATCAGAGTCTGAATATGATCGACACATTGTGGCGGCCCTGTTTCATATTGCAGAGAATAAATCCAACTGGAATACCTGGAAGAGCGTGAGGTAGTTGATCAAAGGGTATATAAGTATATTAGAGCTTAATGTTTGTATTTTTGTGTAATGAAAGACATTATGCGCCCTAGTAATGATGGGTGAGACCATTAAATAAATGTTAGAAGTCAGGAGTTTGTGACAGATATGTATGAATCGTTTTACGGGCTCAAGGAAAAGCCATTTACTTTATTACCTGATCCAGAATATCTATATCTGAGTCCTAAGCACCAGCGCGCCTTAACTTTACTTGAATACGGCATGATGAATCAGGCCGGATTCAGTGTTATTTGCGGTGATACAGGTGCGGGTAAAACAACCTTGATTCGTCGCCTACTGTCTGAATTAGAAGACAATACAACAGTGGGTTTGATTACAAATACGCATGAATCGTTTGGCGAGTTATTGAGCTGGGTGCTCATGGCATTTGGTCTGGATGGAGAAGGTAAAAGTAAATCGCAAATGCACCAGATGTTTATTGCCTTTTTAATCGAGCAATACGCACAAAATAAACACAGTGTGCTAATCGTTGATGAAGCACAAAATATGAAAGCCGATACTCTGGAAGAGTTACGCATGTTATCTAACATTAATTCTGATAAAGATCAGGTGCTTCAAGTCATCTTGGCGGGCCAGCCAGCATTGCGAGAAACCTTGCGTAAACCAGAATTGATGCAGTTTGCGCAGCGCATTGCCGTTGACTATTATCTGGAGGCATTAAGCGAAGAAGAAACCAAGGCCTATATTCAACATCGTCTTCACGTGGCTGGTTCTGATACAGAAATTTTTACAGATGATGCCTGCAGGGCGATTTATAAATACAGCGGTGGAACACCAAGATTAATTAACTTATTGAGTGATACAGCGCTGGTATATGGTTTTGCCGAGCAAAATAAGCTAATTGAAGCGCAGCTAGTGCACGACGTGGTTCGAGAGCAGCATAGTAATAGCATTATCCCAACATTTAACACGACACAAGCTCATGCGACCGATAACATGCCGCCGGTACAAGTTGAGGCAGCTAAACCAGTTGAGCAACCAGCAGTAGTAGAAACACAGGCTTCAATAGCAGAAACGCCTATTGAGCCGGTACATGAGGCGCCACCTATAAAGAAGGCAGAAACGCTTGCAGAAAAGCAGTTGGCTCAAGGGGAGGACCGTATTATGGCTGGTCTGGCGCAGCGAGCAGTCGATGCAGTGCATGGTGCTGATGAAAACCCGGCTGCTACAGCATCTGCTGAAGTAAGTGCAGATGAGAAAACAGCTAAGCCAGTTAATGATGTAGAAAATACAGCGCCAAAGCAAGAAGAGAAGAGTGCCGATATAGAGAGTCAGGATGACGTAGCGCCTTATCTGACTGGTCGCCAACAACGAGATGATGACCAGTACCATCCAATCGTACATATTGAAGAGCCAGCCAAAAAAGGTGTGAGTGGTCTGCTTGTTGGCATAGTTAGCGGAATGTTTGTTGCCTCGCTTATGATGATGGTATTTGCCTGGATTGTGCTTAATGATAAAACAGAACCCGCTTCACAAGCACCTGATACATCGATAGAACAAACCTCAAAAAAAGAAGCAGATCGCTTGATTCTTCAGGCGATGCAAAAAGAACGTGATGCCGCCCTGGCAGCAACCCGTGCGCTTGAGCATGAGCGTGATGCAGCCTTAGTGGCGGCTAAAGCACAGGAACAAATGCGTGCGGCGGAGTTACGCGCAGCTGAAATTCTTGCACAGCAGGAGAAAAAAGCCGAGGCGAAGCTACGTGAGGCACAGGCCAGAATGAGACAGGCTGAAAGCGCTGAAGCTAAAGCACGAGAGAGAGAACGGGCTTTAAAATTAAAAGCCCAGCAACTAGCAGAAAAACAAGAAGCTCAGCGTTTAGAGGCTTTAAAAATTGAGCGTAAGAAAATAGAAGCACAAGCACAGAAACGAGTGGAATCGGTAAGGGTAAAACAACGAGCAGTTGTTGCAAAACCTGAACAGACGCCCGATATAGTTTCAGAGAAAGTGGTAAAAAAGGTTGAGACGCAAGATAGCAAATCATTTTCGTCTAACCCGTGCAATAGTCCATCAGCAAAGTTTCTATCTACCTGTAAACGCTAATGGCTAGATAGCGATTGATTGAAAGAATGGAAGCACGACTGTGTAATGCAAATCAGTCAAAATGTAAAAATTTGTAAATCATTCTATTTTGAATGGGTTACAAGTACTTAATTAAACAAAGGAGTGTTAAATGAGCGCTAGGTATAGTGTTATTGTTATTCTTGTCGTCGCATTTTTATTAACGATAAATAGCCTTTGGCTTTCACAATCGGAAGATTCGAGCTGCAATAATTGTGAAGAGTCTTATTAGTTAGCCTGCTATATCACAACAAAATTTCATAAACTTAAATAAAGTCTTATTCTCACAATTGATCTACAATTAATCATAGTTGACGAACAATTGTGAATGAGACCCAAAATGCTGTCATATAAATCATCTGAAAATATCCATCTGCATTGGCGTAGAACAAAAATAATCGCAACACTTGGCCCTACAAGTAAAAGTGAAGCTAAAGTGGCGCAGCTTATTGATGCCGGTGTTAATGTCTTTCGATTAAACATGTCTCACGGAACGCACGACGAACATCGTGAGATGGCGATGCGGATTCGAAAAATATCAGGACGAAAAAAACAACATGTAGCGATATTGATGGATTTATGCGGCCCCAAAATTCGTGTAGGAAATTTTGAAAATGAAAGTATTGAAATTGTTGCAGGCGAAGAGGTCACTGTAAGTTGTACTGCCGTAACAGGAAAAACCGGCTTAATACCATCGCAATATAAAAGCTTATATAAAGATGTAAAGCGTGGAGACAGGATACTGTTGGATGACGGTAAATTAGAGTTACTTGTAAAGTCTATTAAAGATAAAGATGTAAAGTGTAAAGTTATCTATGGTGGCGTGTTAAAAAATAAGAAAGGTTTGAACCTGCCGGATTCAAAAATATCTACAACCAGCTTTACAAGCAAAGATAAAAGAGACGCGAAGTTGGCAATAGAACTAGATGCCGATTTTTTAGCCTTAAGCTTTGTGCGGGATGAAAAGTGCCTTAAAACACTAAAGCGGTTTGTGCTAGGTGCGGGTGGAAATATACCTGTTATAGCTAAGATAGAAAAACCAGAAGCGATAAAATGGATTGATAATATTTTGATGGAAGCAGACGGTATTATGGTGGCGCGAGGTGATTTGGGAATAGAAATGCCAGCACAACAAGTGCCATTAATTCAAAAAGATTTAATTAATAAAGCGCGGCTACATGGTAAGCCAGTTATTGTTGCGACACAAATGCTGGAATCAATGATTAGCAGTTCAAAAGCGACACGAGCTGAAGTGGGCGATGTTGCAACGGCAGCATTATCAAGCGCAGATGCAGTTATGTTATCAGCAGAAACAGCAAGTGGTGAATATCCCATACTTGCCGTGAATATGATGAATAATATTTTAAGGGAAATGGAAGCTTATCAATATCATCATGGAAAGTTTGGTGAGACAGAATTTGATGAATGTTCTGATGATATCGTACTGGATAGAAAGGCGGTTGCTAAGGCGGTTAAGTCATTAGCGGATGAGCTAAAACTGCAAGGTATTCTTGTACCAACCAGAAGTGGTTCGACCGCGAGAGTGTTATCTGCAGATAGGCCTGGTGCTCCCTTGATTGGTATCAGCAGTAACAAATCTGTTTGTCGACGACTAGCCTTGAACTGGGGTGTTGTGCCGTTACATATAGAAGAAGAAGTTACCAATGATTGGCGAGGCTTGTGTGACAAAGTCTGTGACATGTGCAAAATATCAAAAGCAGGTAATCGTGTTTTATTAGTGTCAGGATTTAGTGATGACCCAGAACTAAATGAACCGGTTATGAAACTAATGAATACAAAAAAATAAGCTTAAAAAATTCTCGCTATCGAGTGTTGTAAGGTTACTAATCGCGTATTCTTAATAGCGTATATTATGGCATCTGAGAAAGGCTGTTTACTTGAACGCATCAGCTAAAATTAGATCAAGCAGCCAGCCATGGTTGAAGTTTGTTAGCATTACACGCATTAATTATATGCAAGCTATAGACATAGTGATGAAATATAAACGTGTAAGGTTGGATAAAGCCTGGTTTACACGTTTATATGACTTCAAGGCCATTATTCTAAAAATTCAAGGCCTACACCATCGTCCTCATGGCGAACAACCTTGGCGCGATTAGTCGGCGGCTCTTCACCGTCTCCGAGTTGATTTTTAAGTCGAACCGTTACTTCAGTGCCCAGTGGTGGTAGCTCTTCTACTTCGTCTAGAAATAAATACAGCCCTCCGTCACTAATGTTACGTGTACGTACATTTATTAATCCCTTACCAGGGAGAGTAAGCTCAATTTCTACGATGAGCCCGATGCGTAGGTGTTTTCTATTTTCAGTCGACATATTTCTTTAATAGTTTTTATACAGACTTATTGATAATAGCTGTCAATTTGCATTTTGCACAGTATTAAGTATCTCGGTAATATCTTTTAACCATAGTTCGAAAGTGGGCTTTAGTTCGGGCGTTTTGAACATATCGAGAAAGACAGCCGGGTTTGCACTGGTAAGAATCGTGTTGTCTCCCTCCGCATATATAGCAACTTTTAGAGGAAGATAAGGAATAATTTGTGGATATTGCCTGGCTAGCTGCTGAATTTGTTTACCCTTGCCGAAAAATACGACCCGATACTTGTCCGTTTTGTAGCCTTTAGCATTAAGTCCTACATCAACACGTTGTATGCGACTCAGTGTGTAGCCTTTACTGCGAATTGCATCTTGCAGAGTCGCCATTGCTTCAGGGAACGCCTCGCTAGACCTAACCATAATCATTTCACCCGTAACAACGGCATACGAGTTCATAGAGATTAATGTGCACAGAAGGGGGATGAGCAGTTTTAGTTTCACAGGCTGGCATCCTCCAGAATATTGGTATAAACCTCATACATTTTATCGCAGGACTCATCCAGTTCATTATTGTTAAATAGCTGGCTTAAATGCTTGGGGTTAATACTCATCATCTGCACAGATCCATTATCCTCTGTTACGGTAATACGACAGGGTAAAAACATACCTACTCTAGGATCTATTTTTAAGGCGTCATAAAGAAAATTAAAGTTGCAGAAGTAAATAATAGTTTGCCGGTTACCCTTGATTTGCTCAACATTAAACCCCTCGGTTAGTGCCTGATCACGAATATGAATAAAGTTTGAGCCGGTTATTGAGCGTTTGATGTTATTTATTGTTTCCTCATAGGAATAAGGTGATTCGACGATCAGGCTGGCTGGCTCTTCGTCATAGAGAGGCTGCCTTTTTAAATCATTCTGTTGAAAGCTGCGAATATAGCTGACAATATTATTAACCTGCTGAGTATTAAGGCCAAGCTGTTCAGCAGAAGGCATTATTGAATTAACGCGCTTTTGCACAATCATATGGCGCATCATATGGTCTGGCATGGCATTAAGTAAGCCCTGATTATTTAATGCAGGTGCAGTGACAGGTACATTTGTTGGGCGAGAAAAGTGCATGCCTGTGCCATGACCGCCGCTGGCATGTTCGCCATGACAACTTGCACAGTAACGGGCAAATAATTGTTTGCCTGCGATGGCATCCCCCTTAATTCTGCTGTCAGGCCAGTTACGAGCGGGTGTTTCTCGCCATTGCCCAATAAATGCAATAATGGCATCGATGTCGCTTTCAGGCATCCAGTAAAAAGATGGCATGATACGCCCCGGGCGACCCAGTCGGATTGTCTGTTTTAAGTATTGATTGGAAGCAGATTGAAGAAACGTCTGTGAGGAGAGTTGCGCGCCCATTCCCCCCGTTCCTTCAGTGCCATGACAAATAGCACAGTTCTGCTCATATAAGGCTTCGCCCCGTGTATTAGCAGGGGTCGAGAAAGAATGTGAGCTGAAGGTTAACAGTAGGCTCGTTAACAGTATTCTATATAGTTTGCTTAAGTGCATAGGCAGTATCATACCTGTAAATGTAGCCATTTTATTGAATCAGATCAAATCAAATTAGTATTGATAATACGCCTGGAGTCGTGCAGATAAATTTATGGCCGTAAATTTAAGCGTCAGAAATCTCGCCCCAGGCTTTTTTCAGGCGTTTCGCAGAAACGGGTGTGAGTGTTTTTATTTCCTGCGCAAATAAAGATATACGGTATTCTTCTAACATCCAGCGGTATGCCTCTAACTGGCTGGAGTGTTGATGCTGTTTATCAAGTGCGTCAGCACGTTTTTTATAGTCTGCCCATAGTGAGGAAATTTCCAGGCGTGCTTTGCGGTCACGCGCCGGGTTATCTTGTATTTTTTCCAGACGTTTTTCCACCGCTCTTAAGTATCGTCCCAGCTGAATATAGTTTTCTTGTTTGGTAGTAGCTATAAAGTTTTTGTGCAGTAAGTGGTTTAACTGATCCTGTACATCTGACATTGCATCCAGCCAATGTAATGGAGGACGCTTTAACTGTTTTTGTAATCGTTGATAAATATCCAGAATATCAGATAGTTGTTTGCGCATAATCTGGAGTGTTTCCAGCATGTCGGCACGATTTTCATCAAGTATAGATTTAAATTCAGTAGATGATGCTGGTTTGTATTGTGTAAACAACTGATCGATAAGACGTTGAATAAGTTGTGACTTAAGTTGTTCACAGCTACCAATACTCGTGTACTTAAGGCACAGATTTTGAGTGTTCTTTAAACTGGCCTTAAGCGTTCTAATTTGCGCTGAAAGTGCGTTAATAAAAAGCTGTCGCAAGCCCTGGTAATGTTTGTCGCGGGCAAGATCTGCTGAGTTTATGATGCGAACATTAACTTGTGAGCCATCAGCAACCAGTACAGGGTATGCCTTTATAACAATGCCGTGATTGTTTATTTCTATTTCTCTGGGGAGTTGGTCTAAGATAATAGCGTCGACATTATCCTGTTCTAATTTGTGTGTTTGTTTTTTGTTAGAATTGGTATCAATGAAATCCGAAAATTCTTTTTGTAGTGCAGCTAAGTTACGGCTCTCTTTTAAAGTTTTTCCAGTATTGGAAATAACACGATAATTAAAAAACAAATAATCAGGTAAGTTGCTTTCGTTCCATGCATCATATGGGATATCAGTACCCGTCATTTTTCTTAAATGAGTAGACATAGCATTGACGAGTGT
>Ga0316208_1003325_pt1 | contig 11728 bp, 8 predicted proteins | sample 3monopyrite_MG_FD_204944 | JGI IMG/M metagenome (GOLD analysis project Ga0316208, IMG submission 204944) | Microbial mat bacterial communities from mineral coupon in-situ incubated in ocean water Damariscotta River, Maine, United States -... | ecosystem: Environmental > Aquatic > Marine > Coastal... | reverse complement strand
GGATGCGGATTTGATTATCCGCCGTGTCGAACGATATGCCGCGGCTGCTCGTCATTCAGTGGAATCATCTGGAGCGATTTTATCCGCAGAGGAAATGAGTCGCCCCGACATGTTGTCGGTGGAGGTTCCTTGTCCGAGCCTGAACCATTTTGATCAGTTTTTACCCTCGTCATCTGAAGGAGATCATGACCATGAGCGTCTCGAAGAAAACCAAAAGCGATCCGAAGCTGCTGCTGTTAAAGAGCAACCTGAAGCAGTTAAGATTACCAACAATGAATGCGGAGTTCGAGAAACTGGCTCGCGAGGCAGCCAGCTCGAATCAAACATTCGAGCAATACCTGTTACAGTTAAGCGAACCGGATCAAACAGGCTCAGTTCCCGATGGAAAAGGGCTTGGAGGATTACGATTTCTCAGCGATCAAATCGATCAGCAAACAGAAAGTATTGGAACTGTCCCGTTGCGAATGGGTACGTCAAGGTTCCAATGTTTGTCTGCTTGGGCAGCCGGGAACTGGGAAAACGCATTTATCGATTGGATTGAAGTTGTCGTATCATTTTACATGAGAGTTTCTCAATGAATAAAAGCAACATAGCAACTAAAGCGATCATAGCAAACCAGCCCTGCTGGGATTATCAGCCTGTCGCGAAGGAATCAAAACGAAATTCTTCACCGCAGCTTCACTGGTAACTCAGTTAGAAGAAGCTCAGAAACAGTACATGCTGGATCGATTCCTGAAGAGACTCGACAAAATCGATTTGCTGATCGTTGATGAATTAGGTTACTTGTCGTTCAGCCGCGCCGGAACAGAATTGTTGTTCCAGGTCTTTGCAGATCGTTACGAACGCCGCAGTTTATTGATCACCAGCAACCTGGCATTTAGCAACTGGGGCCAGATCTTTCAGGGCGAACGCATGACAGCTGCGTTATTGGATCGATTAACTCATCATTGTTCAATCTTTGAGATGAATGGCGAAAGCTACCGGTTTAAAGAGTCGATAAAACAGAGTCAGAGCGATCAATCGCTGCAGGCAAAAGCGAAGTAAAAACCGCTCGTTATCTACGTCGTGTGTAACGCAGAATATTCTGCTCTGCAAGAAACCCTCAGTGTCCACCCACTGAACAGTTCAATCCCAGGTGGGTCCACTTTCGACGCGCAAGTGGTCCCCTTTTACACGCACATCTCCATGAGTTTCTCAGCAGCTGCAAGATCAGCCTGCGGGGACTCCCACGGATAAACTTTCTCTCGGAAGAAGAGACGGGCACGGTAGAGGTGGATGTTAGCCATGTGCAGCCGCATCGGGCCGCGTTCAGCAATGCCCCACGCTTCATCTAATTCGGCTCGCGCGCTGGCGGGGTCGCCTTTTAGGAAATGCAGCCAAGCCGTAGAAAGAAGGACCGGTGGCAGGAAGGTTGCATCACCGCTTTTGCGTGCCGACTGTAAGACTTGGCTGTGGTTCGCAGGAAAGGCTTGATTGGTTTGTTGCTTGAGCATTTTATGCAGTGGCGTTTGGCGTCCTGTAATTGGTAGCTTTCGCCAGCGGATTCCAGTATGTGACAGCGGTGCGTTAAGCGATCCAGAGTCGCTCCGGTAAGGCGTTCGCTACCGAGGACTTCGGGCCAGTTGAGACTCACAAATCAAACAGACTGCACTGTCAAAATGGGAGATTCGTAGTGACGATCAAACTCATTCGTTCACCCTCGCAAGAATCTCCCTGCAACCAGCGCTACACTTTTTGCCCGCCCGGCGCTACGTTTTCTGACCGTTGTTTACAAAGGTATGAGTTTGTGGAATAGTAATCGGCTGAGTTGGGAGAATTGAAAGTCGCGTATGTGCCGAACAGTTCTGCAAATTCAGGTCGGCTGAGTTTTTTGACCCTACGGCCTTCAGTTCAGGTTTCAATCCGCTTTCAGTTCTCTTCGAACAGCGCCGGATTTTTCCGTGTGCGGTAGAGAAACGCATCGGAAGTGAGTAAGGAAACGAGCAGTGCTTTCATGCTGCCGCTACTGTCCTTGTAAGCGTGATACGCATCCTGGAGAACGGGTACATCATTGAGGTTTTCGTTGCGGCCCATCCAGAAACGGAAGGCGTGGCGGACGAAGACCTGTTCGGCACGTTTGCTTTCCGCGAGCTTCCGAATCATTTCGATGGCGTTGGCGACTTTTCCATCAAGTGTGGGATCGCCGGAATCGATGATCTCGCCCGTGGTATTGACGGGTTTGTCGAGTTCCAATTCCCGATACAGCCCCGCGTGGTTGTACATTTCAAACGGCAGGCCGAGCGGATCCATCTTCTGATGACACGTCCAGCAATAGGTTTTCCTGGTGACCCGCATGCGGTCACGCAACGTATTGTGTGGTTCATCTGGTAACATTGCATCGACGGTAATTGGCACGTCGGGAATTCCGCCGCCCAGCAATCGTTCACGAATCCATCTGCCACGCAGGATGGCGTGATTGTCCATAGCATCGGAGTGCGAAACGAGCCAGCTAGGATGGGACAGGATGCCCAGGCGTTGATCTTTTGGCACCGTGGCCAGGATACGCTCTGGTTTCATGGATCCATTGCCGAAGCTGCGCCGACTCACACGTGCATAAATATTCGGCCCTGCCAGTTTTGCCTGGCTCACCCTGTGATTGACGTTTGGTTGTCTCCTCTTCTGTTTCTTTGAATTCGGCGGTTTCTTTCCCGGGTTGGCCTTCTTCCAGGCTTCCAGTTCGGCCGCCTTTTTCTTTGCTGCCTCGGCTGCCACTTTCTTCGCAGCCGCCACGGATGCTGCAACCTCTTCCTTCGATCGCTGCTTTCCGAAATAGACATTGTCAGATCTAGTGGCGACGACTTTGTCCGTCGTCAGCAACTGCTTAAAGACGTCTCGGTCTTCCTGCAGGATGAGTTCGATCAGGCGATCAGTGCTCGCGGTGGCGTCGAACATGGCGCGGTAGTGGGATGTTCCCCTGTTGCTCGCCCCCGTATCCGCCAGCGCTTTCGAGTCCTTGCAGATGTAACCACCACGATCATAGTCGAAGTATTCGCGGAAGAATCGCAGAATGCGTGGCTTTCGTATGCTGTCGTCGGCCAGCATACGCTCGACTTCGCGTTTGACATCGGCCTTGGACCGCATACGACCTTCGACGATTGCCTTTCGCAGTTCTTTGTCAGGCTTGATGTATCGCAGCGCATGATTGACCGCCAGACCCAGTTCCCAGTCCTGGAGCATCACACGACCCTGCTGAACCGGTTTGCCGTTCTCAACTAGTTCCGGTCTGAAGAGAGCATCGCGATCGAGGAAGATGGATGACAGACCGAGGACCGCACCATTTTTCTTGCCGAGTTTCTCAATGGATTGTTTGACGACCGTCAGGTATTCGTTCGATTCCTTCTTACTCGGCGGCCGGAAAGTGAGCGCTTCGAAAAGATAGTCCACCGCAGCCCGCAAACGCTCGTCGGTGATGTCCTCTTCATGCATGAGGTCGTAAACTGGCGTTAACGGACGCATGACCTTTGTGCTGTAGACCAGACTTGTGGGCAGTCCGCGAATGTCACCCTTCATCTTGTCTGCAATTGATTTGGGATGGTCCGTAATCTGATACGGCTTGGCAATGCTCAGCGGACCGTCAGCCATGTAGCGAATGATGTCCGCGGCAACCCCCATTATTTGTGTGGATTCAGCGCTGTTGACTGTGTAGAAGTTATGGTAGTTTTCCAAACCATGATCGCGAGCCGACGACAGGACGACAGGTATGCTCTTGACCGCTGTAGCATAGGCAACCGTCCCGCCCTGCCAACGGATGATGCGATCCGTACCGAAATAGAGCTTGAGTTCACCGCCGTGGTTGGTGGGAACAACATCGCCATGAGTTCGCAGGCCCGGCTTTGATGGATTGAAATCTGGTTCCCTGTTGATCAATTCGTTCAGACGCGTAATGTGTTCCTGTGGTGTCACACGCCAGATACGTGCCGGAGATGATGTCGGTGTGAGTTTAATGCTGTCTGGCAGCTTGCCGAATAGCAGATCATGATCGACAAAGTTGCCCTTGTTCGGATCGAGATGGGCATGGAACCCGCCCTTGTCGCGCATGACACGAGACAGTTCACCGACGATCCAGTCTGAAAACTGCAACCGATCCACAACCTTGGGTTGATTCTCATCTTTGGGCGGCATCTCCTTTAAGGTGACCTGCCCCCACACTGCTTCCCAAGTGCCAGCATTCACTTCATTAACGGTTCCCAGATTATGGAGCGACAGATTGCCCTCAGGTTCTGTCTCGTCATGACAGGCCACACAGTGGGTGGCAAGAAACGGTTTAGCAAATTGAGTGAAGTCTTTGTTGACCTTCTGGCCTGGCGTGTAGGTATCGGCAATAGCAACGGACATCACATTCCACGAAATTATTATTGCCAGAAAACTCATGATCTTGTTCATGTCATTATTTCTTTCAGCGGGCCAGTAGCGGTATCGTACTTCCTGGCCAGTTTGTCGCTCATGTTAAAGCGATCAACGTTCTGGCCGGCGGCACGCAGGAGCGTCGTGAACAACGCGTTAATGGGTCGCTTGCGGTTCAGTTGGGTGAAGCAACCGGTCTTCAATGTGCCGTCGAAGTTCCCCAGCAACATGACCGGCCAGTTGGCACCGTTGGTGTGCTGTTTGTCCGCGTTGTTACTGGTATAAACGATCAGAGTGTGGTCCATCATGGTGCCACTGCCTTCAGGCACGCTCTCGAGCGCTTCCATAATCCTCACCAGCATACGACTGTTGTATTGACGAATCTTGATCCAGATCGGATTGTCTGGCTGCTTCATGTGTCCAAGGTTATGTCCTTGCTTCTCGATACCCAGCCCCTTCCATGCACCGAAGATTTCGCCACGACCTGACCCGATGGTCAAAGTATTGGTGATACCCGACGTGAGCGCTGAGATGCCGAGGTCCAGTAGAACATCGTGCCAATCGGTTTCAAACTCCGGCTTGGTGTATCGCTCGTCCACCTTCGGTGCAAACTTGCGAAGGTGATCGGAAACCGTGTCAAGTCGATCGGATAGGCCGTTGACATCCTCGAATCCCTGGACGTATTGGTTGTAGCGTTGCCGATCTGCGGTCGGCAACGATCGTCCCTTTGCGGCAGCCAACTTTTCAATCTGATTCAACACATTCGATTTCGCTTCATGCTGGAGTCGAATATCGCCTGTTGAGATGCCACCATAGAGCATTTGATAAAGATGATTCGGATTTGAATGCATGAAGATCGGCTGCCCAGCGCCGCTGGCCGACAGCGTCGCAATCGTGGGCTTGGTCGTCATGTTCTCAATGGAGTCCATTCCGATGCACAGATGGGGCAGAAGTGTCTTCGGCAGGACCTTGCTGAGTTCGTAATCAATTGTCGATGCACTGGGCGGCACACCGTCACTGCCGCGATAGCCGCCGAGCGCGCCGAAGAAGGCGCTGTGCGAAGGACTGGTGTGCATACCGTGCAGGCCGCTAATGATGTGCAGTCGCTCCTTATAAGGTTCGAGGGCTTTGATGGGCTCAGGAAGTTTGGCTTTCGCTAGCAAGCTGCTGTTGCTCATCCCCGCCGGAATACAGGTCTCCGGATCGAAGCCCTGGTTCTGCATGAAGAAAATTACACGCTTTGGAATCGTGTTACTGGTAGGCGATGCCATGATATGTTTCGGAAGAAGCGAAGAGGTACATGCGGCACCGACGCCGACCGCCATTCTTTGGAGCATGTTTCTACGGTTGAGCATGATGAACCTTTCAATAAGATTGACGCTTAACGTCTGTGACTATGTGTATCTACCACTCATCCCACCGCAGGCAGAGGAGATCGCAGCGGGAGGCGATTGTGAGGTAATATGTGGCACAGTGGGAAGTAGTAGATCCCTGAGGTCAAGCGTCTATTCTACTCGAATTAGGGAGCCATTACAATTGAACTTACAAGCAAATTGTTATAAAGACGCTTTGATCTCGCAATATTGCGAGAGTCTCAATAACGACCTGCATATCGCTCTCCGGTATGATGGATCGGGTGGACTCTGAAAATAATTTTTAACATGGCAGGGAGTGCTTTCACGGATGAAGAATGTTAAATGACTGTCGTCTCAACCCCTTTTGAATACAATCCGAACAAGCAGCCGCCTCCCCATAGCCATATCACATCGGAGCAATCCGTTTGGAGCCGACATCGGTTGTTAAGACGACATGGCTATTAAAGCTCGCTAAAATCAACTGCTGTTTGGCAGCCTGATGTTTCGGGTCGTCCCACAAGTTGTTGTGTTCCCAGGGGTCCGTTTGCAAATCGTAAAGCTCTCCTAAATCCTTGTTGTGATACAGAGATAACTTATACCGGTCGTCGCGATACATGGTCGCGAAACTGCCATCCCCGCCCGTGAATAACGGATCCAGAGCGTCAAAGTATTCACAGCGAACGCTATCACGAAGTTGCACGCCTGTTTGTTCGCCTGTGAGTACCGGGAGCAGGCTCTGCCCCTGATGATAGTCAGGGATGGGAATACCTGTTAAATCGAGTAATGTGGCAGAAAGATCAAGTAATTCCACAAGCCCGGTTGCACGCTGGTTGGCCACAAAGTGTCCCGGCCAGGAGAAAATCAACGGTACTCGTATCAATCCTTCATAAAACCGACATCCTTTTTGTACCAGCCCATGATCTCCCAACGTCTCACCATGGTCTGAAGTGAAAATGATAACAGTATTGTCTTTCTGTCCTGTTGATTCTAATACGTTGAGTATGCGCGCAAACTGATCGTCTATTTGAGCAATCATTGCATAATAAAGTGCCTGAACTTTTTGCAGCTCACTTATTTCCGTTGAGATCGTGACAGGCTGAAAATCAACCTCGGAAAGTAGTTCTTGAGTCGCCTTATCAGACTCCTCAAAATGAGGACCGGGCATAGCGGCAGGGTCGAACATATTCGCATATTTTTCAGGAGGAATAAACGGGGGGTGCGGGTCATAGATGTTGATGTTCAGCAACCAGGGTTGTTGATGATCCTGTTCGATAAATTCGATCGCCCGATCAGATGCCCACTTTGTCTGATGATATTCGGGGGCAACATGCTCTTTACTGTTTCGCATGTCATCGAGGCTCTTCCCCTGAGCGCGCACCCAGTCGGCATAATCGTGTGTTCCTTCAGGCCAATCATCACGCGGAGCATGGCTATGCTGCCAGAGTGTGAACCCATCATCAAGCCGAGGTTCCACGCGATGGCCGGCACTCACTAAATGAAATTTTCCAATCAACCCGCACAGGTAACCACTCTCTGCAATTAACCTGCTGACCAGTGGTGGCCAATCGGGAAAGGTGTCGTTGCCATTTCTGGTATTGTGTAAGCGCGAAGGATACAACCCGCTCATAAAACTCGCCCGGCTGGGAGTACAAATTGGACTTTGGCAATACGCATGTGTAAAGGCCACGCCCTCTTCAACGAGCGAATCAACCACTGGCGTTTTTGCATACGCGTTACCCAGCGCACCAATGGTGTCAAACCGTTGCTGGTCGGTGCAATACCATAAAATATTAGGACGGGTCATGGAATATCTTTCGTCTCTTAGAGATTTTGTGGTTAAAAAACTCTGCAACCTCTGCGTAAGGTATATTTTACTTTGTGCTTGCAGTTTTTTTCTGCACTGGGATTAACCAGTTACGGCAGTACAACAGAAAATACTGATGTGAACACAATTTCTGTACCCAAACCAGTCAACAAAGCGATTTCGATGAGTGTTAACAGATATTTCGGCTGCCATTTTGCCATACATCCTCCAGTTGCGGCAACCATTAATGCTGTTGCCAGCCAGTAATTGAGCCAGCCCTGATCTAACACCAGCACATAACAGCAAAGCAGTACAAAACTACAAACGGCCAGCCAGATGCGCGGCTTGCAGTTTGAGAATATTTTTGTTGACGGTGTTTGACTGACAAGTATTCCCTGCACGACGACAATGCTCATCAATAAGAGAGTTGCAACGATAATATAGAAAGGGAAATCAGGAATCTGAACTGTTGAGCTGGGAACCAGTTCGCTAAATGTATTTTCACTTTGGCTAATGTTCTCATTTAATTTCTCGCCCCGATAAAACACCGGTGCAATAGACAACGCCCGCAAACTATCCCGTACAGAATCAGATTGCATCGCCTGTTCCAGTGCATCTGCCAGCAGGTCAATTCGCTCTTGGGGAGTGCCTTTGGGTGCCCACCAGCATAAAGAGTTACCAACCACTGCATCAATATGCTGTTCGCGAGCCGTTGAAACGTCAGGCAGGGCGGAATGTCTCTCTTCAGATAATACTGCCAAAGCGCGTATCTGCCCATCTCCTCGATAGGCCAGAAATTCTGACAGCGAAAAAATGGTGACATCAATATGACCACCAATGAGCTGCGTGTATCGCTTTTGCCCACCTCCCGATTGCACATAATTAAAATACTCACCACCATAAACCTGTTCTATCTTTTTGGCAGCGAAATGGGAGAGTGCTCCCAAATTCGTTCCAAATTGAACTTCACCAGGATGTGTCTCGGAATGATTCAACAGCTCAGCCAAATTTTTGTAATGGGCGTTATGATGCATGACAACCACCAGGTTAACGTTTCCCGTTTGGGCAATTGGTTCAAAAGCCTCCGGACCGTAATTCACTTTGCCTGAGTATTTCGATGTAATAATACCCTCATGCATACAGAGTATTTTATAACCATCAGCCCGCGCCTGTTTGACATTCCGACTTCCAATCGTACCACTGCCCCCCCCTTGGTTTATGATGATGAAAGGTTGTTTCAACAGCTTGTTCTCGGTGATTGACTTTTGAATAATTCTGGCAAACAGGTCCGTTCCACCTCCCGCAGAAAACGGCACGACAGCCTGAACCGGGCGTTGTGGAAATTGCGTAAGCTCAGATTTATTCGCGAAAAATCCAGTAAACTGAAAGACCATCATGCCAACAATGGTCATCACCGCAACAGTATGCCATAACGTTAAACCGTATCGACTCCAAAATGAGTGAGACTCATCTTCTGCGTTCTCACTCAATATTTCTGAGGAATTAAGAGCAGTCGTCTTTTCGGCATCATCATACATGGTCTCTTTTTTGCTGTCCGATTGTTTGCGGAACCGACGCACAAGCGGCACTATCAGTAATAATGCGGAGACGACGACAAAGAGTAGAGAAATTGGCCGAGTAATGATCGGTAACCAGCTGCCATGCGATGACATCAGACCGGCACACAAGTTTTCTTCAGCAATCGGGCCTAACACAAAACCAATTACGAAGGGTGCCAATGGTATTCGGTTCTGCTCCAGTATTAATCCCAGCAGCCCGAAGCCGAGCATCACCCAGACATCGAACATTCGGTTTGACAACGCAAATGCTCCGGCAATGCAAAAGGTGAGAATAATGGGTAACAAATAAGGACGTGGAAATCGTACCAGTTTTGCCAGAAAACTGACCGATGCAATCATCACCGCAAACATTACCAGATTTGCCAGAAAATAAGTTCCCATGATGGTATGCACGAGTTCGGGATGATCGCTGAACAATCGCGGACCCGGTTGCAAACCGTGTAGCACTAATGCGCCGAGCAAAATGGCATCAATCACACTGCCCGGGATGCCCATCGCCACGAGTGGAATTAAAGCTCCTCCTACAGTCGCATTATTGGCTGCTTCAGAAGCAACAATTCCCTCAGCAGAACCGGAACCAAATTTCTGCGGAGTCTTTGAACGGTTTTTGGCAGCTGAATAAGCAGCCATTGAGCCTATATTTGCACCAATGCCGGGAAGAACTCCAATCGCTGTTCCGATAAACGAAGACCGCAACATATTAACCCATTGGTTTTTCCAATCCGCGAAAGTAAGCAACAACCCACTGTGTGTTACAGAAACACGCGGAATTTTTAGGTCAATATTCGCAATATCGCGCAGTACCTGATTGATCGCAAACATGCCAATTAAAACAGGCAGCAACTTGAAACCACCATTAAGAGGAGTGAGCCCCATTGTGAGTCGCACTTCGCCGGTGGCTGCTGAAATCCCCGGCATGGCTACCAAAATCCCCAATGTTCCAGAAAAGAGTGATCGCGTCAGCGATGCGCCATCAATTGTCGCGATCAACACCAAAGCCATCAATACCAGCGAAAAATATTCAAAAGGCCCCAATTGTGTTGACCAACGGGCAATGGGTGCAGACAAGGTCACTAAAAACACACAGGAAATTAAACCACCCACCAGGGACGCATACATTCCCAGCCCCAGCGCACGACCGGGCTGACCATTTTGCGACATGGGGTAACCATCAAGCGTTGTCATAATTGAGGCAGGCGTGCCGGGCATTCGCAAGAGTGTGCCGGTAATCAGACCACCGCTGATTGATCCCACATACATACTCACTAGCAATGTCATCGCCGGTTGAGGATCGAGCGTAAACGTCAACGGCAACGTGAGTGCGATCAACATGGCACCGGTTAACCCGGGAATAGCACCCACGAAAATACCAAGCGATGTCCCCACAAAAATCAGCGTCAGGCTGAGAGGCGTAAATAATTGAACAACTGTAGTTTGAATCGCATCCATATTTTGTACTGGCGCAGATGACTGCTTGCCCCCTTACTCAACGGAGACCGTTAGATTGTGAATAATTGATTTTTTTTACCACCAAAACTCCAGATCACGAAGGAGAGCTAAGATGATTTAGCGTTGGCTGATTTTCCCCTAAGGTTCCATCATTATTTTTTCGTGCCTTCCTGGCTGGTGACATATCATTATCCTGATGCATTGTTTTTCAAAACAGATAGTGAATATGCCTAATGTAATTTGAGTTGTCTCATCATATCCAGAATATTCAAAGTGATAAAGCCTGGTACTTGAAATTCATTCGCCAGAGTTCAGTTGACCTTCCCCCGATTGTAGTACCAGCCTAAGTGAGAGAATCGGGGTTCATGGGACCGGAAACGCTGCCAACTTGCCGCCGCTTGTCGACTGGGTGAATCAACATTCCCTTCCCGATGAACTCTGGGTTCTGACCGACTTGCCACAAGCCCACACCGGAACTGCTGACCTGGGATTTCATGCGTCTCGCAAGGTGCGTGTCGAAGCCTGGTCTCCCGAACGGCACCGGGAATGGCTGGCTATCGCACGAGCGGCTCTGGATATCAAAGGCTCTGATTTTCGAGCCCGCCATAAACCGACAACCAAAGCCCACGATCTGATCGCCTCCGGAATTCCTCTGACCATGAACGCCGACAGTAGCCCGACCATTGAGCTGGAACGTCGTGGCTTCCCACTGGCCAGACCCACTGATCCTGACTACTGGCTTTCCCATGAATATTGGAAAAAAAGGGGTCAGTACTGCCTATCCGCGGCTCAGTCGAAAGAAAGCTTCACACGGTCCAGCATCGGTTTGGACTTATTCTCGGTCGTGTCAGTCATCCGTAGTTCAAAGCCATAACCGTAGCCGGCGGGCAAGTCGCTCAGATCCGCCTTGGCGGGTGTCTTACAGACGTGCTTTGAGAGCCCCTTGTAGGTAATCGTTCACGCCCCATTATAGCAGTTTTGGGGTTGGTTTGCCTGTGAGTTAGGCGGTGAGGGTCGATTGCAGGTAGTGGTAGGTGTCGATGTTTTGCTGCTCGCTGGTCGCGATAATGCTCAGCATTCGTTCCAGAAACTGACGGCCCGATTCGCTATCGACGCCGAAACTCAGGTTGCGCTTAATGATCGCAGGACGCAGCGCA
>Ga0316208_1003323_pt1 | contig 11736 bp, 9 predicted proteins | sample 3monopyrite_MG_FD_204944 | JGI IMG/M metagenome (GOLD analysis project Ga0316208, IMG submission 204944) | Microbial mat bacterial communities from mineral coupon in-situ incubated in ocean water Damariscotta River, Maine, United States -... | ecosystem: Environmental > Aquatic > Marine > Coastal... | reverse complement strand
GAGACGCAGAGATCACAGAGAAAAAACTCTCGCAAAGACGCGGCGACGCAATGAATCGTCTGCAATTAATTGGAATTCAAACTGCTCATTTAATTTGCTTAAAATATTTTCTTCTTTTCTTTGCGTGAAACTCTTTTTCCTCTACCTCAGTGTTCTCCGTGTCTCCGTGGTTCACATCTTTCTTTTTCGTGGTAATAAGATCCTGCCATTTTTACACAACATTTCATCGATAAGAACTTAACCTTGTTCCGCTGTTTCCAGAAACGGATTTAATCCGATTCGTCTATATGTTTCCATCTGTTTTTTCTCATGTTTCAGCATTTCTTTACGCTGTTTATAATGATGCCGTTCCAGAAAACGCTGGGTTTTGCGAAACAGTCTCACCCACCTCGAAGGCAGTTCTCCCTGACTGCTTCTCAACGCCTGCCTTTGCAGCCGTTTCACACGCTCGGGCGGCAGGGAAGTTAATAATTCATCTTCGAGAGAAAGAAAAAATTGATACGTTCCCTGGTCTCCCTGCCTGGCACAACGTCCAACCAGTTGCCTGTCTATCCGGGCAGAACTGTGCATTTCGGTGGCGATCACGTGTAATCCGCCCGCATTAGCAACTTCTTCAGAGAGTTTGATGTCGGTTCCCCTCCCAGCCATGTTGGTCGCGATTGTGATCGCTGCCTTTTGTCCCGCTCTTGAAATAATGTCTGCTTCTATTTCATGATACCGCGCGTTGAGGATTTCGTGTTCAATCTTCTTTTCTTTGAGTGCCTCGCTAAGCCGTTCCGATGCTGCTACCGAAGGAGTTCCGACCAGAACCGCCCGGTTTTGTGCATGCAGTTCCACCAAGCTTTCGACGATCGCTTCGTACTTGGATTCTTGCGAAACGAACACGCGCGTGGGGCATTTCTTTCGGACACATTGACGATCTGTCGGCACTCGCAGTACGCCTAAACGATATGTTTTGCGTAGTTCCTTTTTTCCATTCCAGGCAGTTCCGGTCATGCCTGCAATATGTTTATATTGTTGAAAGAAACGTTGCACCGTAATACGCGCTGCATCTGTCGTGGGAGACGTGATCGGCAAGTTTTCTTTGGCTTCAATCGCCTGATGCAAGCCGTTTTGCCATTTTCGACCGGGCATTAAACGCCCGGTCGATTCATCCACAATCACCACTTCATCTTCGTGGATGGTGTATTGCCGATCTCGTTGATAGAACAACTGTGCTTCCAGTGAGCGTTCGATATTCTCGTAGATCGTTTCCATATCGATCGACTCCATCAACGGCGGTTTGCCAAGAAGTACCACTTTTCGACAACCAGCATCGGTCAGAAAAACCTGTCTTTTTTTTGTGATTGCGACCAGATCGATTTCGTGATCGAGCCTTTTTGTCGCTCGGGAGCACCAGCGGAATAACGCGATACGCTGAGGTGCTTCCGCCTGTGATGTCCCGATCAATAAAGGTGTTCTTGCATCGTCAATCAACACGCTGTCTGCTTCATCGACAAGAGCGCAAAACTGCCCCCGTTGAACCAGGCTGCCTTCCTGTTCCAAAAAGATTTCTTTCGCATGATCATCAATTTTTTCTGCACCAAGCCGTAATCGATCCCGTAAGAAATCGAACCCCATCTCTTTCGACGTCCCGTACGTAATATCACGAGAATAAGCCTGCCTGCGTTCTTCGTCTTCCATATCAGTGATGATGCAGCCGACCGATAAACCGAGTCGTTCGTAAACAGGTCGCAGTTCGGTGGCATCTCGATCAGCCAGGTAATCATTCACGGTGACAACATGCACGCCTTGCCCGGCTAACGCATAAAGCACCGCAGGCAGCACCGCGGTCAGCGTTTTTCCTTCGCCGGTTTGCATTTCAGCGATGGCATGTTTTCCCATGACCGATGCCCCGTAGATTTGCACATGGTGCATATCAAACCCGTGCGTTCTGCGGATCGAAACGCAGGCGAGAGCAAAGGCTTCATCGCGCACCGAATTAAGTGCTGCTCCATTTTGAACCAGATGCCGCAACTTACGCATCTGCCGCGCCAGTTCTTCGTCACTTAAAGATTGCATCGCGGAAGCCAAACCGAGAACGCGTTTCCCCATCGCAACGTATGTCGAATGAGGATCTCTTGGCGCAACCTTCTCGGCTACATCTTGCTCTATTGCTTCTTGCGTTTCCACGATATTTTGCATGGTACTGCAACGAACGGTTAGATCTCTTAACAGGATCGCAGGATGAGTCACGACTCAGCAAATTTGAGGGTAGCCCGACCACTTTAGTGGTTGGGTGTCGGCAGGTACAAGATGCCGGCGCCATGTGTACTCGATAATATTGGCACTTCCAATAAAAAAAGGAAGCCACATGGCGCGAGCATCTTATTGCGATGCAACCCAACCGCTAAAAGCGGACGGGCTACCCAGTTAGAAAAGTTAATTTTCAGGTTGTGTCTTCACTCGTTTTCGTACATCTGTTTCCAGAACCCCGAATGTTGCTTCGTGTCGTTGGACAGCAGAAGCGAGCAGCGAAACAAGTCGCTTGGCGGTAAAATGATTCAGAATCACTCGTTGTGAAATACGAATCTTATCTGGAGGAGTTCCAACCGGATTCGGATTCAACGCCAAATCGAGAATGACTTCTTCCGGAGTGCTGGAAACCCGACACATATTTGCATAGATTGCTTCAACGCCAGAATCATCAATTTCTACTCGGATTTGCTGCTGTTGTTGTTCAGCCGCCTCGGGTGCGCCTGCTTCGAGGGTCTTTGCTTCATCAGCCATTGTTTGTTCCTTTCTCGAACATTCCTTCTTCTATTGATAACGTATAGTCGCGTCTTTTTCTTACTCATAATCAGTAGCAGAACAGCAGCATACCAGAAAAAACAGCAATCAACACAATGTTCACCGCTTGAATATCGTATTCGCTCAACTTCTGCTTTCTTTAATCGATTATAGAGTTTGAGTAAAATGCGAAACCGTGTTGCTTTTGGGGAACATTAATATCTTATCAATGAAATGCTGCGCAAAAGTGGCAGGATATTTATGATGAATCGTAGGTTAGGCTTTCCAGTCTGAGACGCATTACGCTGATCTTTCCAATGAATAATACAGCAATCACTGGTCAATCAGAGAGTCAATCTCATGGAAGCCACATTTGTCAGGCTGGAAAGCCTGACCTATCTTTTCCCTAACGCCTAATACCTACTCCCTAACGCCTATCTCCTTGCTTGGTTCTGGCTAAGCCGGATTAGGCAAGGAAGGTGAATTATAGTACCCTCACTAAGAAATTTTCCGGTCGAGTTATTTCGAAATGGAAGCAATGGACTCGACAAATACGAAATGCGACAGATAAAATCGATGTGACAAGAATGAATAGCCTGTTTCATTAAAGGAGAAAGAAATGGCGAAGGATCGACGAACGCGGGAACAGAAACGAAAAGCCAAGCTGGCAAAAAGAACTAAGTCCTTACCAAAATCTTCTTCACTGGCTTACACGGGAAAAAAGTATAAAAAAGATGAGTTGATTCCGATGCTTATGAAGGCAGAAGTCGGCATCTATGAATCTTATGTCATGACGGATCGAAAGTTGCTTGACCAGACCGTCGCGTCTGCTCTTCAAAAGTTGATCAGGCAAATGCGATCTGGCACGTTGCCTGCACTCGAATCTACGGGCGTCATTACAATCGATGAAGATTCTCAAGGTGCCGATCTGGTGATCACAAGCATTCGACGGGACTGGGAATTATATTTCGAAGAAAATTGGAAACCCCCTTTAGAACAACGCATTGGTGTGCTGCGGACAGTTCTTGGTTCGCTCGAAACGATGCGATCCCCGAGTCCTCATTCGCAAAGCTATCTACGTTATATCGAAGGTTTTCTGACCAAAAAACTGGGTGTCCGAGTACAACAAGTGACCGAAGAAATTGTCCCATTGCCCGAGCCGGAAGAAGAGGAAGAGGAACTTGTTCTTATTGGACGCCAGTGGATCCTCGAAAACGATTGGGATGCCAAAGCCGACTTTTTGGACTTCGCGGAAGAACTCATCAATGATGGTCAGGCAGAAGACGTGATCGATGCCTGCAATGCTCTTTTAGGAGAAGAGTGTAATAACTCTTCGGAATTCGCTACCATTTTAATTCAGCTCAGTACGCTTGCTCGTGAGTCACTTTCCCCAACGATGAAAAGAATTGGTCATGACTGAAGCAATACTGACCGCCACGGTTCGCAATGTGTTGAACCGTGGCACGGTCATCCCGGCTCATCCGCTGGCTTTGAATGCAAATCGCGAATTGGATGAAGCCAGGCAACGGGCGTTAAGTCGCTATTATATTGCAGCCGGTGCGGGCGGATTGGCGATTGCCGTGCATACGACACAGTTTGAAATTCGAGACCCCAAAATCGGACTGTTCGAACCGGTACTGACTATCGCCAAGGAAGAAATGGATCGAGTCGATCAAACTCGCAGCGAACCGCTTGTTCGTATCAGTGGCATTACCGGTAAACTAAAACAAGCCATTTTAGAAGCCGAACTTCTCCAAAAACTTGACTATCATGCGGGCTTGCTTTCACTCGCTGCCCTGCAAGAAGCGAACGAGGACGAGTTGATTGCTCACTGCATCGAGGTTGCTCAAGTGATTCCGCTGATTGGATTTTATCTGCAGCCAGCTTGTGGAGGTCGGGAACTTTCCTACCATTTTTGGAAACGATTCGTTGAAATACCCGAAGTGGTTGCAATTAAAATCGCAGCGTTTAATCGATATCAAACAATCGATGTGATGCGAGCGGTTGCAGAATCGGGACGGGATGATATCGCAATGTACACAGGCAACGATGATAACATCGTCATCGATTTACTCACGCCGTTTCGTTTTGTTTGCGATGGAAAAGTGGTAGAACGCCGATTCGTTGGCGGGTTACTTGGGCATTGGGCAGTCTGGACATCAAACGCGGTTGAGTTACTCAAGCAGTGCCAGCAAGTGGTGGAAAATTGCGAACCGATCAGCCAGGAATTATTATGTCGAAATATTGAAGTAACCGATTGCAACGCTGTTCTGTTTGATGCCGCCAACAACTTCCAGGGCGTCATTCCCGGCGTTCACGAAATTTTACGAAGGCAGGGGCTACTCGAAGGAACCTGGTGTTTGGATCCTGAAGAACAACTCAGCCCCGGTCAAAAAGAAGAAATCGATCGCATTTACCAAGCCTACCCTCACCTCAATGATGACGATTTTGTTAACAAGCATTTACAGGAATGGTTAACCCCTTGACTCATTCGACAAGTTGCGACGTTGCGTTGCCAGAAATAACTCGGCACTCATTCACGTTATTGAGAGAGAGATTGAGCAAATGAAATTTACCCAGAAGGTGAAATAGATCACTGATTGGATGTGACTTCTTTTTTAGAATGCTATGATCGCGGTATTCGGATATCGTTCATTCATATGGGAAGTGGAAGTGCATCAAAAACATCTGGTCATTATTGGAGCCGGGCCCATTGGTCTGGAGGCAGCCGTTCAGGCAAGTGAAGCGGGGTTCAAGGTTTCACTTTTTGAAAAGAGTGGTATCGCCCAAAACATTCAGGATTGGGGACACGTCAAACTGTTTACTCCCTTTGGCATGAATACGTCTTCAGGCGGGATTCAACTTTTAACTGAATCGGCAGCAACACTTCCTTCCAGCGACGCTTTACTATCTGGACGGGAGTTTGCAGAAGTTTATCTCAAACCTCTGGCTGATCTTTTACGGAAACGGATCGCGGTTCATGAAAACAGTCAAATCGTTGCGATATCTCGTGGAGATTTACTCAAAGGAGAAGCGATTGGAAGCCGAGCCGCGCAGCACTCGAAATTTCGGTTACTGGTGGAACAAAACCAACGGGAGTCTGTTGTTTCTGCCGATCTTATTTTTGATTGCACCGGCGTTTATCCGCATCATAACTGGCTTGGAACGGGGGGAATCCCCTGTCCGGGAGAGCGATGTCTGTCAAAACAAATCGAGTATTCTCTTCCCGATTTGAAAGGACCAGCCGCGAAGAAATATCACGGAAAAACGACGCTCGTTGTCGGTTCGGGCTACTCTGCGGCATCCACCATTTGCGAGCTTGCCACTATTGCGAAGCAGTCGCCGGGGACTAAAATTCACTGGGCAACACGCAGTGCCGATTCGCAGGGACCGATTAGCCGCATGGATGAGGATCAATTAGCTGGTCGTGATGAATTAGCCAGGCAAGCCAATCGACTGGCAACGGATTACGACGATGCAATTCAATGGCATCGTGGCTGTGTCGTCGAACATCTTCAGCCTCATGCAGGGAATGGAAATATCGTTGCGACACTGAGATCGTTAAACGAACCAGCATCGGAATCAACACAGATTGAAGTCGGGCAAATTATCGCCCAGGTTGGGTATCGCCCTGATCGCAGCTTGCACGAGGAACTACAGATTCACGAATGTTACGCGACTTCCGGACCGATCAAACTAGCTGCCTTTTTGCTGGGGCAGCAGGCGGCGGATTGTCTTTCGGTTTCTGCCTGTGAAGCCGAAACATTGAAGAACCCCGAACCTGACTACTACCTTCTCGGTTCTAAAAGTTACGGTCGAAATACTCAATTCCTCATGCAAACCGGTTATGAACATATCACCAAAATCATCGCCGAGCTGGTTGCTTTGCCATCTTCGTTGTCTCCTCTGGTATAAATAAAAACAAATATAAAAACGAAAATCATTTATGTCTGCACCACCGATTGCACCGCTGGCGTCTTTGGATGAACTCTGGTTTCAGGTTTCAGGAACGCTTTGTAATTTGAAATGCGAACATTGCTTCATTAGTTGCAATCCCACGAACGATTCGTTTGGTTATCTTTCGTATGATTACGTGATGCACATGCTGGAGGAGTCTGTTGAACTGGGGGTGAAAGAGTATTATTTCACCGGAGGCGAACCGTTTCTTAATCGAGAGTTGGTGCCGATGGTCGAACAGGTTCTTAAAGTTGGTCCGGTAACCATTTTAACTAACGGCACTGTTCTTAAAACAGACTGGCTGAATCGTTTGCAAACAGCAGAACAAAATTCGCGATACAGTCTTGAATTTCGCGTTTCGATTGATGGTCCGACGCCTGAAATGAATGATCCGATTCGGGGAGAACGAACTTTCGAACGGGCGATAAAAGGCGTTGCGATACTTTGTGAATTCGGTTTTCTTCCAATCATCACCATGACTCGCACCTGGGATGAAAGCAGAGAAGAAGAAATACTGGACTCATTTCGCGGCGTATTGAAGCAGCATCACTATGCACGTCCCCGCTTAAAAGTGCTACCCCGTTTGAAGCTTGGCGAGGAAGCCGACCGAACCGAAGGGTACGGGCAATTCGAACGGATCACTCCAGAAATGATGGAAGGCTTTGACGTGAGCCAACTGTTATGTAATCACAGTCGGGTCGTCACAGACCGTGGCATTTATGTTTGTCCGATTTTGATTGAATCGGAATCGGCCAGGCTGGGAGAAACATTACGCGATGCCCAGGTCGATTTCCCGCTTCTCGAAGGTGCCTGCTACACCTGTTATCAATACGGTTCGATCTGTGCCAATCCGTCCTCAAAAAAAGTTGAAGCCTGAAAAGATCGCTCTGAAATGCAAACGACAATCGCCTTCCTGGGAGGTATCTACAATAACTATCTGGCATTAGAAGCGGCGATTGCCGATGCGCATTCGCGAGGTGTTACGCAGATATATTGTCTGGGCGATCTCGGAGCGTTTGGACCTTACCCGGATCGCGTCTTCCCGCTGCTGATTGAAAACGAAATTCAAACGGTTCAGGGCAATTACGACCACAGTATTGGCAATGCGTTAGAGGATTGCCAATGTGGCTACACCGACCCCAGAGACAACCATTTTGCCGCGATCAGTTATGCTTACACACTTCAAAATACATCACAGGAAAATCGACAATGGATGAAAGAGCTTCCTGCAGAAATTCGGTTTACCTGGGAAGATAAAACGATCCTGCTTTGTCACGGTTCTCCCAGAAAAACAAACGAATTCTTGTGGGAATCGACAACCAGTACCGCCTTTCTGGAACGGCTGGTCAACGAACAAAATGCGGATATCATTTTAGGCACACACACCGGACTACATTGGCATCGCCTGTTAAGCAGCAATCGGCATTTTATCAATGTGGGTGTCCTGGGACGTCCGGAAAACGATGGCACGACCAATGCCTGGTACACATTGCTGCATTTGAATACGGAAGGATGCGGGCAGGAGAACGATTACGCCAGCGTTGAATTCATTCCCGTTAACTACGATTATGAGCGACTGGCCCGAGAGATGGATTCAGAAAATATTCCCAAAGAATTTATCGAAACGATTCGCACCGGCTGGTGGACAACTTGCCTGGAAGTGCTACCCGCCAAAGAGCGACGAGCAGGAAAGTATTGAAGATGTTTTCGCAAAAATAAGCCGTTACTCGTTGGCTCTTTCAAGATCATCTTCCAGCGACTGGATTTGATCACGCAGTGTGGCAGCCTCTTCATATTTTTCCGATTCAACGGCAGCGGTTAATTCTTTGCGAAGTTGAATTAAGCGGTACTGATTTTCGCTGTCCATCGGGGCTCGCTTGGGGAATTTTCCTCTATGTTCGGTATCGTTATGAATATTTTCCAGTAACGCAAGCAGACGCTCCCGGAAAATGACATAATCATGTGAGCAACCGAACCGCCCTGCTTCACGAAATTCCCGGTAGGAAATTCCACAGTTGGGGCATCGAACCTCATCCTCCTCAGAAAGATCATCTTCAACATTCGATTCCGGAAAAAATGCCTCCGCCATGCTCTCTTCCGGAGAGGAGGAGTCGGGCTTGCTCATATAATCATGAAAGTGCTGTTCGCAAAAATGCAATTCACTCACGTTACCTTCCTTCAAGGCTGTAACGTGATAAACCGCGGATTTGGAACAAACGGAACACTGTTTCATAGGTTTTCCAGAAAACGAAATAAGAGCTGATAGCCCAGCGTAGCTGTTTGCTACAACCACACCGTCAAACCCACACACCACCGCTCTTGGTGGGCATGGCTACCACAATTATACCTGTTTGAACAAAACTTGTCGCCCCGTATTGTTCGAATTTTCTACTGATTCTGCTCAAGTAAAAGACGAAGGTAAGATCGTCGCTCAACATCTGGTCCTAAACCGAGAAGTTTAGCCAGGCACAAAATCTTCTTGCGTGTCGCCTCCTGTGCATCGGCATCCACACAGCATTCCAGTTCTACATACCAGCCTAGACCGCTGACATTATCGATGACAATTTCAAAGGCAGACTTTTCAAATGTGAGATGATAGGCGTGACGTACCTTGTGAACCGGACGAACAGCTTGAAAGCCGAGTTTTTCCAGTAACGTCTGCATTTGGATGGCAGATTCTTTTTCTGCTCCAAAAATCAGTTCGATTTCCTGCCTGGTTTTCGTTTCCTGATCAACCAGCGGACCTTTATAAGTCAGGCGGTTTTCCGGTCCAACACGGCGAATGCGAAAAGCCTCGTCTGTTTTTCCGAAGTCCCGGCAGGGATGACTCAGATAAACATCCTCCTGCTCCATCGTGTTAATAAACTCTGCCTGTTTTTCCTGGAGTAATTCTCGAAAGCGATCGACATCCTCCAGCTTATATTTTACTTCTACTTCGTATTGCATGAAAACCCTTTGGCATAAACCAAAAACAAGCGAGTGAGATGAATATGGCAACCTCTATTCATACAAAAAATGTCTATTGAACGGAAGGTAGACATTCTTGTCTGCCTTTAATAAGGCCTGCTCAAGCTAGACAGACAGGAATGTCTGTACTCCTTTTGAATGAATCGAGATTCCCCCTTATGTGGTCTGAGCAACTTGTGCGTAAATTTCTCGGAGATATTCCCAGGTGAATAAGCCGGTATGATGACCGTCACTCCATGTTATTCTTATGGCGTAGTTGCCGACAAGGTCTAGTTTTTGGGGATGAATATCTTCGGGGGTATCGGCGGGAAAGTAGGTCCGCTGACCACTTAATTCATTCACACACGCTGCGCAAGGGCAACTTCCCCGAAGAGATCGGAAGGGGACGAATACCGCAGTAGCATCATCTGACCATTTTAATTCGAGTGCTTGTTGCTTCAGATGAGCGCGAAGTTCGCTGGGAGGGGACATCATTGCTGGATCAATCTTTTCCTCGGTGAATTGTTTTTTCCCAATATTTTGCAAAATCAAACTTGGGGCTGTTTTCAAAATCGTGACATTTCCTGCAAACTTTCTTCTCAGCAGTGGCTGCATCCAACTTCATAAAATTTCTTGCCTGGACAATATCATCCGTACTTTTGCGAGTCTGCATGAATTTCCCTTCCATTTCCACATGATGGCTTCCCGGACCGTGACAATTTTCGCAGCCCTGTCCGATCAGATGTGGCGTTGCCGTTTTATTCAGGAACCCCGATTCATAACGAAAAACTTCTTTCGGATTCCAGCCCACGGTATGGCAGCAAAGGCATTCGGGATCGTGCAGACGAGAAATCCATTCGGTTTCGGTATAGTTTTCTGCCCCATGATTAAGCGTTCTTGTTGCATGGGCGTGTTTTGTCGTTTTGAATTGAGCAGCCGCCTTGGTGTGGCAAACACTGCATTTTTCGGTGCCAACAAATTTGTAGCCGGATGGGTGCGGGACGGCTGGTTCGTTTTCTACAATCTGCTGTTCACGCAATAAATCTTGATAGAAAGCCATGTGGTCTTCCATCTGTTTAGTTCGACGAAAACGCTTTTTATCGAGATCAACTAACTCATACCGAAACTTCTGCTTGGCATTATCAGGATAATAGCCAAGCACGCCCGCGTATTTTCCTTTGCGTCCCGCTTCAAGAACGAGCGTCTTTCCCTGAGTCTCAGGAACTCCCGAAGGATCTTCCGGTCCCCCCGCGGTCAGGCATATATCGAAATCAGGGATCGCTTTCAGGATTTCATTAGTCTCATCTATTGTTGAATGTGAAAGCAGAATCAATAGTTCGCAGTTTGCCTTTTTTAGTTCCGCGACCGCTGGCTTGAGTGATTCAATCGGGTCTTCAACTTTGAGCAAATCACTGGCGGAATTGTTTCCTTCCGGGAAAATTTGTGAGCTATATTTTTTTCCGAGAACAGCCGTCACGCCGATTTTAGTCCCACCAATTTCAATCACACGAAAATGAGCAGGGGATCCGATATCGGGCGCGTTGTAGAAAACAATGTTAGCGGAAACAAAAGGGAGTTTCGTTTCAGGATCAACCGAATTGGAAACCAGCGAAAAGAGATAATCAACCTGCAACTTCAAGTCCGATGGCCCCAACGCCATCGCTTGATACCCCATATCGGTTAACGCGTTGTAAAGGACACCGAATTTCAATTGATCCTGCTTGCGGCTTCGCTTGAGCGTATCTCCCAATTCCAACCCGGTGACAGCCCATTGTTTATCTTCGCGAAGTTGCCTGAATAGATCAGCCCGACGGGAAATTCCTCCCGATTGCGTTTCAGAGCATCCACATGGTTCCATGTACCCATGCTGTTCGCCGGTGAAAACAATCGCCAGTTTCGGCTTCTCCCATCCTTCAACAAGAATTTTACTTTTAGTTGAAACAGGACGAACGTTACTTTCCTGTTCCTGCTTTTCTTCAACAGGCTTTTCTTTCGGCTTCGAGTTGCATCCAACAAGAACATACAGGCAAAATACCAGTATTCCCGTCACAGGAAAACGGGATT